>Ga0157378_10002015_pt1 | contig 18177 bp, 13 predicted proteins | sample M65metaG_FD_115309 | JGI IMG/M metagenome (GOLD analysis project Ga0157378, IMG submission 115309) | Miscanthus rhizosphere microbial communities from Kellogg Biological Station, Michigan, USA - M6-5 metaG | ecosystem: Host-associated > Plants > Roots > Rhizosphere > Soil | place: USA: Michigan...
CGAAGCCGCGCCCGCGCTCGACGCCACCGCCGCGCCGGGGCGCGCGTACTGGTACCGCGTGTCGCTCACGCTCGTGGACGGCAGCGACGTGCACTCACAGGCCGTGCAGGCGACGCGGCCGCTCGTGGGCGCCGACGGCGCTGCCCTGTTGACCAGCGCGCTCACGATGGTGTCGCCCAATCCGGCCCCGAATGCCGCGCGCATCGATTACGTCGCGGCGCGGCGCGAGAACGTGCGCGTCACGGTGCTCGACGTCATGGGCCGCCAGGTGGCGGTGCTCGTCGACGGGGTGATGGAGGCCGGCCGCCACTCCGTCGTGCTCGATCCCGCCGCGACGCACGCGCCGCTGCGCTCGGGTCTCTACTTCGTGCGCTGGGAGGCCGGCGGGCAGGCCATGCAGAAGCGGTTGGTATTGACCCGTTAGTTGGGCAATTTTCGCCACGTTTGCCGTTGCGGCCACCACCAGGTGGCCGCAATCGTTTGGCCCGGCATGTGCGAGAATGGATCCTCGTCCGTGTCCGCCGCACTTGCCCTTGCCCCAGTAGCGCTCACCGCCGGCGGACCGACCCTTCGCCGCACACCTTGCCGCTGGCGCGATGAGGACACCCATGCCACGTCTCGGTTTCCGATGGTCCGGCATTCTTGTCTGCGCCCTGCTCGTTATCACCGGCCTTGGGCGGTACGCCGCGGTGAGCGCGAGCCCGACTGCGCCACGACTCAGTACGCCAGCAGCCAACTGCGGAGACTGTGAGTTCATTACGGCAACGGGGCCGGCTCCGCGCATTGGAGCCGCGATGGTTTGCGACAGTCTGCGCCATCGCGTCTTTCTCTTCGGCGGCCAAGACTTCACCCACTTCTTCGTCTACGGCGATTTGTGGGTACTGGATCTCGACACTGGAACCTGGACTCAGCTCGACGTTCCCGGTCCCCCAATCGCCCGCGCATTTTCTTCGATGTGCTACGACGCGGCCAACGATCGCATGATTCTGTGGGGTGGCCGAACCGAGTTCTACATGCTGGGCGATCTATGGGCGCTGTCGCTGTCAGGCACTCCGACCTGGACCGAGCTTCCCCAAGCGGGGCAAGTCCCCTATCCGCGTGAGGGCATGACGCTCGTCTACGACGGGACAGGTCGCGCGCTGATGTTCAGCGGTCGAGGCATGGAATACGTGATGTCCGACACCTACGAATTGCTGCTCAACACGGACCCGCCGACGTGGCATCTCATCAGCAGCTACACGCCGGATGTCGGCGGATTCGTCTACTCCAACTTCGTGCTCGATCCGGTCCATCAACGCGTGATCTTGTTTGGAGGGGCCGGGACCATCGGCGATGTGTGGGCGCTGAAATTGACCGGCATCCCCCAATGGGTCCGGCTCGACGCCGTGGGCACGGCACCCGCCGTCGGCGATACGACCAGGGAACAGGCGGGCGCGGCCTATGATCCGATCCGCCAGCGCATACTCATTTACGGTGGCGTGTCGCCACTGGGGGAACTCAACGACGTCTGGGCGCTCTCGCTCAAGGACGAAGTGGCGTGGTCCAAGCTGTCCCCCGGCGGATTCGTGCCACCAGCGGGTGATGCCGTTGCGGTGTACGACAAGGCCGCCGATGAATTGGTGGTGTTCGGAAAGACCGGTGCGACCTGGCGCCTCGTCGGTGGCGGCAACACCATCGACGTGACGATCGAGCCGCCGGGCACCGGTAGCGTCGTGCGTTCGCCCAATTCGTCGTGCTACGACCCGACCGCGCAGGTCGAGCTGACACCGGTGCCGCAACCGGGATTCGGATTCATCGGCTGGAGTGGAGACGCATCCGGGACCGCGAATCCACTCGCGCTGTCCATGGATGGCAGCAGGGCGCTGACGGCGCACTTCGCCGGCTATCGTCTCACGACGTCGGTGATGCCGATCGGAGCCGGGTCGATCACGGTGACGCCCGTCCAGCCGCTGTACGCACCGGGCAGCCTCATCACTCTGACTCCCGTGCCCGCTCCAGGCTACGTCTTCACCGGATGGGAAGGCGATCCGGACAGCCTGGCGAATCCGTTGGTCGTCACGATGACTGGCCCGCGGGCCATCGTCGCTCACTTCGCTCTCCGACTGCAGTGCGAAGCGTGGCATACGGGTTCGGGTTCGGGACCCGGCCCGCGCCTCGGGGCCGCAATCTCGTGGGACTCCGCACGTGACGCGGTCATGCTGTTCGGCGGCAGAGCAGCGGACGGTTCGGATCTCGACGATCTGTGGCGAATGTCGTCGGGCGGAGGGTGGACGTTGGTGACGACCGCACATCAACCGCCCGCTCGCGCGAACGCGTGCATGGTCTACGACTCCGGCTCCGATCGGCTCGTGCTGTTCGGTGGCAGCGCTGAAGGCGGCGCCACGCCGTACAACGATGTATGGAGCCTTTCGCTCGCGGGTACTCCTGACTGGATCGAGCTGGCGCCGAACGGATCGATCCCCGGGGTTCGAGATGGCGCGACCATGGTCTACGACCCGGCGCAACAGCGCGCCCTGATGTTCGGCGGATACAACGGAGCCGGTCTTACCTCGTATAGCGACACTTGGCAGCTGGCGCTGTCGGCAGACCCGCCGACGTGGACCCGATTGCTGGCGTTCTCGCCAGCGGGAACGCGGCGCAATCACACGGCCGTGCTCGATCCGGTCGGTAACCGGATGATCGTCTTTGGTGGCTCGGGGGCCGCCGGGCGACGAAACGACACGTGGGCCCTGTCATTGTCGGGTACGCCGAAATGGTCTGTGCTGAGTCCTGCGGGCCAGCTGCCGGAGCCGCGAGAGGGTACGGCCGGTGCATATGATCCGATGCGTCAGCGCATGCTCATGTTTGGAGGAAGCGGATCCAATGGTTGGCTGGGCGACTCATGGGCGTTGTCGCTCCGATACGACCCCGCCTGGATTCGTCTCGCTCCGGTCGGCACGAGTCCCGAGGTGAGGGGATGGTGCCCGGGGACATTCGCCGCCGCGGATGGCCAGTTCGTGGTGTTCGGCGGACTGAACGCCGCGTACTTGTCCGATACGTGGCGCATGAGCAGTGCCGACGACGTGCTCGATCTCGCCGCTCAGCCGTTCGAAGGCGGCACGATCGCGCAGTCGCCCGAGTGGCGCTGCTTCGATCCGGCGACCGAGGTGACGCTCACCGCTACGCCGGCCGCTGGCTTCAAGTTCACGAGCTGGGAGGGCGACCTGACGGGCAAAACCAACCCGGCCACCGTCACCATGGATGGCTACAAGGTCATCGTCGCGCACTTCGATCCCATCGCCGTGGCGACGCTGATCGTTTCATTCGATGCGACCGCGGGCGAGGGCGGCGTCGAGCTGCGGTGGAAGTTCGCTGACCCGTCGCAGGTTCGTGCGGTCAACGTGGAGCGAGCGATCGAGGCCAACGGCCCATGGGTCGCGGCCGTTGTCCACATTTACGATGGCAATGGCGAGTCCATGGCGATCGATCGAGCGACCGAGTCCGGTCGCGACTGCTTCTATCGGCTGCGTGTCACGCTCGGTAGCGGTGAGGAGAGTCTGTTCGGCCCCGTTCGGGCGCGAGCAGCAAGCGCGGGGCGAAGCGCGATTGTCGCGCTCGCGCCCAATCCGAGCCCGAATTCCACGCGCGTCGACTTTACGGTGGTACGCCGCGGACCCGTGCGCCTGGAGGTGCTGGACATCGGCGGACGGGTCGTCGCCGTGCTCGCGGACGGCGTGCACGAGGCTGGGCGTCACCAGGCGACGTGGCAAGGCAACAGGGCCGGCAGCCGGGTCGCTGCCGGACTCTACTTCGTCCGGCTGATCGCACCGGAGGCCACCATCGTTCGCAGGCTGGCGATCACGCGGTAGGAACGTCGGCCCGTTTGACCCTCCGCGGGGGCGGGCCTACCGTCTCGGGGAACGCGTCGTCCCATGCACCCGAGCGCGCTCGCCGAGCGCACCGCCGAGGCTCCGTGAACCCCGTCATCAACGATTTCAGCATCCAGGTCGCCACCGTCAACGGCTCCGGCAGCCAGACGGCGAACACGGTGCTGCTGCGCGCGATCTTCCAGATGGGGATTCCCGTCAGCGGCAAGAATCTGTTCCCCTCGAACATCGCGGGGCTGCCGACCTGGTTCACGATCCGGGCGAGCAAGGACGGCTACATCGCGCGGCGCGCGGACAACGCCATCACGGTCGTGATGAATCCAGAGACCGCGGCGCAGGACGTCGCGGCCGTGGGGCCGGGCGGTGTCATCGTCGCCAACGACCAGATCACGATCCCCGCGACGGCGCCGGACCGCGTCGTGTACGCGGTGCCGATGAAGAAGCTCGTCGATCCGATCACGACCGACGTGAAGCTGCGCCGGCTCGTGATCAACATGATCTACGTCGGCGTGCTCGCGCAGCTGCTCGGCATCGACATGGCCGAGATCGATCGCGCGCTCGATGCGCAGCTCGGCAAGAAGCCGAAGGCGATGGTGCTGAATCAGCAGGCGGTGCGCGCGGGCGCGGACTGGGCTGCCGCGAATCTCCCGAAGCGTGATCCGTACCGGCTCGAGCGCATGAACGCCACCGCGGACAAGATCCTGATCGACGGCAACTCCGCCGGCGCGATGGGCGCGATGTTCGGCGGCGTCACCGCGGTGACGTGGTACCCGATCACGCCGTCGACGAGCCTGGTCGAGGCGCTGATCGGCTACCTCGAGCGCTACCGCAAGGACCCGACCTCGGGCCGCGCGACGTACGCCGTCGTGCAGGCCGAGGACGAGATCGCTGCCGTCGGCATGGTGCTCGGCGCATCGTGGGCGGGCGCGCGCGCCATGACCTCGACTTCGGGTCCCGGCATCTCATTGATGGCCGAGTTCGCGGGTTACGGCTACTACGCCGAGATCCCCGCGGTGATCTGGGACATCCAGCGCGTCGGCCCGAGCACCGGCCTGCCAACGCGCACCGCGCAGGGCGATCTCTCGACGGTCTACACGCTGTCGCACGGCGATACGCGGCATCCGATCCTGCTGCCGGCGTCGGTGCGCGAGTGCTTCGACAGCGGCATGCAGGCGTTCGATCTCGCCGAGCGGCTGCAGACGCCCGTGTTCGTGCTGTCCGATCTCGACATCGGCATGAACAACTGGATGAGCGAGCCGTTCCCGTATCCCGACAAGCCGCTCGACCGCGGCAAGGTGCTCGGCGAGCAGCAGCTCGCCGACCTCGCGAAGTTCGAGCGCTACCGCGACGTCGACGGCGACGGCATTCCGTGGCGCACGCTGCCGGGGGTGAAGGACGCGAAGGGCTCGTACTTCACGCGCGGCTCGGGCCACGACGAGGCGGCGCGCTACACCGAGGATCCCGAAGCGTATCGCCGCAACCTCGACCGGTTGACGCGCAAGTTCGACACTGCGCGTACGCTGATGCCTTCGCCCGAGATCGCCGAAGACGCGGGCGCCGAGGTCGGGCTCGTCGCGTTCGGCTCGACGCACTGGGCGATGATCGAGTCACGCGACGCGCTGCGCGCACAGGGCCTGCCGACCGGCTACCTGCGGCTCAAGGCGCTGCCGTGCACCGCCGAGGTCGAGCCGTTCCTCGCCAAGTATCCGCGCATCTATGTCGTCGAGCAGAACCGCGACGGTCAGATGGCGGCGATTCTGAAGGCCGAATATCCGAAGCTCGCCTCGAAGATCCGCTCGGTGCTCCACTACGACGGACTGCCGTGCGATGCGGCGAGCGTCACCGCGGGCGTGCTGCAGCAGGAAGGCCGCGCGCTCGAGTCCGTCGGCGCGGGAGGGCGCACATGAGCGTTCCGATCTACACGGTGGATGCATTCACCGACAAGCCGTTCGCCGGCAATCCCGCGGGCGTGTGCCTGCTCGAGGCGGCCCAGGACGAGGAGTGGATGCAGTCGATCGCGCGCGAGATGAACCTGTCCGAGACGGCGTTCCTCGTTCCGCACGCAGGCGACGGCTTCGATCTGCGCTGGTTCACGCCGTCGGTCGAGGTGGCGCTGTGCGGTCACGCCACGCTCGCGAGCGCGCACGTGCTGTGGGAGAGCGGCACCCTCGGGGCGCGCGACATGGCGCGGTTCCATACCAAATCGGGCGTGCTCACGGCGGAGCGTCGCAACGGCGGCATCGAGCTCGATTTCCCGGCTTCGGACGTGAAGGAATCGAAGCCCGCGGCAGGTCTGGTCGAGGCGCTCGGCGTCGAGCCGACGTTCGTCGGCAAGACGACGTTCGACTACCTCGTCGAGGTGAAGAGCGAGCGCGAGGTGAAGAACGCCGAGCCCGACCACGCGCGGCTCGGCGAGCTGCCCGTGCGCGGCGTGATCGTGACGAGCCGGCCCGCGGGCGGCAGCAACGGCACCGACTTCGTATCGCGGTTCTTCGCGCCGGGCTCCGGCGTCGCCGAGGACCCGGTGACGGGCTCCGCGCACTGCGCGCTCGCGCCCTACTGGGGCGCGAAGCTCGGCCGCACCGAGATGACGGGGCGGCAGCTGTCGGCCCGCGGCGGCACGGTGCACGTGCGCGTCGAGGGCGACCGCGTGAAGCTCGGCGGCAACGCGGTCACGGTGCTCAAGGGCATCCTGGTCTAGCCGCGCGCCGCTCTGCCCACGCACGTGCCCGACGCATTTCCCATCCAGAGCGTCTCCGATACCGCGCGCTGGGTCGCGATGTACCGTGCGCACGAGTCGGAGCGGAAGGACGCGATCTTCCACGATCCGTTTGCCCGGACGCTCGCGGGCCCCGAGGGCGCGGCGATTCTGAAGGCGATCCCGCGCGGGCGGCAGACGTCGTGGCCGCTCGTCGTGCGCACCGCCGTGTTCGACGAGGTCGTGCTGCGCTACGTGCGCGAGCAGGGCGCGACCGCGGTGCTGAACCTGGCGGCCGGGCTCGATGCGCGGCCGTGGCGGCTGCCACTGCCCGAGTCGCTGCGCTGGGTCGACGTCGATTTCGCGCCGATGCTCGACTACAAGCGCCAGGCGATCGGCGATGCGCCGTCCAAGTGCCGCTACGAGGCGCGCCCCGCCGACCTGCGCGATCCGGCCGCGCGTCGCGCGCTGTTCGCCGGGTTCGCCGTGACCGAGCGCGTGCTCGTCGTCGCGGAGGGCCTGCTCATCTATCTCGACGAGCCCGAGGTCGCAGCGCTCGCTCGCGACCTCGCGAGCAACGCGGCGTTTCGGTGGTGGCTCATCGACTACGTGTCGCCGCCACTGCTCAAGCGGCTGCAGAAGACGTGGGGCCAGACGCTCGGGCGCGGGAATGCGCCCCTCAAATTCGCGCCCACGCAGGGCGTCCGCTACTTCGCGCCGCTCGGCTGGAACGAGCGCGAGTTCCACTCGACGTGGGCCGATGCCAAGCGGCTCCGGCGCCGCATGCCGTCCGCGTGGCTCTACGACCTGCTCATCGGCATGGCGCCGCCGCACAAGCAGCGGGCGATGCAGCGCTTCGCGGGCAACGTCGTGCTCGAGCGCGCACCGGTTTGACTCGCGTGCGCTCTGCGCACAATCTGAATGACCCCGCGCCGCATCCAAGGGGTTCCAGACAGGAGCATTCCGCATGACCGAAGCACCCGTCGCCCCGTCCGGCAAGAACCGGCTGGGGCTCGCCAAGGCCGACTACGACGGCGGCAAGACCACGCTGTGCCCGGGCTGCGGGCACAACGCGATCACCGCCGCGATCATCCAGTCCGCGTTCGAGGCCAGCCTCGAGCCGAGCCGCGTCGCCAAGCTGTCCGGCATCGGCTGCTCGAGCAAGACGCCGGCGTACTTCCTCGGCCAGTCGCACGGCTTCAACGCAGTGCACGGCCGCATGCCGAGCATCGCGACCGGCGTGCACCTCGCGAACCGCGAGCTGCTGCTGATCGGCGTGTCGGGTGACGGCGACACCGCGAGCATCGGCCTCGGCCAGTTCTGCCACATGGTGCGCCGCGACGTGCCGGTCGTATACATCATCGAGAACAACGGCGTGTACGGGCTCACCAAGGGCCAGTTCTCGGCCACCGCCGACGTGGGCTCGTCGCAGAAGAGCGGCCGCATCAACGAGCTGATGCCGATCGACTGCTGCGAGCTGGCGATCCAACTCGGCTGCGGCTACGTCGCGCGCTCGTTCTCGGGCGATCTCAAGCAGCTGCGCGCGCTGCTGAAGGGCGCGTTCGCGCATCGCGGCACGGCGGTGCTCGACGTCGTCAGCCCGTGCGTGACGTTCGCCGATCACGAGGGCTCGACCAAGTCGTACGCCTACGTCAAGGAGCACGACGCGCCGCTCCACAACATCGACTTCGTGCCCTACTACGAGGACATCCACGTCGACTACGCGCCCGGCACGACGCACGACGTCACGATGCCGGACGGCTCGCATCTCGTGCTGCAGAAGCTCGCCGAGGACTACGATCCGCAGAATCGCGAGCAGGCGCTCGTGCTGCTCGGGCGCGCACGCCGCGACGAGAAGCTGCTGACGGGGCTCATCTACGTCGATCCCGCGGCGAAGCCGCTGGCGCAGGAGCTGAACGTCGTCGACGAGCCGCTCGCCACGCTGCCGGCCGAGCGCGTGCGTCCCTCGCGCGAAGTGCTCACATCGATCATGGAAGGGCTGCGCACGGGCCACGGTTCCTGAGCCGCGCTGCGCTCCGTAACTCGAAGGCCCCGGGATCGCTCCCGGGGCCTTCGCATTGCAGCCGCGACGATCGCGCCTACCGGAACAGCACGATCTTCCGGCTCGCGAACCGCGCGTTGGACTGTAGCGTGACGAAGTAGGCCCCCGGCGCCAGCGCGCGGCCATTCTCGCCGCGGCCGTTCCAGTGCACCGTGTGCGAGCCCGCGGTCGTCGGTCCGTCGACGAGCACGCGCACTCGCTTGCCGCTGAGGTCGAACACCGCGAGCCGCGTGTTACCGGCCTGTGCGAGCGCGAACGAGATGTCCGTCGCACCCGACGTCGGGTTGGGCATCATGGCGTGGATTCCGAATTCCGCGCTGGCCGCCCCGGCCGGCACGCTGGACGTGCCCGACCTTTCGCAGGTCTGCGCGCACAGGTCCATCACCCCTGACTGGCCGTTGCACACGAACTTCACCTTGAAGCAGCACGTCACTCCCGGATGCACGGAGGCGGCCGCCTGCATGCTGATCCACCCGACCCAGTTCGGCGGCAGCGGGTTGGGTGCCGGTGAGAAGTCCTGGTTCAGCAGCGTCGCAGTGAAGCCCGGGCACAGGCCCGCGATGTTCCAGCTCGCACCTGTGCCGCAGAGCGCAAACGCGTGCAGGAACGACGGCGTCGGCCCGGGTTTCACGAGCAGGTTGGCGTAGTGCTTGTTCACCGTGCCACCGCCCGTCGGGTCGTTCCACTGCACGTCCACGTTGCCGTTCCACACCGTGTCCTGCGGGCACGGGGATCCGGCCGGCGGGCCGCCGCCTGGCAGCTGCTGCTCGGGCTCGGGCGGTAGCGACGACAGCGGAATGTCGATGAACACGTCGAAGAAGCTGTTCGGCTGGAGCGGAGGAATGTCGGCGTCGCCGATCGGACCGAAGTTCTGCGCGAACACGCCGAACGGCTGCGACGCCAGATGCAGCGTCGCCGGGTCGGTCTGCACCGGGCCCGAGTTCGTCATGCGCACGTGGAACCGCTCCTTCGCGGTGCCCGGCAGATTCGTCCAGTCCACGCTTCCGAGCGTCGGCCCGTGGTGCTCGCAGTCGCAGGTGATCGCGCATACGTCGATCGTGCCCGGGACGTTCTCGCACACGAACGTGACGGAGAAGCAGCAGTGCGCGCCAAACGGCGTCGAGGCGGGCGCCGAGACGACGATCCACCCGTGCCAGCCCGGTGGCACCGGGTTCGGGGCCGGAGTCGTCTTGTCCTCTTCCAGCAGCGTGACGTTGAAGCCCGGGCACACGCCGTTGATCGACCACGTCGCGTTGCCGGCGCAGAACGTCAGCGTGTGCAGGTACGAGGGCCGCGCGCCGGGGCAGACGTACAGGTCGCCGTAGTGCTTGTTGACCTGGCCACTGCCGCCCGGGCCGTTCCAGTTGATGTCGACGTTGCAGTGGAACGACGTGTCGGTCGGGCACGGATTCGCCGCGTTGCCGGCTGGCGTGTCCATCGGCGGCTCTGGCGGCAGCTGCGCGATCGGCACCTCGATGAACACGTCGAAGAAGCTGTTCGGAGCGATGGGTGGCACGTCGAAGTGCCCGATCGATCCGTAGTCGGCCGCGAACACGCCGAACGGCTGCGACATCATCTCGCCGCTCACTGCGCCGGAGGGCGAGGACCCAGTGGGGTTCGTCCAGCGCTGGTGGAAGCGAACGGTGCTCGTCAGCTTCGTCCAGTCGACGACGGAGAGCACCGGTTGGGGCCCCCAGCCGCACGTCGTCACGCACAGGTCGAGCGTGGCGTTGACGTTCTGGCACGTGAAGATGATCGGGAAGCAGCACGTCGTCGGCACGGGTGTCCCCGGCGCCGCCGTCACGCTGATCCACCCGGTCCAGCCGACCGGCAGCGGATTCGGCGCCGGCGACTTGTCCTCGTTGACGAGCGTGGCGCTGAAGCCCGGGCACAGCGGCGCCGGAATCGTCCACGTCGCGGGGATCGCGCACGCCACCGCCTTGATGTGGAGGAACGACGGTCCCGCGCCCGGATTGATCAGCAGGTTGCCGTAGTGCTTGTTCACCGAGCCGGTGATGCCCGTTCCGGATCCCGTTCCCGTCCACTGGACGTCGACGTTGCCGGTCCAGTTGGTATCGGGACCGCACGGGTTGTTGCCCGCGGGCGGCCCGCCTCCCGGCAGCTCCTCGGGCGGCTGCGGCGGCAGCGACGCGAGATCGACGTCGAAGAACACGTCGAAGAAGCTCTGCGGCTGGATGGGCGGCACGTTGGCCTGCCCGATCAAACCGAGGTCCGGCAAGAACGCCCCGAACTCCTGCGAGCGCATCTCCATGCTGATCGGGTCGGTGGTGCGCGCCGGATCGGTGTTCATCCAGCGGATGTGGAAATGGATCGTCGTGGTGCCTTCGATCTGGCCCCAGTTGATGACCGCCGGCACGGGGCTCAACGGCGAAGAGCAGCCGTTGCCGCCCGTCTGCGTCTCACCGCTCTCGGCGCCCGTGCGCTGATAGGTCAACGGCTTCGTCAGCGCGGTCCCGCTGCCCAGGTTCGTCTGCGAGCCGGCGGGCGTGTCGGGCAGGTAGCTCGACGTCGCCGAGCCGGGATCCGGACCGTCGATCGCCACGCCCGACTTGTCGATCTTCGGGTTCGACGCGGGTCCCGCACCCCAGCTCGCGTAGTCGAGATCGCATACGAGGTCCGACTGTCCGCCCCAGCAGAACAGGTTCAGCGTCTCGCCGTTCGTTGCGCTCGGGTTCGTGAGCGAGCCACCCGTCACGAGGAACTGGCTGTTCGTGCCGAGGCTGATCATGTCGTCAGCCGTGTTGCCGTTGGTGTCCTTCATCTCGAGCAGGTACTGGGCGCTCGGCGCCGAGGCATTGCTGCCCGAGAAGCCGGTCTTGGTGACGCAGATCACCGCGGTGCGTCCCGGATTCAGCGACAGGCCGGCGGGGAAGCGCAGCAGGAAGTCCGACGCCTGACCGAGCGCGTGCGGCCCGTTCACCACGGTCCAGTATTGCGGGTCGTCACTCAGGTAGACGTTGGTGAGTGAGATGGGCGCGGGCGTGGGGTTGTAGATCTCCACGTACTCGCTCGAGTCCGACAGCGATCCGGTTCCCGCTCCGCGCGGCGCCACCTCGCTGATCAGCAGGTGTGTGCCCGTCGGTGGTCCCACCACGGTGCCGGGCGTCATGTTGATCGTGCTCCAGCCGCCCGGCGCGAAATTCTCGCTCGTCTCGTTGTGACCACCATTCGAACAGCTCTGGGCGTGCGCCGGCGCAGCGAGCGGGGGCAGGCACAGAGCGATCACGGCGGTCAGAATCCATGCGTACTTCATGATCGTCCTCCGGCAAGGGAGTGTTCGGTCCATTCGGAGACAGTCAGTGCCGTGGAGCCAACGCGGTCGGGGCCCTCCCTTCGTGCGTGCGAAAAGGGAGCAAGGGGCGCTTGCGTGAATCGAACGATCGCCGTCGGCAGCGGGATGGGTCGCAGCGCGGGGAGCGCGGCGCGGCCGCGGCGTGCTGTCGAGGGGCAAGTCTTGAAGCTGAGGCCGGGTCGTCCGGCGGGCGGAAGTCTCCACCCGGAGGCCGGGCGCGCCAAGACAAAACTTCGGGCGCGCCCAGGGCTGGTGTAAACGACCGGTGTTTAGGCGGCTTCCTGCATGGCGAAGATCATCGCGGCGATCGCTCCACCGATGAGCGGGCCCACGATATAGAGCCACAGATGACCCCACGACCCGCCGCCGAGCATGGCGTTGATTAGCGTGGGCCCGATCCCGACGGCCGGATTGAAGGCGCCGCCCGAGATCGGGCCGCCGGCGAACGCGGCGACCACGATCGTGAAGCCGATTGCGAGCCCGTAGAACGAATTGCCCTTGGTCAGCGGATGCGTGGCCGTGTTCAGCACGACGAGCGCGAGCGCGAAGGTGTAGAGCACCTCGGTCAGGAGTGCCTGGGTGGTCGTCGCGGTCGTCGAGGGTTCGGGCGCGAACGTGCGGCCCGTGAGCACGAGCACGATCCACGCCGCAGCGATCGCGCCGAGCAGTTGCGACACGATGTACGGCACCAGCTCCTTCGACGCGAGCTTGCCGCGCATGACGAGCGCGAGCGTGACCGCCGGGTTGTAGTTGGCGCCCGAGATGTGACCGCCCATGTACACCATGATCATGAGCGAGCAGCCGATCGCAAGCGGCGCGAGCGGTGTGCCGCCGAGCACGGTGAGGCCGATCGTGAGCACGAGGAAGAATGTGCCGATGAACTCCGTCACATAGCTCTTCATGGAAGCTCCGAGTTTGCTCCCGCGGCTGCCGGCGGCTCGCGGACGTTGTGGAAGCGGTGCGGGCCGCTCCGCGCGGGACTCTCCGCGGCGGAACCTCTCACAGCGTGTGCGCGGCGAAAAGCCTGGCCGGGGCGCAAACGAATGGCGGCGCCATGTGGCGCCGCCAAGCAACCGGCCAGACCGTCGCGGTCGCGCGCGTCACGCGCGCACGCGGCTCACGGGAACACGGTGTTGCCCTCGTCGTCCTCGAGCACGATCGCCGAGCACGGGCACGCTTCGGCCGCCTCGAGCAGCACGGCCTCGTCGGCCCCGGCGGAATCGAGCACGACCGCCTTGTTCTTGCTGTCCATCGCGAACACACCGGGCGCCGCTTCGCAGCATGCGGCGTTGCCGCAGCACTCCGAGCGCAGGATGCGGACGTGCAGCATTCCCCGAGTTCCTTCCTTCCGAGCCGCCATCGAGTGTCCCGAAGGTGTGAGGCGAAACCTGACAAAACGGCGGGGGACCGCGGACGGCCCCGCGCCGAGCGTGTGCTAGATTCATCGGCCCCTCGCTCCGCGCGCTTGACCCTGCCGGCGCCGGTCGAGAGGGAACTCCCGGACCCTACCACGGAGTCTCCCAATGGACGCCCTGACCCGCTATCTCGAGCAGCAGCAGGATCGTTTCGTTACCGACCTGATGGGTGCGCTGCGCATTCCGAGCGTGAGCACCGATCCCGCCCGGAAGGACGACTGCCGGCGCTGCGCCGAGCATTTCGCGGGAGAATTGAAGCGCGTCGGCATGACGCGCGCCGAGGTGGTGCCCACGAACGGCCATCCGGTCGTGTACGCCGAGTGGCTCGGCGCGCCGGGCAAGCCGACCGTGCTGCTCTACGGCCACTACGACGTGCAGCCGCCCGAGCCGCTCGAGCTGTGGAAGACGCCGCCGTTCGAGCCCGAGCTGCGCGACGGCAAGCTGTTCGCGCGCGGTGCGGTCGACGACAAGGGCCAGGTGTACATGCACGTCAACGCGATCGACGCGCACATGCAGGTCAACGGCAAGCTGCCAGTGAACGTGAAGCTCGTGATCGAGGGCGAGGAGGAGTGCGGCAGCGACAACCTCGAAGGCTTTCTGAACGACCGCCGCAACGAGCTCGGCGCCGACGTGATCGTCGTCAGCGACACCGCGATGCTCGGCCCCGATCAGCCCGCGCTCACCTACAGCCTGCGCGGCATCCTTTACACGCAGATCGACGTCCAGGGCCCGGGGCACGATCTCCACTCCGGCCACTTCGGCGGCGCGGTGCAGAACCCGGCGAATGCGCTGGCCGCGATCATCGCCGCGCTCAAGGACGGCGACGGCCGCATCACGGTGCCGGGCTTCTACGAGCACGTTCGGCCACTGTCACCGGCCGAGCGTGAATCGCTGAAGTCCGTGCCGTTCGACGAGCGCGGCTTCATGGCCGAGAGCGGCGCGCCGGCGGCGGCGGGCGAGCGTGGTTACACGACGCTCGAGCGGATCTCGGCGCGGCCGACGCTCGACGTCAACGGCATCTGGGGCGGCTACCAGGGCGCGGGGGCGAAGACCGTGCTGCCGGCGAAGGCGCACGCCAAGGTCAGCATGCGGCTCGTGGCCGACCAGGATCCTGCCGACCTGTTCCCCAAGTTCGAGGCGTACGTGAAGCGCGTCGCGCCGCCCGGCGTCACGGTCGAGGTGCACGATCTGCACAGCTGCCGGCCGTTCCTGTCGGATCCCGCCCACCCCATGCTCGAGAGCGCGCGGCGCGCGCTCGCGCGCGCGTGGCCGAAGCCGCCGGCGATGATCCGCGAGGGCGGCTCGATTCCCGTGATGGCGACGTTCCAGCAGGTGTTCAACCTGCCCTCGATCATGATGGGGTTCGGTCTGGACGACGACAACGTGCACGCGCCGAACGAGAAGATCTCGCTGTCGTCCTACCACGGCGGCACGCGCAGCGTGGCGTACCTGTACGAGGAGCTGGCGCAGGCGAAATGACGCGCAGCCGGTGGAACGCGGCGGCCGCTCTGGCGCTCGCATGCGCCGTGGCGGGGGCCCCATCCGCCGCGGCGGCGTCGACGCGGAACTACCTCACGGTGCAGGGTCTCGTGCTCGATCACACCAAGTCGCCGCTCGCCGGCGCATGGGTGTTCTGCACCGGCTCGCGACGCGCGAGCGCGCCCACCGATTCGTCCGGCGCCTATATGCTGCAGATCCCGGGCGCCACGCTCGAGGAGCTGAACCACGCGCCGCTCAAGATCCGGATCTCCGCGCGCAAGAAGGGCTGGCGGTTCGCGCTCGACAACGGCGCGCCCGAGCTGGGCCTGGAGATGCGCGTCGTGCAGGAGGACGGCAAGCTGCCGCGCCTGCTGATCCGCTCGAACGATCAGGAGGCGGTGTCGGCCGTCGCCAACTCGGCGGTGCTCGACGCGAATCCGCGCGCGCTCGTTGGCGCCACGTTCATCGGCTCGCAGGGCGCGCAGTACGACACGCCCCCCGTGCCGCTCGACATCGGCGACGAAGTGACGCTCGCGGGCAGCGTCGGCTCGGTGCCGGAGATGCCGGGAACGCCGAAGGGGCCGCCCGAGATCGAGACGGAGCCGGATAGCACGCCGCCTGCGAGCGCGGCGCCGCACGCATCGCCCGCGCCGTCCGCATCGAGCGCGCCGGTGAGTGTCGCTCCGGCGCCGGCGGCGGCGGCCGCTCCGCAGACGAGCGTGGCGCCGAGCGTGCCCACCGTGCAGACCACGCCGCCGCCATCGTCGTCATCGAAGAAGAAGAAGAAGGGCTCGGCCGGCAAGCCCAAGGTCTACCACCCGGGCGATGCGCCGCAGGTGCCCATGACGCCCGCGCCGCAAGCGTACGCCGTCACTCCGCAGGGCGCGTCTCCGGCGCCGCCCGCAAGCGCGCCGAGCGCGCAGCCGGCGCCACATGCATCGGATCCATCGCTCAAGCCCGTGCTCCAGCGCGACGCACCCGTGTCGGGCGTGTCCCCGGCCACGCCACCGCCGGCCTCGAAGGTCGGCGTCGCGCCGCCGGGCGCCGCGCAGCCCGTGCCCTCGCGCGGTCCTGCGGCGCCGCCCGCATCGACGCCACCGTCGGCGTCCGCGACGACGTGCGACTGCACGATCCGCGGCACCGTCGAGGTGAATTCGGATCGCCCGCTGACCGGCCGCACCGAGGTCGTGATCTCGATCGACGACGCGCCCCAGACGACGGCATCGGTCGAGCTGTTCATGGGCTCACCGCGCGGGTTCGAGATTCATCCCGCGCCGTGTGGCGTGCACCGCCTGCTGCTCTGGACGCGATCGAAGCAGCGGTTCGTGCTCGTGTCGTCGGAGCCGCGCGTCGTGTGCACCGAGGGCGGCACGCAGCAGATGCGTCTCGTGCTCGAGCCCGTGGCGCGGTGGGGCGCGGGTCGCTAGCCCCATGATCGGCCGCTTCACGGTCGTCGCGCTGACGTGCGTGACGCTCGCTACGCCCATGGTCGCGCACGCGCAGGACGCCGCGCCCGATTCGATCGTCGCGCGCAAACGCCTGCTGCCGCTCATGAGCGAGCTCGCGACCGAGCACGGCATCCAGCTGCCGCTGCCCTTCGGCGTGGGGCTGGTCTACTACCACCTCGACCGCGACATCGAGGTGAAGGACGTGCGCGTCGGCCGCAATGGTGCGCCGCCGACGTCGGTGGGTGATTTCGCGACGCTGTCGGCGACGAGCAACGTCGAGAACCTGAACCTCAAGCTCGACGCGTGGCTGCTGCCGTTCCTGAACGTCTATTTCGTCGCCGGCTACGTGTTCAACGACTCGAAGACGACGATCGACGTCACGCTGCCGCCCATTCTTCCGTCCGGCCCCGCGCGACAGAAACGCATGAGCGTACCCACGTCGATCGAGGGCGACATCGAAGGCGTCGGCATGACGCTCGCGGGCGGCTACCCGCCGTACTTCCTGGTCGTCGACGTCAACGCCGCGCAGGCCAATCTCGGCTTCGACGACAAGCTGCAGGCCACGGTCGTGTCGACGCGCGCGGGCTGGACCGGCAACCGCCGCTGGCCGACACAGGCGTGGCTCGGCGCGACCTACTGGGACACGTTCGCGACGCCGACCGGCACCGTGGCCGATCCCGACGGCGGCACGCTGCACTTCGAGGTCGATCAGGGGCCGCGCTATGCCTGGACGTACTCCATCGGCAGTCACGTCGAGTTCCACCGCCATTTCGAGCTGGCGGTCGATCTCGGCACCGATCTGCACGGCGGCTGGACGCTGGCGCTGATTCCCGTGTACCGGTTCTAGCGGCAATCACTCGCTCTGGAGCGAGTTGGCGTCTACGCCGTTCACACCGCTGTCATCGATGTTTCGGCCCCGGGGCGGGTTGCCCAGCTTTCCACTGCTGTCTAGCGCTCCCCGCGCTCGTACACGCCGGGGTCGTGCTTTTCCATCCAGCGATCGGGCTTCGCGATCGGCGTGAAGCCGTACTTCTCGTACAGCGAGTGCGCGTCGCGCGTCAGCAGGATCCAGCGGCGCAGGCCATGGAAGTCGGGGTGCGCCATGACGCACTCGATCAGCCATACGCCGAGGCCCTTGCCTTGGTGCTCGGGCAGCACGAACACGTCGCCGAGGTAGGCGATCGTCGCCGAGTCGGTGATCACGCGCGCGTAGCCGATCTGCTTCTCGCCCTCGAGCAGGCTGAACGGGATCGAGTTCGCGACCGCCTGCCGCACGGTCTCGAGCTTGATGCCCGCGCACCAGTACGACTGCGTGAGATATCCGTGCACCACGTCGAGGTCGACGCGCGAGCGATCGGTCGTGACGGTGTAGGTGCCGCGATGCCACTCCATGGTCATCGTGCCGCTCGCACCACCGGTGCTTCTCCGGGTGCTCCGATCTGAACGATCGTGAGCGACAGGCCGCTGCCCGCGAGCGCGCGATTCGCGGCCGCGACTCGGCTCGCCGCGCCGCGTGACGGATCGCACGCGAATGACGCCGCAGGCGGCGTGAGCGACGTGCGCACCGTGCCGGCATCCACGCCCGGCACCGCGGCGAGCCGCTTGGCGACGACGCGCGCCGGCGCCGTATCGCCCGGCGTCAGCCGGCCGGCGATCGCGGCGAACACGACGGTGTGGCCGCGCCTCTTCGCGGCGGACACCACGCTGTAGTCGTAGGTCGCGGCGATCTTGTCCTCGCGGCAGATCTCGCACGCCTTGGCATACAGCGCGAACGTCGCGGTCGCCGTGAGTGCGATGAGGAGCAGCAGCGCGGGCGCTCTCACGGCGTGCCCTTCGCCGCGGGCTCGGTGCCGGGCCCCGGTGGCGCCGTTTCGGCCCAGCGCAGGTAGTCGATCA
>Ga0157378_10002017_pt1 | contig 18171 bp, 5 predicted proteins | sample M65metaG_FD_115309 | JGI IMG/M metagenome (GOLD analysis project Ga0157378, IMG submission 115309) | Miscanthus rhizosphere microbial communities from Kellogg Biological Station, Michigan, USA - M6-5 metaG | ecosystem: Host-associated > Plants > Roots > Rhizosphere > Soil | place: USA: Michigan...
GGTGACATCGGCTACGCCTGCGGCGTGCGCCTGCGCGGCAACTGTAAGCGAGGTGTCCGTTCCGCTGGTCACAGTGGCGGGGTTTCCGCCAATCGTAATGGATGCTCCCGTCAAGCGGTTTCCAGGGAACGTGACCGACTGGCCACCGACGGTCGGACCGCTTTGAGTGGGACCATTGCCCAGAACAGGCGGTGCTACATAGGTGTACGCAGCGGTTGCGGTTGCAGACCCGGCAACGGTCGCCACAGAGACATCGACTGCTCCCGCCAGATAGTTGAATGTGGTGAACGTTACGGTCGTTGCCGTAGAGCTCGTGACGGTCGCCGGGCTTCCAATGATCGTTACGGTCGCTCCGCGCAAATTTGTTCCTGTAATCGTCACGGATTGGCCGCCGGCCGTCGGGCCACTTGTGGGACTCAGGCTCGTAATGGTGGGTGGCCCCAGATACGTGTAGCCGCCAGTCGACGTCGCCGAGCCATTGACCGTGGTCACGGTGACATCCACGGTGCCAATCGCATGCGCGGGAGTATTGAATGTTGCAGTCGTCGCCGTTGTGGACGTAACAGTCGCGGCGTTGCCGCCGATGGTCACGGTGGCTCCGCTCAGGCTGGTGCCCGTGATCGTGACCGACTGGCCGCCCGACGGTAAGCCAGCGGCGGGATTGATGCTCGTAATGACCGGTGTACCAACATACGAGTAGCCGTTTGTCGATGTCGCCGAAGAACCGGCCGCGGTCACTGTAACGTCGACGAGACCGCCGGCGTGAGCCGGCGTAATGAACGTCGCCGAAGTCGCGGTCGTGCCGGTAACGGTCGCGGCGTTCCCGCCAATCGTGACGGTCGCTCCGCTCAGATTCGTTCCTGTGATCGTGACGGACTGGCCGCCCGAGACCGGGCCGCTGGAAGGATTGATACTGGCAATCGTTGGAACGGCAACGTACGTGTAGCCACCGGTCATTGTCCATGAGGAAGGCCCGCCGGTCACGGTGATGTCGACAGTTCCTGCAGAGTGTGGCGGCGTCGTGAACGTTACTGCCGTGGCCGATGTACTCGTGACAGTGGCGCTCATCCCCCCAATGGTGACGAACGCTCCACTGAGATTCGTTCCATTGATTGTGACGGTCTGTCCGCCTGCTGACGGACCGCTCGCAGGACTCAGGCTGGTAATGACGGGCGCCACATACGTGTACGCGCTTATCGATGTCACCGTTCCGCCGGTACCAGACGATTTACTCACTGTAACGTCAACTGTGGCTGGCCCATGTTGAGGAGTGGCCACGGTGATCGATGATGTCGTCGAGTTCGTCACCACGGCGTTAAGGCCGCCGATCGTCACACTAGCACCGGAAAGATTCGAGCCGGTGATCGTGGCGCTCTGACCACCGCCGGTTGATCCACTCGTTGGACTGATGCCTGTAATCGTCGGGGCCAGCGTGGACACGGCGGCAGGGGACCAATCCTCTTCGAAAGTGTTTCCCGCTGCATCCGTCGCGGTCAGTCGCAGATCGATCGCGCCGTCCAACTGGTATAGCGCTGTGTACTGTGATCCGTTGTTGGTGAGCGGCATGGAAGCCCAGGTCGACGTACCATTCGGGCGCCACTCCAATGTTACGGAGCCAAGCGCGCTGGCATCGGTGACGCTGAACTTCACATTGGTGGTCGAAGAGGCCGACGGTTGAATCGGTGTTGGCGTCCGCAGACCGTCTTGCTCGATTCGGAAATCGGAGACCAGCGGAGGATTGGGGTCCGCATTGTTGGTATTGAAGGAAGCAGTGAAGCTCGCAGAGCCATTGAGTCCCGCGATGTTGTACATCGGCGAAGTTGACTGAACTTCTTGAGGCCCCGCGACTGACGCAACGCCCGGGTACTGGAATTGGGAAGGCGTATAAGTGCCAACCAGAACGCCACTGCGATAGAGACTGAACAGCGGCTCAGCGCCTTCATCCTCGAAGATCGTGCCCGTGGTGTGTGTCAGCCACCTCGCCGGGAAGTGACGATCGGTCGCCGAGAGTACCCCGGTGGCGCCGAAATTGTTCTGAAATTGAAGTTGCATCAAGTACGGCGACTGATCGATATCCCATCGCTGGACATTGGCGTCGAGCACGGCATTGGGAAGATGTACGGGCTCGTTATTGCTGTTGAACGCCGCGTTGGTATCGACGACGATCTGGTCCCCACCATCGTGTCGCATGTAGCCGCTGAAGAGTAAGTCCCGGACCTGGGCGGTGTTCGTAAAGGATGTGAAGATGCTGATTCTGTCCAATATGAGAGGGAGGTCCGGCGAGAACGGCGTCATTCCGGGCCCGAGGATCGACTGAAAGTAACTCGTCTGATTCAGCGGTCCACTATTGACGCCATGTGCAATGCCCCAGCCTCCGGCGGTGGTTTTCACCGTAAATCCGAAGCAAATAGTGAGGGCTGCGCTGCCGGTTCCCATGGGTTGCACGGCGCTCTGTGCGAGACGACGCATAGGCACGCCGGGCACTGGGAGGGTTATATCCGCCGAGAGGCCGTTCCCCTCCCAGCTGTAACTGTAAAATTTGAATCCCGATGGGTCGGGCGCACCACTGATGAATCCAAGGTTGTAACGAGTGGACAGTGGCGAGATGAGAGAAGTTCTCGCACTCGAGTCGACGATGAAACCATCCTCGATGCGGGTCGGGTCCGAGCTCTTCAGGGAGACCAGGCTCCACGTGCGCATCAAGTCGGAGTTCAAGGGTCCGCCGGTATCGTCGATCGCGTTGGTGGTCACGCTTTGAGTGGCTTCGGAGCGTGAAATATTCAGCGATGTTTGACCGGAAACGTTCTGCTGTTCTCGAACGACGATGGCAAATGGGTCTCCATCGTACAAGACCAACACGTCGGTTGCGCCCGCGGGCATTAATTCGGAGCAAGATAGTCCAGGTGTCGTGAACAGCCGGCTGATCTGTGCTGACGGGTTGATCATCAGCACGGACAGTGGATTCTCGTCGAAGTTGAGCGTCAGAATCGGCGACTTGAAGAAGTACACCGGCACGCGCGTCGTTTGCGCGCCTGTGGCAATGCTGATGTTCGTGCTCCACTCGAGCGGCGAGGGAGCTTGCGGAGTGAGCGCCTGGTCGACGCTCAACTGGAGCGTGATTGTGGAGGTCTCGCCCGGCTGCAGCGAAAAGAAGGAGGGACTGATGTTCAACGTTGAGCCCGAAGGAAGAGAGGCCGCGGTGAGTGTCAATGACTGCGCTGCAGCGGTCGTGTTCTTGACGGAAAACGTTTTCTGAAACGACGCGATGCCGCTCGTTCCAGACGCCACGCCGAAGGGCACATGCGTCGTCGACGCAAGCATCGATAGTCCGAATGCGGGCACGAGGTCGACTCGCCCGGCACCTTGTGTAAAGGGCTCCGCAATCGTCCTTCCGGTGTTGGGATCGGCGATGGTTCCGTTGGCTGAGCCGGCCAGACGGTTCTTAACGTCCGCCGGAGACTGCGCACTGTTCCACTGTAAGAGCAGTGCGGCCGAACCGGCAACATGCGGTGTGGCCATGCTGGTACCGCTCAACGTTCTATAGCGGCTCGGATCGCCGAGCGGAGCGGAAATAGGGACAGTGCTTCGGATGGCGACACCGGGGGCGACGATCTCCGGCTTCATCGCGAACTCGCCGCCGCCATTGTTGATATAGCCGCGCGAGCTGAAGCTCGCAATATCTCCGGTGCCGGTGATCGCGCCCACAGTCAATGCCGTTCGGGCGTTGCCGGGTGACTCGACCGTGTGATACGAGGGACCAGCATTCCCGGCGGCAATGACGGACAACATTCCCGCGGTAGTCGCATTGTCGACAGCCTGGCTCAGAGGATCGTCGGGATTTCCCGGTCCGCCGAGACTGAGGTTCGCGACGTTCGCGCCATCGAGAACCGCCTGCTCGAGCCCTGCGATGATGTCGCTCCACGAACCGGAGCCTGCGGCGCTCATCACCTTGTAAGCGAGAAGAGTTGCGCCTGGCGCGACTCCCTTTAACGTCCCATTTGCTGCAATGATCCCGGATACATGAGTACCATGGCCCTGGTCATCCATCGGGTCGGCATCGTGATTGACGAAGTCATAACCGCCAGCGACCTTGCACCCCGGTCCGAAACAGCCGCCCAGATCCGGATGGGTGTAATCGATGCCCGTGTCGATCACCGCCACCTTCACGCCTGTGCCGGTGAGTCCGTAAGTTTGCCAGATCGTCGGTGCGCCGATCATCGTCACACCGTCTGTGTCACACGTATGGACCGTCATATCCTCATACACTGTTGCTACTTCGGGCAGGCGCCGGATGTCTGCGAGCGTTTCAGCGTTCACGGTTGCAGCGACACCACTGAAGAGCGTCTGATACTTGCGAGTGACCTGCGACGGTTTCTTTGACGCCTTCCGCCGATCGATCGCAGCCAGGTCATTCACGAGCTGCGTATGTTGTTTCGCAACCTCGGCGCCTCTTGCTGCTCTCTCCGATGGCGAAGGCGCGTGCTGGTTGTGGTCGAACACAGGCCGCGCACGCAATTCGATCAATACGCGCCTTTCGCTTCCAGTCTGCGTTTCCACGCTCGGGCCGCCCTTGAAGGACTGAATCTTTGCCACATTGGGCGTCGTCGCCTGGACATCCACTGCGGTGGTGGCGCTACCGTCGGTACGGATCGAATGCACGACCAGTCGCGACTGATCCTTGCCTGGCGGCAGTCCCAGCGCCGTCATTGCGTATGTAGTTTGCAGAAGAACGAACCAGATCCACAAGATTCGTGAGCGCGTGCCGTGGGACGGGATATTGCGGGTCATGTCACTCATCGCCATACGTCGCCTCGATTCGTTCTACTGTTGTCGCTTGTCTCATGCGCTGGCGCGCACCGCCATTGCACCTGCAATGGCCAGCATCAATGCAATGAGAATCAGACCGAGATCGCTTACAGTGGGGATGTTTGCACCTGTCACTCCACCATTTCCTGAGTTGTCGGTGTTGTTCGCTGGGTTGACGTCAAGCTCCGACCCCGTAGCCGTGGCGCTGTTGTCGAATGCGCCGTTTGCGACGATGGTGGCTGAGACATTGATCGTCGTATTGGCACCCGAGGCGAGAGTGGGGATCGTTCAGGGGAGTGCCGCGCAACCACGGCCGGAGACGCTCGTAATCGTGAGATTTGTCGGAGTGTCCGTCACTTGGATGTTGGTGGCGGTCGACGGGCCGGCATTGCTGACCACGATCGTGTAATTGATCGTATGTCCCGAGGTGAAGGTGCCCGTCGTAAGCAGGGTCTTTACAAGAGAGACGTCAGCGGCCGCGGCGAAGGCAAAGCCGCCGTTGCCGGTGTTGTCTGTGTTGCCCGCTGAATTCGGGTCGAATTCGGCTGCTGTAGCGCTTGCGCTATTGTCGAATGCACCCGTCGCCGGGATCGTCGCGGTGACATTGATCGTCGTATTGGCACCGGATGCGAGGCTGGCGATCGTGCAGGGTAACGCCGCGCAGCCACTACCGGACACGCTCGTAATCGTCAGATTCGTCGGCGCGTCGGCGACCGAGATGTTCGTGGCTGTCGACGGACCGGCATTGCTGACGACCAGTGTGTAGTTGACATTCTGGCCGACGACGTATGGCGCGGGAGTCAGGAGCGTCTTGACGATGGAGACATCGGCCGAAGCCAATGCATTGCCGCCGTTGCCCGTATTGTCCGTGTTGTTTGCATTGTTCCCGTCGATTTCGGCCGCCGTGGCAGTGGCGCTGTTGTCGAAGGCGCCGACTGCATTGATGGTCGCTGTCACGTTGATCGTCGTGTTGGCTCCGGCGGCCAGGCTTGCGATGGTGCACGGCAATGCGGCGCAGCCGCTACCACTAACGGTCGTGATCGTGAGGTTCGTCGGGGTATCGGTTACCTGAATGCTCGTCGCCGTTGACGGGCCGGCATTGGACACAACGAGGGTATAGCTGACGCTCTGAGCGATATAGAAGGGGCCGGCCGTAACCAGCGTCTTGATGAGGGACACATCCGCCGTCGCGCCGGCCGCGCCGCCATTGCCCGTGCTGTCGGTGTTGTTCGATGAATTTGGATCGAATTCTGCACCCGTGGCTGTGGCGCTATTGTCGAACGCACCATTTGTCGTGATCGTGGCCGTCACGTTGATCGTCGTATTGGCGCCCGATGCCAGACTTGCAATGGTGCACGGCAGCGCGGCACAACCGCTTCCCGACACGTTGGTAATCGTGAGATTCGTCGGTGTGTCCGTTACCTGGATATTCGTTGCAGGCGAGGGTCCGGCATTGGCTACGACTAGTGTGTAATTGACCGTCTGGCCGATGACGAACGGTCCGGCCGTCGTCAGTGTCTTGACCAGCGAGATGTCTGCGGAGGCCGCGGCGGCTCCGCCATTTCCTGCAGCGTCAGTGTTGTCCGCCAGATTTGGATCGAATTCCGTGGCGGTTGCTGTAGCGCTGTTGTCGAATGCGCCCGCTGCATTGATTGTGGCCGTTACGGTAATCGTCGTATTGGAGCCGGAGGCAATGCTGGCGATCGTGCACGGCAATGCCGCGCAGCCGCTACCGGATACGCCGGTGATCGTGAGGTTCGTCGGTGCGTCCGTCACCTGAATACTCGTTGCCGTCGACGGACCGCCATTGGCTACGGCGAGGGTGTAGCTGATGGTTTGACCAGCAACGAACGGCCCGGAGGTCACGAGTGTCTTTGCGAGCGAGACGTCGGCAATGAGCGTCGAGCCACCGTTGCCGGTATTGTCGGTGTTGTTCGCAGGATTCGGGTCGGTCTCGGCAGCCGTGGCGGTGGCACTGTTGTCGAACGCGCCGAAAGCGGTAATCGTCGCTGTGACCGTGATCGTCGTGTTTGCGCCCGAGGCCAGACTGGCGATCGTGCAGGGGAGAGCCGCACAACCGCTGCCCGATACATTGGTGATCGTCAGGTTCGTGGGCGTGTCCGTGACCTGAATCGAGGTTGCCGTCGAGGGGCCGGCGTTCGCGACGGCCAGGGTGTAGCTGACTGTCTGGCCCACAGTGAATGGTCCAGCGGTCGCGAGCGTCTTGACCATCGAGACATCCGCCGCAGGGGCGGCGGTACCGCCGTTACCAGTGTTGTCCGTGTTGTTCGCGGAGTTCGGATCTCCCTCTGTGGCAGTGGCAGTGGCGCTGTTGTCGAATGCTCCGACGGCCGTAATCGTGGCCGTGACCGTGATGGTCGTATTCGCTCCCGATGCGATGCTGGCGATCGTGCAGGGGAGAGCTGCGCAGCCGCTGCCGGTCACGTTCGTGATCGAGAGATTCGTGGGGGTGTCCGTGACCTGAATGCTCGTTGCCGTCGAGGGACCGGCGTTGGCAGCGACGAGTGTGTAGGTAATGCTCTGACCGATCACATACGGCCCGGCAGTGGTCAACGTCTTGACCATTGATACGTCTGCGGAAGCTGCGGCGGTGCCGCCGTTACCGGTGTTGTCAGTGTTGTTGCCCGGGACTGGATCGGACTGCGTGGCTGTGGCTGTCGCGCTGTTGTCGAACGCGCCGGGGGCGCTGATCGTCGCCGTCACTGTGATCGTGGTGTTGGCGCCGGAGGCGAGCGAGGCGATCGTGCAGGGAAGTGCCGCGCAGCCGCCGCCGCTGACATTCGTAATCGTCAGGCTTGACGGCGTGTCCGTCACCTGGATGTTCGTGGCCGTCGAGGGGCCGGCATTGGCGACAAAGAGCGTGTAGCTGATCGACTGACCGTGCGTATAAGGACCAGCGGTGGTCAATGTCTTGACCATCGACACATCCGCAGATGCCGCAGCCGTTCCGCCGTTCCCTGTATTGTCAGTGTTGTTCCCCGGGACCGGATCGGATTCGGTTGCGGACACCGTGGCGCTATTGTCGAAGGCACCCGGTGCGGTGATCGTGGCGGTCACTGTGATCGTGACGTTTGCGCCGGAAGCGAGCGAAGCGATGGTGCAGGGAAGTGCCGCGCATCCGCCGCCGCTGACGCCGGTGATGCTCAGGTTCGACGGCGTGTCGCTGACCTGGATGTTCGTTGCCGTCGATGGGCCGGCGTTGGCCACGAGGAGCGAGTAGCTGATCGACTGTGCATGGACATAGGGTCCGGCGGTGGTCAATGTCTTGACGATCGAGACATCGGCCGAGGCAGCGGCGGTGCCGCCGTTGCCGGTGTTATCGGTGTTGTTCGCGGAGTTTGGATCGGATTCGGTTGCGGACACCGTGGCGCTATTGTCGAAGGCACCTGGCGCGCTGATCGTCGCCGTCACCGTAATGGTGACGTTTGCGCCGGAGGCGAGCGAGGCGATCGTGCAGGGAAGGGCCGCGCAACCCCCGCCGCTGACGCCGGTGATGCTCAGGTTCGTCGGCGTGTCGCTGACCTGAACATTCGTCCCGGTCGAGGGACCGGCATTGGCCACCAGGAGCGAGTAGCTGATCGACTGTCCATGGACAAATGGGCCGGCGGTGGTCAATGTCTTGACGATCGAGACATCGGCCGAGGCAGCGGCGGTGCCGCCGTTGCCGGTGTTGTCGGTGTTGTTGGCGATGTTCGGATCGGATTCCGTCGCCGAGACCGTGGCGCTGTTGTCGAAGGCGCCTGGGGCGCTGATCGTTGCCGTCACGGTGATCGTCGTGTTGGCACCGGAGGCGAGCGAGGCGATGGTGCAGGGGAGTGCTGCGCAACCACCGCCGCTGACGTTGGTGATACTCAGGTTCGTCGGGGTATCCGTGACTTGAATGTTCGTGGCCGTCGATGGACCACCATTGGCCACGAAGAGCGTGTAGGTGATCGACTGTCCGTGGACAAACGGGCCGGCGGTGGTCAATGTCTTGACGATCGAGACATCGGCTGAGGCGCTGGCAGTGCCGCCGTTGCCGGTGTTATCGGTGTTATTGCCCGGCACAGGATCGGACTCCGTCGCGGACACTGTGGCGCTATTGTCGAAGGCGCCAGGGGCGCTGATCGTCGCCGTCACTGTAATCGTGGTGTTGGCGCCCGAAGCGAGCGAAGCGATGGTGCAGGGGAGTGCCGCGCAACCGCCGCCACTGACGTTGGTGATGCTCAGATTCGACGGCGTGTCGGTGACCTGAATGTTCGTGGCCGTCGAGGGACCGGCGTTCGCCACGAAGAGCGTGTAGGTGATCGACTGTCCGTGTACAAAGGGACCAGCGGTCGTCAATGTCTTGACGATCGAGACATCGGCCGACGCCGCAGCTGTGCCGCTGTTGCCTGTGTTGTCGGTGTTGTTTGAGGAGTCAGGTTCGGGTTCCGTCGCCGTAACTGTGGCGCTGTTGTCGAACGTACCGGGGGCGCTAATGGTCGCCGTCACCGTAATCGTGGTGTTTGCGCCGGAGGCGAGCGTGGGGATTGTGCATGGCAGTGCCGCGCAACCGCCGCCCGTGACGCTGGTGATGGCCAGATTTGTCGGCGTGTCGGTGACCTGAATGTTCGTGGCCGCCATGGGGCCATTATTGGACACCTTCAGCGTGTAGGTGATCGACTGCCCATGGACGTATGGCCCTGGAGTGACCAGGTTCTTATCGATCGATACGTCGGCGCCAATCTTGTAGTTGATTCCGACGATCGCGGAAGCAGACGGATAGTAAATGCCATACTGGGATGAAGGATTGAAGCTCACACCATCGACGAACTGGCTCGGCTGCACTGTGTACATGCGCACGTGTCCGGACGGCGTGGCGTTGAGCGTCAGGATCCCCGGACCGACACCTGGCGCCGTCGGAAACGCATCATCGGAGACGAGATCGACGAAGCAAGTCGACGAGCCGCCTGGCGCCGCCACCGGATTGTCGATCGTCATGTGGCGGGTCGCCACAACATGTACGAGATTCGTGATGCCCGTGGGAATCGTGAGGTCTTCACTCGAGATCAGGTCGCCGTTCGTGTCCGACAATCCATGAACGCGGAGTGTGACGTCGCCGCCAACGGCATTCGCCTTCTCCGGAGTCGCGCCGGTCGAGTCGCCAACATAGCGCTTCCAGAATTTCGGATCGTTGATCGTGGCATTCGTGGCCGCTGCGCCGCCATCGAGGAAATCGAGTGTTCCCGTATCGAACATGACCGGCCCCGCACCGGTGAGCGATCCACGGGTGCGGTGTCCCAGCCACCATTGAGACAACGCAGCGCCGTCCATGAGGCTCGACTCGTTCTTGATCGTAATCGTTACGCTACCGCTCGCGCCGGTCTCGATTACATGGGCATTGTCAACGGCGGAGTTGCTTCCATTCTGGCCGCCGTTGCCAATCTGTGCATAAGAAGACGGCCGGTAGGGTAAGGCTGGGAGAGGAGGGGTTTGCCCACCGCCCGAGCCAGCAACGACCGTCAGGTCACCGCTCGTCGCCTTGACGCTGACATCTCCGGCGATCGTGCCCGAGACGTTGATGTGACTGAAATTGTTCTCGTCCGCCAGTAAGAGCCCGCCGTTCCCGATCTGCGCATAGGCAGCGAAGCCCTTTCCACCCCGCACCGCCACGGATTGAGCAAAGACCGACACATCACCGTTCGCACCTGCCCAATTCGTGCGACAAGGATTCGCAGCAGGAGGAGGACAAACGGTGCTTCCTCCGAACGCTTCCTGAGATGCGAAGAGCGGTCCTCCATGACCGATTTGTGCGAATTCGGCCTGGCCGCTGCTGCTGACAAGTCCGCCGCCCTTTAGAGTAATGGTTCCACTGTCCGCGTGGACGCTGATCGTTCCCGTAATGAGGCCGACCGAGCTGGCGAATACCGTCCCCTGCAGCGCGGAGTGTCCGATCTGACTGCCACAGTAGTTATTACAGTTGCCACCGTCTCCGAGTGTTTGAGTGGGTACATCGATTTCAGTGGCGGCCACGTTGATGTTGCCCGTGGCGGTCACTGTGATGTTGCCGGCGATGGTGCCAAACGTGCCGCCAAAGATGATCTGACCGCCATGGCCGATCTGACTGACACCGGTCTTACTGTTGGTCAGTACGTTCGTGAGGTTGATATTTTTCGCGTTGACGGTAATTGGAGAAGCCGCGACGCTGCCGATGTTGCCGACGGTCACATTGGTTTTTGTAATGAGATCGGTGACGCCGGAACTGCCATGACCGATCTTTGCTCCGCCGACCAGACCGGATTCTCCGGTGATCATCAGGATGTCACCAGTACCAGCGTCGACGGTGATCGAACCGTCCATCGTGCCTTCCGTAGTGACCTTATCGATGAATCCTCCGTGTCCAATTTGCGCATTGGCGCCTGTTCCCGATTCGTTCTTGATCGTCAGTCCCTTCGACGTCACATGGATGTTGCCAGCCATGTTTGAACGGGAGACGTGGTCGAATAGGAAGCCACCGTGACCGATTTGCGCGTAGCTGAGGAGATCACCGTCGTCCAGTACGATCGCGCCTTGTGTCGTGTTGACGTCGATAGCGCCGCTGAGATTTCCCTGTGATAGTCCGGTTCTACCCGTAATCAGTCCGCCGCCGTGGCCAATTTGTGCCCATCGCAGGTTCGACGGCGGATTGACGGACGTTCCGGAACCGCCGAGGAGGGAGATGTCACTCGTCGTGTTGACCTGAATCGCGCCGCTTGCCGTCGATCCGTCCGATAGATTGAACCCGACCATCGCGTAGCCGTCTTTGGTCCGATCAGGATCGAGGGATCCCTGCAGGATCAGTCTCGAGGCCCAGATAGCCGTCAATCCATCGCGACTGCCGAAAGCGGCGTTGACGTTGGAGCCGCCCCTGAGGAACGTGTCTCCGCCGGCAAGGCCATAGGAACCTGCAGGAGCCGAGGTTCCTGCGAAGGTCGCTGCTGGCTCGTTGTTTCCCCAACCCGACACGCCGATCACTTTGCCCGAGCCCTGGCATTGCACTTTCGCCAACACGATGAGGTCATCGTTGGCCTGCAGGGTCAGGTTCGCTGCGGTGGTCCACGTTACATCGGTCTCGACGGAGATGTCGCCGTCCGTGTGGTCCCCAGTAATCCCGAACTGCAGTCCGGTGCCGGGACCACCGGCCTCATTCGTCGTATGGATGACGACGGACGTTCCCCCGTTCAAAGTCGCCATCAAACCTGAGGCCTGGATGTTCGCGGTGGTCATCGGGGTGGGGAACACGTTGCTGGTCGTGCTCGTGCCATCGAGATTTGCGTCGCTACCATTTGTAATCGTGAGATTCGAAGGATCGAGCCTGAGCAATCCACCGCCCGTCTCGACATGGGATAAAAATTGAAATCCGTTGCGCGCCTCGACTTCGATCAAACCGCGGCCAAGTGCGGATAGATCGCCCCGCGACTGAACATCATGGCCGGCGATCAGAATGTGACCGCCCTTCGATCCGCCGCTGGCGTCGATCGACGCACTACGGGCGATTTCGACGACGCCCGTGTCACTCCTGAGGGAAACGCTGCCGCCGTTGCCTTGCCGCTGGGCGACACTCAATCGCGTGTGGCCGATCAGCCTCACCGCGCTGCCGCCTAGTGTGATGCTCGATCCTGGCGACGAAAGCTGCCAATCGTCGGCAACGATGCCTCCCTGTGCATGGATGCTGATCGTTCCTTTCGGGAGCAGCCAATTTCCATGGAGATGGACTTCCGCGGGAACGTCCATCGTGAATTCGCCATGATCGCGAACGCTTGCGACGACCTGTCCTGCATCGACATCGACTACGGCAATGTTTTTCCCGGATTTGCGAGCACCAGTAGTTTCCGCAATCGAAACTGGTGTCAATGCAATGGCCAGAAGGAGGGAGATCACAACAACGCGGCGTTGGATCATTTGGGGCTCCCTTGAAGTTTGATCAGCCACTCGAAAAAGAGTTGGCTGTCGTACATGAAACGGCTAATTTTTGGGCGACAGGATTCGCATAGTACGGCAACAGGGTGTGGTTATTACCAGTGAAATCTGGTGAGCGAAAATTGTTTTTCGAGAGGAGGTAATACGAGTGGAATTCGGCGGTCCTTACACGAATGCGTCACGAGAATCAGACTCCGTATCCGCGTTCGTATACGCGCGCCGGCGGATCGAAGACGTTCCTGATTCCGTGAGCGCAAGGCCAGCCGGATAGTTTGACGGGGGCCTGGTAATACAATCGCTTTTCAACGGTCCTCCCTGATCAGGGAGGTCTTGTTACGACACTTGGCCGAGAACGATCCCTTGCTCGTTCCACTCCTCGAGGCAACTGACGCGGAAACGCGCCAGGACGCGATCGATACCATCCTCGTGGAGTTCGTTCAGCCAGTCGTCGGACAGGTCCTCAGTCGTTTTCGCAGGGCCACAATCAGCCGCGATGACGTCGGAGACTTGACGGCCACCGTCAACGTTCGTGTCCTCCGCCGCCTCCAACAGTTCTCACTCTCAGACGAGCCGATCGAGCGGCTCGAGGACTACATCGTTGCGGTCACCTATAACGCAGTGAATGATCTCCTCCGCCGTCGCTATCCGGAGCGTACACGGCTGAAAAGCCGTTTGCGTTATGCGCTTCTGCACAACGAGCAGTTCGCCCTCTGGGAAATCGATCGCAACACGATCTGCGGACTCGCCTCATGGCGTGGCATGCCGCCGATCAAGGCAAACTTCGATCCGGCGGGCGCAACGAATGCGATGCACGACCGTCATTCACCCGTACAGTCCCTGGCCGCGGTCCTCAAAGCCATCGGCGGTCCGATCGTTCTAGAGGACCTCGTTGCGATCGTCATGGAATTGTGGCAGATCGCGGAAACGGTCGACGGCGGGATTCCAAGCGGACTTCCTTCGATGGAACCAGGACCAGCGATGGAATTGGAGATCAGGCAGTCGGTCGATGCCGTCTGGAACGAGGTGTGTCAACTACGGCCGAACCAGCGCACGGCGCTTCTCATGAATCTTCGCGACGTCGAAGGAACCAATGGGCTGGCACTCATTCTCTTTTCGCATGTTGCGACGTTCGATGAGATCGCTGAGGCGATGGGTCTCTCGCCTGAACGCCTCTCTGAAATTTGGAACGATCTGCCGTTCGACGACCGGACGATTGGCGAGATGCTTCAGCTGACGCGGCAGCAGGTCATCAACCTCAGAAAGACAGCACGCGAACGTCTGAACAGACGGGTGAACGCTCTACATAAGCAGAAACGCAGGTGAGTCATGCACGTCACGGTTGAGCAGATCGAAAAACTACAGCGACAGAGTCTGACGCCTCGAGAAACCCTTGAAGTCGCGCGCCACCTCTCCCAATGCGTCGACTGCGCTCGAGTCGCGACGAGTCTGCAGCAGCCGGGTCGCTGGCCGGCGCTGATCTCTGCGATCGTGGAAGGGGAGCATCCTGCGCTCGAGACTCTCGAGGCTTGTGCGTGGAACGGATTACGCGACGAGGCAGTCGAGGATCATCTCGACGCATGCCAACAGTGCAGAAGCGATATCGATGAGCTGCGGCGTTTGCAGGAACCGGCGCGAAGCAGACGGTTGATCTTCGTTGCAGCATTGAGTGCCGCAGCCGCCGCGGCAATCATCTGGATTCTCGTCCCATACTGGGAACCCTCAGCGTCCCGAACAGATCGAGGAATTGTGGTTTCCCGATCCATCACCACGAAGGCTTCCCACTATGGACGTAATGATTGGGATTTACTCGTCAAGAAGGCGATGGACGCCGGGGCAGTCGAGGCACCGGTGATTCTTCGAGAATTGCGCCCATCCAGCCATGCTTTGAGGGGCAACGTTCAACCCGAACGAGTGTCTCTCCATCCTGTTGGAGTGGTGGTGGAAGAGACGACCCCTAACTTCACCTGGACACCCTTCGAACATGCACACTACACAGTCAGTGTGTTCGAGGCCGAGCGCGAGATTGCAACCGGAGATGACCTTACGTCGCCGTCGTGGTCACCACAGAGAGAGCTTCGGCGAGGAGTGACGTATACATGGCAGGTTGAAGTGCACCGCGGAACGACGCTTGTAACGATTCCGGCTCCGCCACAGCCACCGGCTCGCTTCCGGATTCTCGATGATGCCGGCGTGAAGGAACTGGATGATGCGCGGCTGCGATTCCCGAATGATCACATTCTCCTCGGAGTCCTCGCAGCTCGATACGGATTGCAGGAGCAAGCGGAGCGACAGTTCCGGCTTGCGAGCACATCGGCCGGGGATCGGTTGGCGAGCAGCGTCGCGGCGTGGTCTTCAATAGACGGGCCACAGAATCTATGAACCGACCGCAATGAATGTTGCCCAATAAAACGGATGCCGGTGTTCCTTGTCGCGCATGAGCGAGAGTTTCGCCTTTCGAAGTGCTTCAGACGTCGTATCGCCAGCCAGCAGGTGGCGATGGAACGCGATCATGAGCCGCGACGTCACTTGTGAGTCCGCTTCCCACTGGCTCACGACAGTGGTCGGACATCCGGCGGCGAGGAATGCCCACGACAATCCGATGATGCCTTCACCGGGATACAGCGTTCCCCGCGCAGTGTTGCACGCTGAAAGGATCGCAAGATCCGCATTGAGCGTGAGCTGACGGATCTCACGCGTTTCGAGCATGCCGTCATCGACATCATTGTCCGCACGTGCCAGGACGAGCGCGGAATAGAGAGGCGAGTCGTCATCGACGATCCCGTGTGTTGCCAGGTGAAGGACGCGATAGTCGTGTGCGAGGGTCTTGAACACACTTTCGCGAGCGGACGCTCCCGTGAGGACCGTTGCGTTGGTTGCACCATAGAGTTTCGCAAGCGCTTGAACTTCGCGGGCTGCGTCTGGGAGTGCGCCGAGGGACAGATCGCGATTGAGTGAGGCCTTGTCACGGGTGGCAGCGTTGACGATCGGATCGCCGAGAGCGAGAAGCTGATGCGCAGTGGGGCGGCGTTTCCTCACCCGGGATGCGGCTGCGTCGAGCATCGTCGTCGACGGCGCATAGGAAATCGAATGACGCTCGATCAGGAACTGGCCGCCGGGAGTCAGCAAGACGTCAAAGGGGATGTTCCACAAGAAGGCGTCAGGAACGATGATGATGTTCTTTTCACGAGCAAGAACAGGCTCAATCGGACGAAAGAGCAGGTCATAAAGGCCACGAGCTTCTTTCTCGTATCGAAGATCGCGCTGTGCGATCAGATCGGAAAGACGCTGTACGCGTTGCTCGAGGTCCTCACGTTGTACCGAAATTCTCGTGCCCGTGACCTTGCCGCCGAGGGTTACGAAAGCGACGATGGTCCTGGGAAGAACGGCATATTCGAGAACTGCAGTGGAGCGGCCGCTCTTCGAGGGAGATTCCGGAAGCGCGGAGGGCGCAGCCAATTGTGAGCCCTGCAACGCGGTATCGACCGCGAATCGTTTGGCTTCTGCGTGTGCCATTCGAAGTGACTGGTGAATCTGCGCAATGTCGTTGCCGCGCGCTGTGCGGAGCCTTGTATTCAAGTCGGCGATGCGTCGATTCAGATCCCTCTCCTGGTCCCGTTGCGCCTCCGTCAGAACGATCGTCGATCGATCTCCAGTCAGGAGATCGTCGAGTGTTCTCGCTTTCATGTTTTCCGCGACTTCAAGGGCTTCGTCATAACGCTGATGATCGACGAGGATGTCGACCAGCGATGAGTAAACCCAGAGTCGCGTCGCGAAATGATGTGCGCGGATGAGTCCGTTCGACGTGCTCGCCGATCGCCTGGTTTCGATCTGCTCGATGGCTTTTCGCAGCGAAGCGATTCCATCGTCGACCTGTCCGCTTTCGACGAGCAACTCGCCGAGATCCGCTCTCAACTCCCACGCCACGAAAGGGCTTTCGCCGGCTTCGGCGATCCCCTGGCGCGCGAACGCGATTGCCTCCCCGTGGCGCCCTTGTGCTCGTCGCAGATGCTCGCCGAAGAGCAGCGCTCTTGGAAGGAATTGCGCCTCCCGCGCATGCGCCAGCGCCGGCTCGAGATGTCGTTCCGCCTCCGCGACGTGCCCGGAGCGGACGAGCGCGTCGCCCAGGTTCGTGTGAAAGATTGATAGATTGACCGAGGTCGGCGGCGCGGCCTCAATGGCGCGGTTCAGCCATTCGATTGCTTTTGGATATTCAGGGTCGAGCCGGTTGTAGATGAGCGATTCGCCGATGATGTTGCTTGCGCGAGCCTCCACCATCGCGTCCATCTGTTGATGCGCGATAGTGAACGTTTGCATGGCCGCCGAACGCTCACCCTCATGGTCATCGATCCCGCCGTAGAGCATGGAATCGCCATGGTGCGCGTACAGTTCGCCTTCACGCGATCCGTATCGTAGTGACAGCTTGAGAAGTGCGTGTAGCGTTCGGTGTGCAGTACTGAAGTCCGCACGTGCAAACTCATATCCCGCGCGAAGGTAAAGCGCACGCAACCCGGCAAATGGATCGTCGAGCGATTCCACGGACGCGATTGCGCGATCGAGTGCCTGCGCGGCAACCAGCTCGGTCGTGTTCTTATGGATCGTCACGACGTCGAGATATGCAGTCGGATCGCATGACTCGAGATTGTGAGAGATGCCGCGCCCTTGGTCAGCCAATCGATCCGCGAGTGGATAGTCACCGCGTGCAATCGCGCGCCGAGCCAGCGCAGCGAAGGCGTAAGTCTGAGTTGCTCGATCGTCCGAGCCGGCGAGGTAAAGCGCGGCCTCGCTCGTCCGTTCTCCGTCGGTCCGAACGGAGAGATCCGCAATTCGCCGCGCAACACTCGAAAGGATGGCAACGGACCGAGTTGCCACGGCGCCGCGTTCTTCGTCGTTGCGCGCCGCGAGCAGGTCATCGACGGCCGCCTCCCGCTCATCTTTAGCGTCTGCGATCGTACGGTCACTGAGCCGCAGAAACCAACGGCTCGGAATCGCCCGCCGTTCATGCCGTGCGTTGCGAGTGACGCCTTCTCCGTCGACGTCGATGATCATGTGATCGCCATCTTCCGAAACCCGATAGGTACGGATCGAGATGCAGTCGTATCTGGCGAAGAGATCGCGAACGCTGAACCACCCGTCGCCGGTCAAGCCGTTGGCATTCGTGGCGATCGGAATGAATTCTCGAATCTCGCCCGAGGTGAGGTTCTGGACGAATTTCTGCGCCACATTGCCTGACGGGTGAAGTGAAAGACTGAGAAGAAGGGCTGAGAGCATGAGAGTCACCGGATGGAGCTCAGTCTAGCTGAGGAGAGGCGTCCGCACTCTTCTACAATGTTTGGCGGACACGCACTCTCCGATGACATGGCGCATTGAAGTCGCATGGCTGTCAGTGTTCGTCACGTTACTCGGCACGCGCTCGCTGCTCGCCGA
>Ga0157378_10002018_pt1 | contig 18170 bp, 17 predicted proteins | sample M65metaG_FD_115309 | JGI IMG/M metagenome (GOLD analysis project Ga0157378, IMG submission 115309) | Miscanthus rhizosphere microbial communities from Kellogg Biological Station, Michigan, USA - M6-5 metaG | ecosystem: Host-associated > Plants > Roots > Rhizosphere > Soil | place: USA: Michigan...
CGCAGAAAAGCAAAGACAGCTTGTACAATATACTCTCTGAAGGAAATACAAAACCCTACGATATAACGGAGATGATTGAGTGCATTGTAGACGGTTCTGCGTTTGAGCCTTTCAAAAAGGATTATGGCAAAACCATTGTATGCGGCTATGCAAGAATTGGCGGCTGGGCTGTGGGCATTGTAGCCAATCAGCGGCTGATCGTAAAAAACAAAAAAGGTGAAATGCAACTGGGCGGCGTTATATACAATGATAGCGCAGACAAAGCAGCCCGCTTTATCATGAATTGCAACCAGAAAAAAATACCGTTGGTCTTCCTGCAGGATGTAACCGGGTTTATGGTGGGCTCAAGAAGCGAACACAGCGGCATTATAAAAGATGGCGCCAAACTGGTGAATGCGGTGGCCAATTCTGTTGTTCCGAAAATCACGATCATCACCGGCAATTCATTTGGGGCAGGCAATTATGCTATGTGCGGCAAGGCCTATGATCCACGATTCATTTATGCATGGCCCACTGCGAAAATAGCCGTCATGGGTGGCGACCAGGCAGCCAAAACATTGCTGCAAATACAGATTGCCGGTATGAAGGCTAAGGGTACACCCATAACAGCCGAAGAAGAAAAAAGCCTGCTGAATAAAATAAAGGATCGTTATGAAAAGCAGACCAGTCCGTATTATGCAGCGGCCAGGCTTTGGGTGGATGATATTATTGATCCTGCAGACACACGCAAAGTGATAATAGAAGCCATTAACGCAGCCAATCACAACCCTGATATGCCTTCCTTTAAAACAGGGGTATTGCAGGTATAAAATCATTCAAAAAAATTGATAAAATGGAATTGTATGAAAATACCCATCTACCAGGCTGATGCTTTTACCGATAAATTGTTTGGCGGAAATCCTGCGGCTGTTTGCCCCCTGGAAGACTGGCTGAGCGATGAATTGATGCAGCAGATAGCAACCGAAAACAACCTGAGCGAAACGGCTTACCTGGTAAAAGACAATGACCAGTACCATATTCGCTGGTTTACGCCCGGCACAGAAGTTGACTTATGCGGCCATGCTACACTGGCTTCGGCGCATATACTTTTCAGTTTGCCGGGACATAGCGGCAATAAAATAAGCTTTCATTCAAAAAGCGGTGTCTTAACCGTTAGTAAACTGGACGATGGCAAACTGATGCTTGACTTTCCTTCAAATGTTCCGGAAGAAATAAAAGAGATACCAATGAATCTTTTGGAAGGACTGGGTCTTGCACCCGTACCTGTTTATAAAACATCTTTTGATTACATGGTGGTAGCGCCATCAGAAAAAATAGTCATTGGTCTGGTGCCTGATTTTAAAACCTTGGCCAAAGTTCCCTGCCGGGGCGTAATTGTTACGGCTAAAGGCGATAGCGCCGACTTTGTATCGCGCTGTTTTTATCCGCAGAGTGGAATTGATGAGGATCCGGTAACCGGTTCAGCGCATACCATTATGGTCCCCTATTGGGCTAAGCAATTAAAGAAAACAACCATGAAGGCCATTCAATTGTCTAAAAGACGCGGCTATCTTGATTGTGAACTGGCGGGAGATCGGGTGCTGATGAGTGGGTATGCGGTGACGTATATGAAGGGAGAAATTGAGGTATAGTCCGTAGTTCTCAGTCCTTAGTTCTAAGTCTTGAGTCTTTGGTTTCTTGTCCTGAAATAAGTTGACAAATAATGCGGAACCAAGCCCGAAGGGCTGATATTAATATAGAAAATGAGGATAGGTTAAGACAACCCCGAAGGGGTGGCATTGGAAAAACGGCAATGACGAAAAACGATGACAGTGTGCTGCAGTACGAGTGTGCGACGCCCGACCGAACGGCCAGCCGGCAAGAATGATGGGAGTCGATGCATGCCGGTCAACAAAACAAATATGTCAAACAACGGATTAATCATTTATACAGACGGCGCATCGCGCGGCAATCCCGGCCCCGTGGGATACGGGGCAAGCTTACAGTGGGGCACAACCGAAAAAGAAATCTCGCAGGGTTACCGCAAAACCACCAATAACCGCATGGAGCTGATGGCAGTGATAGCCGCCTTGGAAGCACTGAAAAAAGAAAACCTGCAGGTGACCGTTTACAGCGATAGCCAGTATGTAGTGAAGGCTGTGGAACAGGGCTGGTTAAAAAACTGGATAGCTACCAATTTCAAGGGAGGGAAAAAAAACAAGGATCTATGGATGCGTTTTTACGAACTGAGTAAAAAACACAAAATAAAGTTTGTTTGGGTGAAAGGGCATGCCAGCAATCCGCATAATAATCGCTGTGATATTCTGGCCACCAGTGCCGCGGACGGTTACGATTTGTTGATAGACGAGGAATATGAAAAAGAACAGGGCGACCTATAAGTAAAAAGCCAGCCGCGTTAAACGGATGGCCTTTTTAATACATAGGGAAAATTATTTATGCCTGCGCAGCGGTAGCGGCAACAGCTTTGTTTTTTGTGAACAGGTAATACCCCCCGAACAATAACACAGAGAAAAACAACGTACCCGCGATAGAACCCTTATAAAAAAGGATCCCATCACCATAAGCCATCAACAAACCCTGGAAATTAAGCGGCCTGTTCAAACCACGGGGACCGGCCAGTCCACTCCAGGTAGTAAAATTAGACAGCAGGAAAAAAATTGTAGGCGCCACCAATGAGGCCGCCAATACATTCACAATGTTTATTTTCTTTATCGCAAAACCGCAGAACACCATTACTGCAAAAAGACAGTAATTAACCCATTGACCTTCATAAAATCCATAAATAGGTGTAAGGCCGGCGCTGTACAAACCCTGGTACAACAGATCTGATAAAAACATGGAAAAGATAGGCAATGCAAAAGCCCATTTTTTATCTTTAATCACCGCACCGCCAAACAGGGCAATGGCAATCTGCGGAGCAAACCCCCAGGGGCGGTCTGGAATAATACGGTACAATGCCGCTATCATTATTAATACCAGCATTGTGAGTACAAGCGATTTATTAGATTTCATTATTCAGTTTATAAGCACGAAAATAAATGAAAATATGCTGCCGGGCAAATAGTATCATACTTATTAACAGCAGCATTGGCTAAGTTGAGGAAGGAACGGACGCGCGGTAAATCTCCGCGGCATCGATGGCCTTTAATGCAATGTTTGCGCCATTCACGGCCAGGAATGCTTCTCCTCGTTTAAAGGTTTCATTGAAGCCATCCGTGGTTGCTTCAACAATACCTTTCAGTACCAAAAAAATATCTGCCGAATGAATATTGAATACATCTTCCTGGGCTTTCTTTAGTATAATCTTTCTGAGTTCAAAATCAGGGGCCGGTGTTATAAAGACTTCCTCGCTGGCGGTTACCCGTTTTCCGCGGATAATTTGGGGTGTCACCGGTTCAAAGATTACATGCTTCATTAATTCGGGCACGTCAATATGTTTGGGCGTAAGACCACCGCGCAGCACATTATCGCTGTTAGCCATTATTTCCACATTCTGCCCTTCCAGGTAAGCATGCAAGATGCCGGCATCCTGGAAAACCGCTTCTCCTTTTTGCAAAAACACAATATTGAACAAATAAACAGAAAAAATGCCCCGATCAATCTTATCTCCTTCATTAAAAGTAAGCGCGGCGCGGGCTGCCCAGAAATCGGGACTGCTTTTAGCCAATTTATTTGCATTGTATAAGGGAATGATCCGATCCAGCAACGGTTGCAAAATGCGGTTTACTTCGTTCTGATCCATACGCATGACTGCTTCATACAAACCTTTATAACTGCCTTTTTCGAACAATGGCAGCATAAAATCAAATTCAGGAACGGCCTTTATGGTTTGAATAAGCGGGGCAGCATTTTGAAACCCGTGCAAGAGCCAGAAATCACTCAATGCGGCCATCAACTCAGGTTTATGATTATCGTCTTTATAGTTCCGGTTGGGTGCATTCAGCGGTACGCCCAGTTGATTCTCTTTTTCAAACTCCTGTTCTGCCGCTTTTTTATTGGGGTGCACCTGGATGGAAAGCATATCTTTTACATCCAGTATTTTTAGCAGGTATGGCAGCCGTCCGAATTTTTTTTGCGTGGTCTTACCCAGTGATTCGGGATGCTGCTGTATAAATGCATCAAGGGTTTTACCATTTGCCAGTTGAGCCGGTGCGTTCGTGTGTGCGCCCAGCCAGTATTCGGCAAAAGGTTGATGCCCGGTATTCTGTATTCCCAATAATGCTGGTATATAATCAAATCCGCCCCATTGATAATGCTGTACTTTACCGGATAACCTGAATATATTATTTTTAATAGTCATGATAATTGCTTTTGTTGTTTCCGGTAAACTTCCGGTAAAACATCGATAAGGCGTGAAATTATAAAAAAATACAAGGATTGGCAAAGCACAATGCATTGGGTACTGCAGGAGAGGCACTGGCGATACAATGGCTGCAGCAGAAAAAATTTATTTTGCTGCACCGGAACTGGCGTCATTCGCATTACGAAGTAGATATCATTGCTGCTAACGGCGATACAATTCATTTTATAGAAGTAAAAACCAGGCAGAACAAAAAATTCGGGGAGCCGGAAGAAAGCGTCGATAAGAAAAAAATAGCGAATCTGATGAAGGCAGGTGAGGAATTTCAATATCAATACCCGGAATGGAAACGAGTACAGTATGATGTTTTGTCTATTACTATGCACCAGGAGGGCGCAGAATATTTTTTTATTGAGGATGTATACCTGTGATTGCTGATTTTGAGATGTATGATTTGGGGATATCAGGAGCTGGTCCCAGGCTATGAACATGTTCAACAATCAACGAACAATTTTCAATGTTCATATCCGATTCAGCCTAATTCCAAATTACTAATTCCCAATTACTAATTTCTAATCATCTCTTCAACCCATCAACCGCTCCCGCTTTCACCAATTCCATTATCTTCTCCACCCATTTATAAGTGGCAGGACAGAACTCAACATTTTGTTTGTACACGTGCACATAATCGGTCATCTTCTTTTTATCGTGGTGGGGAAACCCCGCGCAATCGGCCGGCCGCACTTCGTAGATAGAACATTTATTATCGGCCAGGTTTAGAAACTGGCAGGGTTGTTTTGTATTCATCCAGTCTCCATCACGCTTATCTTTATACAGGTATTTTTCTTTAAACGCTTTCGGGCTCAGATGAAGATGCGCAGATATACGTTTAATATCTTCCGTTGTAAAAGTGGGCGTCATGGTTTTGCAGCAATTACCGCAACTTAAACAATCTGTTTCTGCCCATGCATGTTTATCAGCGGCAATAGTCATTAGTTTCAGTTCTTTCTGCGGATTCTTTTCGAGTCTTGAAAGAAATAAACGGAACCGGCGCCTGTTGTGCCTCACTTTTTGTTTAAAAGAACGGAGATTTACCGGTTGCATATTGAAATGTTCAGTTGTGAAATTTATTATTCAATTTTGAAGGCCGAAAATAACATATCCCGATCAACATTCAGCCAATACCGGATTAATCTATGTGGGAACCCGTAAAAAAAGGATTTAAAGCCTACCTGCAACTGGAAAAATCGCTTTCCGATAATTCGGTGGAAGCTTATGTAAGAGATGTAGATAAACTGACCGAGTTCCTGCTCAGCCAGGATAAAATGCTTACGCCGGCACAGGTTGAATTGAAAGACCTGCAGCAGTTCCTCTGGTTTATCACCGAACTGGGTATGACGGCTTCTTCACAGGCCAGGATCATTTCGGGTCTACGCGGGTTTTACCGGTATTGCCTGCTGGAACATATTACAACAACAGATCCCACTGTATTGCTGGAAGCGCCGAAGCTGAAAGATCGCTCCCGGATGTATTAACTTTTGAAGAAATCGAAGCCATCATTGCGGAGCTGGATCTCAGTACGCCGGAAGGCGGCCGCAATAAAGCCATCCTGGAAACGATGTACAGTTGCGGATTACGGGTGAGTGAACTGGTGAATTTGAAAATCTCCAATCTTTACCTGGATGTGGGTTTTATAAAAGTATTGGGCAAGGGCGATAAAGAACGGCTGATACCCATTGGCAGGAGCGCCATAAAATATATCGGCATCTACCGGAAAAACATACGTGTACACATAACCGTTAAGCCGGGCAATGACGATATATTGTTCTTAAACAGGCGCGGCGGCCAGCTCAGCAGGGTAATGATTTTTTTGATGCTGAAAGACCTGGTTCAAAAAGCCGGTATCCGGAAAAATATTTCGCCGCATACCCTGCGCCATTCTTTTGCTACCCATCTGGTAGAAGGCGGAGCCGATCTGCGTTCGGTCCAGGAAATGCTGGGACATGAAAGCATTACCACCACTGAAATATATACGCATCTCGACCGCGAGTTTTTGCGAAAGACCCTTCACCAGTTTCATCCAGCGTTTAAGCCTTAACTGTACACATACAATTTATAACCAAGTTAGGCTGCATAAGTCATTGGACCCAGCACAACAGGGTTATTCATATAGCCATTTAAAGACAATATTACTTTTAGCTTATACCCTTTCCCTGGCGCGGATACAATGGTGACTGTTCCGTTGTGTAATTCTGCCCGGCTTTTAATATTCTGAATACCTACTCCGTCTACCTCTTTCGAAAAATTAGTTCCTGCTCCATTATCAGAAATACGTAATACCAGGTCGTTTTCATGGCGCATTAAACTAATAACGGCTTTAGTAGCATGGGAATGTTTTATAATATTATTTACCTGTTCCTGTACAATACGGAAAATAGTAAGTCTCAGTTTTTCATCCAGGGACTTTTCCCTAACATTATTTTCGCGGAATTCAATTTCTATGGCATGTGCCATAGTCATATCGGCAATTAAAACTTTTATGCTGTTAATCAACCCCACCTGTACACCCGGGCCAACCAGGATTTTAGAGATTTTTCTGATCATGTCTATTACGTTTACAATGCAGCCTGAAGACTTTTCCAGCAGCATTGGCCTGCCCTGCTAATCTGTTTTTGCCAGTTCTTTATCCATTTTGGTGGCACCCAGTATCTGGTTTAGATTATCATGGAGTTCTTTACCAATCTCCGCCCGTTCATGCTCCTGGGCGGTTAGAACGGCTGCTGTGATTTCGCTTTGCCTGGTTCGTCTCTCACTCACCAGTTTATTTTCCAGTAAGACCAGTGCTGTTATATCCTGCGCCGTACCATATAATCCGGTGCATTTGCCATTTGCGTCGTACTCAGGTTTGCCTTCTGCATGAATGTATTTGACCGGTCCATCGGCTGATAGAATACGGTACCCAAATGAAAACGCAGTCATTAAACCTTCGGCAGTTTGTATCTTTTTGGTTACAAGATCCACGTCTGCCGGATGGATGAATGATAGCCATGCTTTAAACGATAAACGATTTTGGTCCGGAGGAACACCGTGTATCCGGCAAGCTTCGACCGACCACCAGATGAGCTGGCTCGAAAAATTCATTTCCCAGCTTCCCATTTGCGCCAATTGCTGTGCTCTTGCAAGCTTTGCTTCACTCAGCATCAGATCCTCTTCTGCTTTTCTCTTTTGTTGTTTTTCTTTTGATTCTTTTAATGCCCGGATAATTTTAAGGTTTAGGGTGAATAATTTGTCTTTCAGGGCATAATCGGTTAAGCCGGTCTTAATAAGCTCAATAGATTTTTCTTCACCGATGGTACCTGAAACAAAAATAAATGGCGTCTCGGGAGCTATCTGTTCTCTTATTTTTAACTCCGCCGGCCCGCTAAAGGAAGGAAATGTGTAATCGGATAATATGATATCGGGAATAAAATCTGTTAGCGTTTTAATAAATTCCGGCTCATTGTTAACCACTTCAGATATATAGTTCACTCCGCTTTTTTTTAATTCGTATTGCAGCAGTTCGAGATCAGCGGGATCATGCTCTGCAATTAATATTTTAATTTCGGTCTCCATGTTGATATTATTTTAGTGTCTATTAAGATTCCTGGTTCACTATCATCCAGTATAATCCAAGGTCGGAAACAGCTTTTTGAAATTTATCAAACTCTACTGGCTTTACAACATAGCTGTTTGCTCCCAGGTTATAACATTTCTGTATATCAGGATCTTCCTTGGAGGAGGTGAGTATTACTACGGGGATTCTTTTGGTTCGCTCATCCAGTCTTATTTTCTCCAGCACCTCGATTCCATTTACTTTAGGCATTTTTAAATCCAGCAGTATAACCCGGGGAGTGTCTTCTACCCGCCTGCCTTCATATTTACCTTCTCCAAAAATATAATCCAGCGCCGCTGCGCCGTCTTTCAGATGCAACAGCTTGTTGGCCAACCCGTTTTTTTTCAATGCATTAATGGTCATTTCCGCATCGCTGGAATTGTCTTCAACCAATAAAAGTTGAATATCTGAATTCATGATGGTATAATTTTTAACGTGAAATAAAATATGGCTCCTTTATCTATCTTGCCTTCTGCCCATGTGCGTCCTCCGTGTTTTGTTATGATCCGCCGCACCAGCGCCAGGCCTACGCCGGTTCCTTCAAATTCTTCGTCTGAATGGAGGCGTTGGAATACACCAAATAGTTTGTTGGCATAACGCATATCAAAACCTGCCCCGTTATCCTTTATATGGTAAATAATTTCGTCTCCTTTTATTTCTGAACCAATTTCAATGAATGCTTTTTCTTTTAATCCGGAATATTTAATTGCATTTGAAATTAAGTTCAGCCAAACCTGCCTTATTGAAATACCGTCGGCATGTGCAGGCAATAAATCACCAATATGAAACTCAATAACACGATCACCCATTTCATTTTTTAACTCATTACAAATATTGGTTACAATACTATCCATACGAAGGTTCCCCTTTACCAGTTCTTTTCTTCCAATACGGGAGAAAGTAAGGAGATCATCAATAAGCTGACCCATTTTTTTTGCATTGTTCATGATGCAGTCCATCAGTCGGTCAGCCTCCGGATCCGCCTGTGTTTCGAAATTTGCTTTAAGCATTTTTGTATACCCATGAATCCCGCGCAATGGTGCACGCAGATCATGAGAAACCGAATAGGAAAACGATTCCAGTTCAGTGTTCACTTCCTCCACCTGTTCGCCTGATATTATAAGATCGCGGTTGGCGGTGACTAACTCTGCTGCCCGTTTTCCTTTCTCCTCATTTTGAAAGATAAGTTCTCTATTGGCAATGGTTAATTCTGCTGCCCGTTTCTCTTTTTCCAGGTTTTGAAAGGCCAGCTCTTTATTAGCAATCACCAGTTCCGCCGCACGTTTCTCTTTCTCCAGGTTTTGAAAGGCCAGTTCTTTGTTGGCAATGACCAACTCTGCCGCTCGTTTTTCTTTTTCCTCATTTTGAAAAACAAGTTCCGCATTGGCAATGGTTAATTCTGCTGCGCGTTTCTCTTTTTCCAGGTTTTGTAGAAGAAGTGTTTTATTTGCCTGAATAAGTGCTGCTTCGAATTTTTTCCGGACGGTAATATCACGTGCAATCTTAGACACCCCTATAATCCGACCTTCTTGATCTTTCAACGGGGAAACAGTCAATGAAACATAAAATTGTTCACCCCCCTTCTTACACCTGATGGTCTCGTAATTCTCAATAATTTCGTTTCTATTGATCTTATCAAGAATGTCCTTTTCTTCGGTTTCATATCCCGGCGGAGCAATTAAAGAAATATGCCTGCCAATGGCCTGCTTTGCGGTATACCCGAACATTTTCTCGCCGCCCTTATTCCAGCTCCTTATCGTTCCATCCAGCGACTTGCTGATAATGGCATCCTGGGAATATTCTACAATGGCGGCCAGGTACCTGGTATACTCCTCGTTTTTTATTATTTTGTCGACGCTATTGACTACAGCAGTGTCTAACCCGGTCGCATATGTTGCCTGCAGCGCTTCCTGGAAAAAAAATGGGTTGTCAACTGGTTCCTGTTCGTCCTTTCGTTTATCCATAACCGGTTTATTAAATGACAGAAAGCTGCAAGGTGTGACGAAATACATGAAATTATCGCCCCCGCATGTTCAGCCGGCGTGCAGAAATCAGCCCGGTGTCAGCAAGATTTTATTTAACGATTGGAAACGCCTGAAAATCGCAATGGTGAAATGTTGATTCAGATAGCTATAGGACTGTGTGGAAATATTTCTAATAGATTAAAAACGATTTAATCACCGCCCAAGTTAGCACAATAACGCAACACCCGGGCTTTTACTTAGTATTCTGCAGGTTAAGCATATACCTGTATTCCCCGCTATGGGTATTATGTTGTAAACAGAACGTTAATTAATATCGCATCCTGGCAGGATTATCCGGCTAAGGCCTTCACCGGTTTTAAGCTGGCGTTTAGACATCGTTAAGGTACCATCAATTTGGCGGTATAACTGCAGCCTGCGTCTTTTCCTGTAACGCGCACAAAATAAATACCACTGGCGCTAAACAAGCCGCCCTCAAACCATTCTGTATAATTCGTTGATACAATATTTATCTTCTTTCCTGCCAGTATTTTTCCTGAGGCATCTATAAATTGAACAGCGTACTCACCCGGTTTTTTAAGATTAAAGCTGATATTGAAGCCTGTGTTCTTTGTAACTGGATTAGGGTATATTTTTATTTCGTTTGTACCCAACACCTCTTTCAGTTTTGCCTTTGCTTTTTCAAATCTGGATGACCGGCACCTGACAACACTTACGCCGCCGGCCACTACCTGATATAATCCCTGCTTTTTATAGCCAATAACCACCACCTCATCCATTGAAGCCAGTCTCAAAATAATATCTCCTGCCAGAAACGTTGTTGTATTGCCGGCTTCCAGGTTTTTGTTTTCTATTTTATCCATTCCAATGCTTTTTGCCTGGTAGCCAACGGAACTGATAAGCAGTTCAGCATCGGACAAATCAATATCCGAATGCAGCGCGAAATAACCTGCTGAATCCGTTGCAACACCCAGGCCCATATTCTTCACTCTTACTGAGGCATAGGCAATCCCAATTCCATTGCCGTCAATTATTCGTCCGTGGATAATCGTCTCATGCCTGGCATCGGCCATCATCTTTCCCATCACCACAGGCCGCATGGTCTTCACTGGCAATTTTGGTACTGCAACAACAGGCCGTACAGATAGTTCTCCTTTCTGCGCGTTGGATCTGGAGGTTATCATCACCAATGAAGCCGCAATACCCATCCAGTATTTCCACCATAGCCTACGTGGCTCCGGTGCTGGAACTAAAACGCGGTTAAGTTGGGTATTGTCTGCGCGACCGCATATGCCAGTAACCGCCGATGAGATATGGCGCAATACCTCCTGATCAGTCATTGCACTGAAATCAATTACTTCTTTTTTACAGGCCATACAAAAACGCCCCTGTTCAGTAATGGACATCTTATTCCAGTTTTCATGGCAGGGTTCGGGTATCTGCAATTGCACTTGTTGTTTCATAACAGTTGAGTTTTATGAGAAGCCGCCCGGCGCTTGTACACCGGGCAGCCAATGCTGAATGAATTATTTTTTAGGACGCATACTTAGATTATCATCATCGTCATCTTCTTCCAGATCTGGCTTCTTAGTATTTTTTGCGATGGATTGCGCATTCTTTAGCAGTATCAGGAATTCGCTGCGGTAACCTTCTTCATCTTTTCCCAGCGCTTCTTTTGCCATTAGCCAGGCATTATTATAAGAAGAGGATTGCTTAAATTCGGAATTGCGCAACAACATGCCAAACTCTGCTACTGCCGCAGCAAACCTGAAATTGGCAGAAGCCGCATCTAACAGAAAAGGATTTTCTTCTACAGGATGTTCTATCAGTTTGCTTACGTCTCCATCCGGCTTTTTGTACCTGAACTTAACAGTCATCAGTTCATTACTTCCTGCATTGGCCGGTGCCTGGTTGGGTTGCTGGTATTTAAGTTTATCTACACTTTCGGCAAATTCATTTTTTACCCCCACCGGTATCAATTCATACAAGGCAGTAACGGTATGACCGCTGCCCAGTTCACCGGCGTCTTTTTTATCGTTGTTGAAATCTTCTTTATTCAGCAGACGGTTTTCATATCCAATCAGGCGATAGGCCTGCACTTTGGAAGGATTGAATTCTACCTGCAGTTTTACATCTTTGGCAATGGTAAAGAGTGTCCCGCCAAACTCACTCACCAGCACTTTTTTTGCTTCGTTCAATCCATCAATATAAGCGTGGTTGCCATTTCCTTTATCGGCCAGCTTTTCCATTTTATTATCTTTATAATTGCCCATTCCGAAGCCCAATACAGTTAAGAATACGCCGCTTTTTCTTTCTTCTTCAATCATACTGATTAATGCATCATCACTGCTGGCGCCTACGTTAAAATCACCATCGGTACAAAGTATCACGCGGTTATTGCCTGTTTTCAGAAAATTTTCTTTGGCTGTTTTGTAAGCCAGTCTGATACCTTCTCCGCCAGCTGTTGATCCGCCGGCTTCCAGTTTATCAATTGCATCTTTGATGGTTGATTTGTTTGCCCCGCTGGTGGGCGGCAACACCAGGCCCGCGTTGCCGGCATAGACTACCAATGATACTTTATCCTGTTCGCGCAACTGGTCTACCAGTAATTTCATAGATGTTTTTACCAGTGGCAATTTGTTTTCTTCCATCATAGAACCGGAGACATCAATCAAAAAAACGATATTGGAAGCAGGCAAATTTTCAACCGGTATCTTTTTGCCCTGTAATCCTACCAATACCAGTTTATGGGCGGGGTTCCAGGGGCAATTCGCCAGTTCGGTATTGATGGAAAATGGATCACCGTTCTTCGGTTGGGGATAATCATAATGGAAATAATTGATCATTTCTTCGATGCGCACGGCACCTGCCGGCGGCAGTTGACCCATCTGCAGAAAACGGCGCACATTGCTGTAAGAAGCAGCGTCTACGTCAATGGAAAAAGTAGATAAGGCGTTTTCAGTAGTGGAAAGAAACCGGTTTTCTACAATGCCATCGTAGTCTTCCGTGTTATAATTCTTATTACCAAAGTATCCCTTCTTTCTTCTTAGATCCTTTATATTTTTGCCGGAGCCCGTGCCAATTTGTACACCTGCTACACGGCCTTCCAATGCCCGGGCGAAGTTTTCTGCGCGCGGATAAGACAAGGGGGACGCCACAATTTTATTTGTTTTACGTGGCGCAGATTCATAATCTGCGTTGCCATAACCTACCACTACCACCTCTTCAAGTTTTTGGGTAGACATTTTCATGGTAACATTAATAATGCTTTTTTCTTTTACCGAGATCTGTTTATTATCATATCCAACCATTGAAAAAATCAAAATAGCTTTTCCGCTGCTAACGGTTATCCTGAATTCACCATTGCCATCGGTACTGGCACCGGTAGTCGAGCCTTTTTCGCGAACAGTAATGCCTGCCAATGGGCTGCCTTTATCGTCTGTAACCTTTCCCTGTACGTTAAACCCGGTGATGGTTCGAAATGATGCGAGGCTGAAAGCTGCCAGCAGGCAACTGAATAATATGTACTTCATCCTTATTTTTTTAGTTGTTTACAAATTGTTTTTGGCGGCCAACTGAATACGGATGCGCACAATTTTGAAATTGCATACATACAATGCTGATTTTTTGAATTATTTTGCCGGGGGTCGTCAAACGTGAAACGTCAAACGTGAGGAAATCCTAACAACTGCGGGTCCAGACTCACGCCTGACGCCTCAAGCCTCACGAAAAATGTCTTTTCTAAAAACCATATCAAACCCTGCCGCCAGTGACAAAGAACTGGTATTGGCCTACCAGCAAAATGGTGATCTGCAGGTATTGGCAGCGCTTTATCAACGGTATATGGAACTGGTATATGGTGTTTGTCTGAAATACCTTTCTGATAATGAATTGGCCAAGGATGCGGTGATGCAGGTATTTGAAGATTTGATTGCAAAGTTGAAAAAACATGAGGTGGATTATTTTAAAAGCTGGCTGTATACCCTGGCTAAAAATCATTGCCTGATGCAATTGCGCAGTGGTAAAGGCAAAAAAACAGTTTCTATTAGTCCCGAACTTATGCAAAACGGGGAAGAATGGCATCTGAACGGGGAATTGCAGAAAGAAGCTGAATTCAAAAAACTGGAGCGCTGTTTGCAAACTTTATCTGCAGAACAGCAGCAAACAGTACAACTTTTTTACCTGCAGCAAAAATGCTATAATGAGATTGTAGAGCAAACGGGACTTGATTGGAAAAAAGTCAGGAGCCTGATTCAAAACGGAAGAAGAAATTTAAAAATTTGTATGGAGAGTCGCAGTATTTAGTATTGAGTACTTAGTATTAAGACAATGAGATCCGATTATGAACGAAGACAAAAATCATATTAATTATTCTGCAGCGGATATTGAAAAATACCATCGCGGCGAGCTTTCGCCGGCTGCGATGCATGCTATGGAAAGAGCTGCGCTGGATGATCCATTCCTCGCCGATGCTATGGAAGGATATATGGTTGCCAGCGGGAAAAATAGTATGACAAAGGATGATATCCCTGAATTAAAACAAAGGCTGGCCGAAAGAATTGCAGAAAAAGACCGCACGCCCGTTATTGGGTTCGCGTGGTGGAAGGTTGCGGCGGTAGTATTCCTGCTGCTGGGCGGAGCATGGTTCTATATTGCGCTTAACAGCAAAGAAAGGACCGCTGGCATTGCACAAACTCAGCAGAAGAATGAAAAACAGCCTTCCTCAACCGGGAAAGCAGATAGTCAAGCTTCGCTGTATCATGCTGCAGACACAATAGCTGTGCATGAAGACGAGCTCGCCGTCAGCAAAAAGCATGCAGTATCAGATAAAACCAATAGTACTCATATCGGAAATAAAAAATCGGCCAATGATGCAGTTGCTGCTGAATTGAGTAGCTCTGCCGGCGCAAAAAACAATGAGGCTAATCAAACTGAAACGAAGGAAGCCGCGGAAACAGGAAGGGAACTGGCAAAAGCTTTCAGTAAAAAAGACAGCCTGGATCCTGCCCCTGTTGTGGCAAGATCCGAAGTCAATAAAAATGCAACAACTTTCGGTGCCGATAAAAAACAAGAGGCCAGGCCTGAACGCATCATTGGTGCGGCCCCCGGCATCGGCATTGCATCCAATAGCTTTAATGGTGCAGTGGTTGATCAATTCAACAAACCAGTAGCCAACGCCACTGTGCAGGTTCCCACTTTAAATAAAGCATTTGTTACAGACAATAATGGATACTTTTCTTTTAAGGCACCTGATACCGCATTGAATGTGTCCATAGCGTCTATTGGGTTTGAACAACAAAACGCGCGGCTCAACAACAACGTTGCCTTTAACCAGGTCACATTGAAACCAGCTAATCAAAACCTGAACGAGGTGGTAGTAATTGGATACGGGACGCAAAAAGGCTCAGCATTCCGGAGAAAAACAAAAGACTTTTCCGTTAATGTGCTGGATGCTGAGCCCTCTGTAGATTGGAACACATATACCGGATACCTGGAAAAAAATAAGCGGGTACGGGATGAAACAAAAGACATACATGGAGACGTGGTGGTATCGTTCGTCATTAATAATAAAAACGAGCTTACTAATTTCAAGATAGAAAAATCATTGCAGACCCAACTGGATGCAGAAGCCATTCGTTTAATAAAAGAAGGCCCTTCCTGGAAATTGTTAAAAGGGAAAAAAGCGAAAGCTTCTGTTATTGTTAAATTCTGATTTTACTGCGTTTAAAACAATATACGTATTGACAGCGAATAGCCCTTATTTTTGCGGCCTAAACACGCTAATTATGAAACGTATACTGCTTGTCGTTTGTACAGGTTTTTTTGTATTCAATCTCACTGCCCAGCAATTAAGAACGCCCTCTCCCAGTCCGGGCCAAACCATTAAACAGGATTTTGGATTATCGTCCATTGAGTTGTCTTATTCACGGCCCGGTATTAAAGGACGTAAAATATTTGGTGATGTGCGCCCCTATAATGTATTATGGCGTACGGGTGCCAATGGTGCTACTACCCTTACATTTGGCGATGATGTTACCATTGGCGGGACCCTGGTTAAAGCGGGTAAATACGGTTTGCTGACAATACCAGACAAAGAAAACTGGATAGTAATCATTACCAAACAACTGGATGTTACTTCACCCGATGCCTATAAAAAAGAAAACGATGTGGTAAGAATAAATGTAAAACCGGTAGCGTTGAAAGAACCGGTAGAAACATTTGCCATGCAGTTTGCCAATGTAAAACCCAATAGCTGCGATCTGCAACTGGCCTGGGAAAATACGCTGGTGAGTTTTCCTATTACAACAGATGTGGATACAAAGGTAACGGCGCAGATCAATGAGGTTATGAACAAGGATAACCGCCCTTATTTCAATGCCGCCATGTATTATCTGGATAATGGCAAAGATTTAAACCAGGCCCTGGCATGGTTTAACAAAGCGCTGGAGCAAAGCCCCAATGCATTTTTTATTGTTTACCAGAAAGCCAGTTGCCTGGCCAAACTGGGAAGAAAAGAAGAAGCGAAAGCAACTGCGCTGCAGGGTATTGCTTCGGCAAAAGCAGCAAAGAACGATGACTATGTGGCGTTGAATGAAAAACTGATTGCGTCGCTGAAATAAACGTCAGGCATCAGACCCGAGAAAAACATCGCTGATATTGCTGATTTTGAGATGGCGGGATTTTGAGATTTCTGAAGATCCCCGGTCCCGAAATCAGCAATTTTTATTTTCGGAACTGTTTCACCACGGAGGAGAAGGAGGCATTCACAAAGTCGCACAGCGTTTTAAGGTAACTCTTTTACCTCTGTGAAATCCTCTTTTAACCTCTGTGGTAAATTATGCGGCTGCAATTTTTTTATTAAAGAAAGGTTGTAATAACAAGGATAGCAGCACTACACCCAACGCTCCGATGGCATTGAGCCAAAGAAAACCGATAGAAGATTTCCAGAAAAGCAATACAATACACAACTCAATTACGATGGCGCTGATAAAAACAGCGTGCCCCCTTATTTGTTTCAGGTAGAAAGCAACCAGGAATACCCCGAGTATCACACCGTAAAACAAAGAGCCCAGCACATTCACTGCCTCAATCAGGCTGCCCATATTGGTAGCAAACATGGCAATGAAAATGGAAAAAACACCCCAGGCAAACGTGTACCAGCGGGAGGTTTTATAGTCCGTTATTTCAGAGCAATCTTTTTTAATAAACTTTTTGTGGATGTCCACCACGGTACAGGAAGCCAGTGAATTCAGCGCTGCTGCAATACTACCCCAGGCCGCCAGGAAAATAACGGCAATCAATAGGCCAACCATGCCTTTCGGCAGGTAATCTACTACAAACCGAAGGAAAATATAATTGGTATCGTTCTCATCGCCCCCCACGCCGCTTTTGCCGATCAGGTTTCTAAAATCTGTTCTTAATTTATCAGTTTGTGTGTTCAGCAATTTCAGCTTTGCTTCGGAGACGGTTGCACCGGCAGCGTTTCTATCCTCTTCCACCCATTTTGCAACGGTAACGGCTTTTTGTTTGGACAGCAGGTCGTATTGCAATTGTATTAAATGCAAAGAATCTTTATAGGGTGAAGCGGCTACCTTTTTTACCTGTACTTCATTAAAAAACAAAGGCGCCTGGTTAAACTGGTAAAACGTGAACACCATTACACCAATCAATAAAATGGCAAACTGCATCGGCACTTTTACAAGGCCGTTCATTAATAAACCAATCCGGCTCTCTGTTAAAGTTTTGGCAGTAAGGTATCTCCCCACCTGGCTTTGGTCGGTTCCGAAATAAGAAAGAGCCAGGAAGAAGCCGCCAATCAAACCACTCCATATATTGTATCGATCATTCCAGTTAAAACTGCCTTTCTCATTGCCACTGGTAATTACATTCAGCCGGCCCATTTTGCCGCCTACTTTCAGTGCATCAATAAAGCCAACGCCATCGGGCAATAAATGCACTACCATATAAGCAGCCATAAACATGCCGGCAAATATGATCACCATCTGCAACTGCTGCGTATAGGCTACCGCTTTTGCACCACCGCTTACGGTATAAACAATCAGCAGTCCACCCATAAAAACATTGGTCCAGTAAATATTCCATCCCAGTAAAGAAGAAAGTATAATAGCCGGCGCATAGATACTGATACCTGTTGAAACGCCCCGTTGCAATAAAAATAAAAAGGATGTAAGTGTGCGTGTTTTCAAATCAAATCTGTTTTCCAGGTATTCGTACG
>Ga0157378_10002021_pt1 | contig 18141 bp, 19 predicted proteins | sample M65metaG_FD_115309 | JGI IMG/M metagenome (GOLD analysis project Ga0157378, IMG submission 115309) | Miscanthus rhizosphere microbial communities from Kellogg Biological Station, Michigan, USA - M6-5 metaG | ecosystem: Host-associated > Plants > Roots > Rhizosphere > Soil | place: USA: Michigan...
GCGCACTGATATGGCCCGATCAGTCGGGACCTATGGATGGGACGGCGGTTTTGGTACCTCGTGGTATGCCGATCCCAAAGAAGACTTGACCGCGGTGCTAATGACGCAGCAAGCGTGGACCTCACCCGATCCGCCCAATGTGTGTCGCGATTTTTGGACTTCGGTCTACGCAGCGATTCAGGATTAACGTTACGTATCTCCGGCGCACCGCCGAGCGGCGAAAGAATGCGGCCCAGCGCAGCCGGGGTGCTGAATTGCAGTCGCCACACCTCGGGCTTTTTTCTGAGTCGCCCTGTGTGATAGCTTCACACCGACTCTCTCACTTGGGGACTTGATCATGACTATGGCTAACACCTCCACTGCAATCACGCGTCGCACCGCCATCGGCCGGCTTGGCCTATTAGGCGGCGCGTTCGTAGCCTGGAATTTCAACCGCGACCTGTTTGCCCAGACCACGCCACCTGCCGACTTCCTCGAGCAGATGCGTAAGACCATGGGCGCGATCCAGCCCGTGAGCGCAAAACTAACCGACCAACTTTTCATGATCTCCGGTCCTGGCGGCAACATCGCGGTGCTCAACTCGCCGGACGGAAAACTCGCGGTCGATTCAGGCATCGCCGGCGCCAGCTCCGCGATCCTCGTGCAAATCGACGCTTATGGCCCCGGGCCATTGCATGCTCTCATAAACACCCACTGGCATTTTGATCACACCGACGGCAACGAAGCATTCCGGAAGAAGGGCGCGCTCATCATTGCCCACGACAATGTTCGCAAGCGCATGGGCACCGCGCAGGATATCGACTTTTTCCACATCCGCGTGCCCGCCTCGCCCGCCGCCGCGCTTCCCGAGAATTCCTTTTCCAGCAGCACCACGCTCAACCTCGGAGGAGAAGAGGTGATCGTCACTCACGTCGACCCAGCCCACACCGACGGTGACAGCTTCATCAAGTTCACCCATGCCAACGTCATTCACGGCGGAGACCTTCTGTTCAGCGCGTCGTATCCGTTTATTGACTACTCCACCGGGGGACGGATCGAAGGTATGATCGCCGGTTCCAACCGCATCCTGCCACTCACTGATAGCAGCACCAAAATCATTCCCGGCCACGGACCGGTGATGAACGACGCCGCGGTAAAGGAGTATCGCGACATGCTCGCAGACATCGCCGCGCGCGTGGGTGCGCTCAAGAAGCAAGGCAAGGATTCGGACGCGGTCATTGCAGCCAAACCCACCGCGAAGTATGACGAGAAATGGGGCAAGGGCATGCTGAACGGAGACTCGTTCACCCGCTTGGTTTTCAACGCGATTTAGAGACTTCGGATGGCGAAACAGAAATCGGTTTCGGCTTCGCTCCCGTTTGCCGTCAAACGCAAAGCGGTTCCCCACGAGTTTGTGCTCGAGGCCCTCGACTCGGTTTCTCCTGAGACTCGCCCGATGTTCGGCTGCACCGCGATTTATGTAGGCGACAAGATTGTTGGCGTCCTGCGCGACAAGCGGGACGAAACCACGCAAGACGATGGCATGTGGCTGGCCACAACCATCGAGCATCACGAGAGCCTGCGCCGCGATTTTCCGCACATGCGCTCGATTCGCGTGCTGGGCAAGGACGTGACCGGGTGGCAGATTCTTCCGGCAGACGCGCCCCACTTTGAGGAGTCGGCGTTGCTCGCCTGTGAGTTCATCGTTGCGGGTGATCCGCGAATTGGCAAAGTGCCGGCATCAAGGCGCGTTTCGGCAAAGCCCGCGGCGCACCGGCGGAAAGCAAGGAAAAAACATGATTAAAAAAATTCTCACGGTGATTGGCTTGGTAGTGGTGCTCATCCTCATCTATGCGGCGTTCAAGCCCGGAGATTTCCGGGTGCAGCGCTCCATCGCCATTCAGGCCCCGCCCGAAAAAATCTTTCCGCTGATCAACGACTTTCACCAGTGGCCGTCATGGTCGCCGTGGGAGAAGCTCGATCCCAACATGAAGCGGACCCTGAGCGGTTCGCCCAGCGGCACGGGTTCGATCTACGAGTGGGACGGCAACAGCAAGGCGGGCAAGGGCCGCATGGAGATCACCGACTCCGTCCCCTCTTCCAAGGTCGGGATCAAACTGGATTTCATAAAACCAATGGAAGGCCACAACAACGTCGAGTTCACCTTGCAACCGAGTGGCAGTTCGACCAACGCGACCTGGACAATGTCAGGGCCGTTGACCTACCCCGGCAAGCTCATAAGCGTGTTCATGAGCATGGACAAGTTAATCGGAAGTGATTTTGAGACCGGCCTGAACAATATGAAAGCAGCGGCGGAGAAGTAGGGCGTGTCGGAGAAGTAGGCCATGTCGGCAAAGTAGGCGCGTAGTAAATTCGAGACGCTTTTACAGATGGACGATAACCCCGAGCGAGTCGAGTTACCCGAAATGTTCTCTTGGCTAAGCACGCGGATTCGAGTACCCGGAAACGCGAAGTTTGAAAATGCATGCCCGCATCCGGGAGGTCGGGTTACGCCCGCATTTTCGTTTGGAACTTACTGATCACCCACTGTTCGCTGAAATATCACAACGGCATCACTTTCGAACGAGTGAAGGCAATAATGATGGCACGTTTAAGCCACAATAAATAATTGTAAGGAGCTCAACCATGTCCACAGTTCGCGTTCTAGTTGGCACCCGCAAGGGCGCATTCATCCTAACCTCTGACGGCAAGCGCCAAAACTGGGAGGTCTCGGGCCCGCACTTTGCCGGGTGGGAGATGTATCACCTCAAAGGCTCGCCCGCCGATCCCAATCGCATCTATGCGTCGCAGACCAGTGGATGGTTTGGACAGATCATCCAGCGCTCCGACGATGGCGGCAAGACCTGGCATCAACCCGGCACGCCTCCGGGAGAAACCAAAACGCCTGACGGCATGCCCAAGGGCGAGAGCAACAAGTTCGCCTACGACGTGGCTGCCGCACCGCTCACAACGCACCAGTTCTATGACGGCACGCAGCATCCCTGGGAGTTCAAGCGGGTGTGGCATCTCGAGCCGTCATTGTCTGATCCCGACACGGTGTATGCCGGCATAGAAGATGCCGCCATCTTCCGCTCGACCGACGGCGGTAAGAACTGGAAGGAGATGCCAGGTCTGCGCGGCCACGGTACTGGCCCCAAGTGGCAGCCGGGTGCGGGTGGCATGTGTCTGCACACCATCATTCTTGATCCCAGCGATCCGAAAAGAATTTACATCGCCATCTCGGCCGCGGGTGCCTTCCGCACCGATGACGGCGGCGCGACCTGGAAGCCGATCAACAAAGGTTTGCGCTCGCAATACATTCCCGACCAGGACGCCGAAGTGGGACACTGCGTGCACCACATCGCCATGAATCCCAAACGCCCAGGCGTGCTCTTCATGCAGAAGCACTGGGACGTGATGCGCTCCGACGACGCCGGCGACAACTGGAAAGAAGTCAGCGGCAACCTGCCGACGGATTTCGGTTTCGTCATCGACGTCCACGCGCACGAACCCGAGACGATTTACGTGGTCCCCATCAAGAGTGACAGTGAACACTATGTGATGGACGGAAAGCTGCGCGTCTACCGCAGCAGGTCAGGCGGCAACGAGTGGGAAGCTTTGACCAAAGGCCTGCCGCAGAAAGATTGCTATATAAACGTGCTCCGCGACGCCATGGCGGTGGACACTCTGGACAATTGCGGCGTGTATTTCGGCACCACCGGCGGACAGGTGTATGCATCGGCCGACGCGGGCGACAGCTGGAATCCGATTGTGCGCGACCTCCCGGCAGTACTGAGTGTGGAGGTGCAAACGCTGGCGTAAGTGTCCCGTGCGGAACACATCGTCATCACAGATGTGTGATGACAGCTAAGTGGCGGATAACACAGCTTGAGATGGGCGCAGCTAGCCCGAAGTCTTAACGCCTTTGCGGGAGTTGTGCGCCATGAGCGCCTGAATCAATATGAGACGCGGATGCGGCATGGCTGAAGCCGAGGCCCTGACACGAACATTTCCCGGGCACGGCGAAACGATGTGGCCTGAACTCTGGAATGAATTGCACCACTAGGGAGACGTGGGCACTGCTTCCTACGCATCGGTTCCACATCTGGTAAGGATTTATCGAACGCGAAGGGCTATTGATTGGAATATTTATGCCATGGTCGCAACTATTGAATTGGCCCGCGACCAACGCCAGAACCCAGAGCTGCCGAAGTTACTCGAGAAAGGTTATTTCAGGGCATTTTACCAGTTAGCCGGCATCGGTCATTCCGAAGTCGTACGCGCCGAAGACCCCGAAAGTGTCCGAGTGATACTTGGAGTGATTGCATCTCGAAAGGCCTCAGAGTTCACGCAAGGTTCCTGGTCGAATTCTCGGAAGATGAATTGTTAGAGGTTGATCCGTTCTCGTGAGTCTCCTTCTTCCGCTTCTCAGCAAACGAGACCTCTTTCACTACTAAGCAGATGCTTGCTCCCCGACTGTTGTTGCGTCTGGCAAGGAGCCGTTTTTTTTGATTAACCCTGGTGGGCGTGGTGTCGCTGCGGCGTAGCGGCGTACATCGCCTGGAGAACATGCATGACTGTTCCAACGTATTCCTGATGTTAGTGGTCTTCGCCGGCGTGCTGTTGGCTATCTCGAAAGCCAGCGGTGTTGCCGGCGATGCTGTGGGATCGGTCTGGCCATCTTTGGTATCCATTCTGGCCTTCATGCTGCTGACCATGTTCGCCGCTGCCGTAGTTGTTTGGGCGATGCTGCACACGGAATCAATGAGCAAATGAAAACGCACGAGTTGGTGGCAGTTGCGCCCTCTCGGCGCGTGCGTCAATATAGGGCAAGAAGTCGGTACGGCTGAAGCCGTGCCCCACCCCAAAACGGCGGGATACAGTGCCTACGACGCGATCAACAACACCAGCGATTTCACCGTTCTTCATTGTCAGTAACGTCAATCAAACCATCGCGTTTTACCGCGACAAGCTTGGCTTTGAGACGAGATTCCAGGAGCCGGATCGAAATCCTTTTTTCGCTATCGTCGGACGCGACGGTGCGCAACTCTTGGTCAAGTCCGATAAAGACACGTCGCCGCTGCCGAACCCCAAGCGGCATCCCTCCATGAGGTGGGATGCCTTCGTCTATGCACCAGACCCCGATGCGCTCGCCGTCGAATTTGCCGATCACGGCGCAGCATTCAGCGTACCGCTTAAGGATACGCACGACGGTCTGCGCGGCTTCGAGATTTGCGACCCTGACGGCTACGTCTTGTTCTTCGGCCGGCCAAGACAAGCGGCGGCGTAACGGTCGGGTCTGATCCGTGTCATCATCCTTCCATTTGGAACTCTAGAGAACGGGCAAGAATGTGAGTCTCGAAGTAGCGGCACGATAGAATTCAAATGTCTGGAAGGGACACGCCTATGGCGATTAGGGAGTCCGATCTGTGGCGGCTACTATTTATCATCCTGCTCATGCTTCCCTCGGCTGCAGCGCAAGAAGCCCACAACCACGGCATGCCTGAGAGACTGGGGAAAGTATCCTTTCCGACTTCTTGCATACCGGCGGTTCAGGAGAAGTTCGACCGAGGGGTGGCTTTGCTTCACTCTTTCGCTTACAGCGCCGCAGAAAATACATTTCAGGAGATCGCCCAGCTTGATCCGCAGTGTGCGATGGCACATTGGGGAATGGCGATCGCGTATTTTCACCAGCTTTGGGATCCGCCCATTGCTGCGGCGGCAATTTCGACCGGGCGAAAGGAAATTCAGAAGGCGCAACAAATCGGGGCCGGCTCTGAACGCGAGCGGCAGTTCATCCATGCACTGGGTGTGATATATGAAAACGCTGAAACGGTCCCTTACCGCGCCCGAGTCTCAAACTACGACCACGCGATGAGCGAGCTGGCCGCGGCGAACAAGAAGGATCTCGAATCTCAGGTGTTCTACGCACTTGCTCTTCTGGCGAACGCATCGCCCGCTGACAAGACGCATGCCAAGCAAAAACAGGCAGCTGATTTGCTTGAGCCACTGGATCGTGCTTACCCGCAACATCCGGGGATCCCTCACTACTTAATTCATGCGTATGACAATGCGGAACTTGCACCCAGAGGTCTGGCGGCGGCGAGGGTGTACTCGCAGATTGCAGCCTCAGCCCCACACGCCTTGCACATGCCGTCGCATATATTCACTCGCCTCGGACTGTGGGAGGATTCCATCGCTTCCAACCTTGCGGCGCGAGAAACCGCCCACCAGCAAGGGGACACTGGAGAAGAATTGCATGCCATGGATTATCTGGTATATGCCTATCTGCAAAGTGGACACGAGAAAGAAGCAGCCCAAGTGATTGAACAGCTTGAACACATGGAGCATCTGAAGGCAGCCGATTTCAAAGTGGGTTACGCCTCGACCGCGATGCCGATTCGCTACGCGGTCGAGCGGGGTCAATGGGCCGAGGCTGCCAAGATTGTTGCGCCAACCGATGCTCCGCCTCATGTCATCGCCATTGCGGTTTGGGCCCGGGGCATGGGAATGGCTCGCAGCGGACAAGCTACCCAGGCACGCACGGAAATCGACAAGTTGCGGCAGCTCGAAGAGCAGCTTCGTGCTTCAGGCAACGACTATTGGGCCACTCAGGTGGGGGTCATGACCGGGGAAGTCAAGGCCTGGTTAGCCCAAACGAACAAGAAATCGGAAGAGGCTATCTCTTTCTTGCGTGCATCAGCAGATGAAGAGGACGCCATCGAGAAGCTTCCGGTGACGCCGGGGCCGATTGTTCCTGCCCGGGAACAGCTCGGCTACTTGCTGCTGGAGCAGAATCATCCGAGTCTGGCATTGAAAGAATTTGAAACCGCGCTGGCAAATGCTCCAGGGCGGCATGGGGCAGTCGAAGGTGCCGCGCGTGCTACCAAACTCACCACCAGGAAGTAGGACCTCGTTGGCGGCGAGGTGACATTAGTTGAGGGTGCGTCATGCAATGCTCAGTTCTTTCGGTCAATCGAGTTGGTTTGGAGTGGGCGCGTTTGTGGCATTTGCGTCCCGTGGGCCGACATTGAATTTGCGATGGAATACGGCCTGGCTGAAGCCGATGCCTAATATTGCGCGATTGATCCTTATACCCCGTCAATATTGAAGTGGGAGTTGTGCAGAACGGCTGCATCGTGGCTTCGCCGCTCCCGTTCGAGTAAGATCACCTTCGTCCCACGCGGCAATGTGAGGCGTGAATCTCATTGATCAAGGGTGATCCGTCGATGAATGGTACGAGCCCGTCCCACGACCCTAGTCCGATTCTTCAAACTGCTTTCGCCTTCTGGTCTTCCAAAGTGCTGCTTACCGCGGTTGAGTTCGGTCTCTTCACTACGCTGGGCGATCGCCAGCTCACCGGCGAGGAGCTAGGCGCGGAGCTCAAATTGCACTCTCGCGGCATTAGCGACTTCTTCGATGCGCTGGTTGCCATGAAATTCCTAGACCGTGAAGGCGACGGACCCGAGGCCAAGTATTCGAATACGCCAGCTACCGCACTTTATCTCGACAGCGGCAGCCCACGATATGTCGGCGGCATTCTCACCATGTTAAACGCGCGGCTTTTCAAGTTCTGGCACGATTTGCCGGAAGCCTTGCGCAGCGGGAAGCCGCAAAACGAAATCAAGCACGGGCAGAAGGGCATGTTCGAGGAGCTCTATGAAGAACTGCCGAGACTCGAACAGTTTATGGGGGCGATGACCGGCCTCTCACGAATTAACTTTGAGGCATTCGCAGAACAATTTGATTTTTCAGCCTTCAAGACACTTTGCGACGTCGGTGGTGCAACTGGCCTGCTAAGCATCGAAGTGGCCAAAAGGCATCCGCATCTCAAGTGCACTTCCTTCGATCTGCCGCCTGTGGAGCCAATCGCGCGCAAGCACATCGCGGCTGCCGGTCTGAGTGGCCGCATCGGCACTGCCGCTGGAGATTTTTTCAAAGACCCTCTGCCAAAGGCAGACCTCATAACGATGGGCATGATTCTTCACGATTGGAACCTGGAAAAGAAGATGCACCTCATCCGCTCGGCGTATGAAGCTCTGCCAGCAGGGGGCGCGTTGGTCGCTATCGAAGCCCTGATTGATGATGCCCGCCGCGAGAATGCCTTCGGGCTACTGATGTCGCTCAACATGCTCATCGAGTTCGGCGATGCCTTCGACTATTCGGGAGCCGATTTCCGGAAGTGGTGTGGGGAGGTTGGCTTTAGACGCTTTGAGGTGATTCACCTGGCCGGCCCATCCAGCGCGGCAATTGCCTTCAAATAGTTGCAAGTCCATCGGACCATGGCCCTACGGCATAAGCCGGTGCCTGAGGGGAAGCTCTTGGCTCCAGTCTATCCGCGGCCAATGAACGATCGCCAAGACTTTTAGACAACGCTCATCGTGACCTCGAACAAGAAATATCGGTACAGCCACACAATGTGAAAGAACGACCAGGCGATCAATGATGCGGTCAGCAGACCGTACCATCTGGTGACGCCATAGCATCGCCGCAACATCAAGAACAGATAGATTCCGAAGCAAAGTTGAAGGAAGCTCGACACAAAACCATCGTCGGTGGCGTACGCAGGCGGCAAATGCACGAACTTCAACAATCGCACTACTAAAACAGTTGCCAGCGGAAGCAGTACTCCTAGCAACAAGAGACTGAACGACCAGAAATGGGTTGCGACCACGACGTGCTGCACCAGATATTTCCTTTTCCTGAAGAACAGCACATAAAAGATCATCGCAAAAATCGGAATGACCATGAAAATTAGGGTCTTGGAGAGAACGCTGGTCCGGTGATCGTATTTGCTTTCAAGTGCCGGGTAGCTGATGTTTTCCTTTTGCAGCTTTCGCTCGACCCGCGCGTTCGCGTACCCGGGGTAGTAGTTGTTCATGTGAAGCTGGGTGTCGAGCGGCGTAGTGAAAGTGGTAGCAAAAAACAATGTGATCGAGAAGTAATAGATGACGTTGAGGATGACGAACAACTGCAGCGGTTTAACGTAGCGGACTCGGCGTCCACTAAAATACTCGCTACTTAAAAACCCAGGCTTGGTTACAACAAGCCACAGACTTCGCATCGCCTTCGATTCCAGCAGGGTGACGGCGGCGATGATTTCCTGCAAGTAGTGTCCCAGAGAGTAGTCCCGCTCGGTGACTTCCTTTTCGCCACAGGCGCTACAGAACTGTCCAACCGTTTCCACTCCGCACGAGGGACAGGTAAAAGTCAAGGGCATGATTGTATGGGGCACTTTTCGGAAGATTCGCGCCGAGCGCGATTCTACACCCCCGAATGGGAAGGGGAATTGACCGACTGCATGGCGTAAGCTCAGGGCAGGATCGTGGGACTGAGCGGTCCAGTTAACACTCTTCAAGGCTAGTTTCGGATGTTTGTGAGCCTGGCAAATCGGCCGTCAAGGGGATTCGAGGCAAGACACCCCGTCAATCTCTTTGAAAAAGGACGAAGAGCGGGGCTTGCCATTCGCAGAACCTGTGGGCCGCGCCATCGCGTTATCTCAGTTCTGCTGGGTGACCTTCTGTTCTGCGAGTAGACGTTTCATTTCTTGCTTCTGTCCTTTGCGCAATTCCTGAAGCTTGTCCACCTGAACCTGAGACAAAAAAGGTTTTATCTTTTCGTCCGAGGAGCGCACGATCTTCTCCCACCGGTTGAGCTTTTCCTTTCGTGAGAGCACAGAAGTGCTGTAAATCTGGCCAACCTCGCCCGTCTCTTGCTCCAAGGCCGGCTTAATGCTGGCTTGTTGATCCTCACTCAGACCCAGGGTCTCTGAAAGATGGTCGAGCTTCATGCTGAAATAGTGGCCCGGGACTTTAGACCAATCGATTCCGTTCTGAGCAGGAAGCGCTTCTTGCTGCACAATGGGCACTGCAGTAACTCCGGAGAGCCTGCTATTAAAAGTCAGCGTGTCTTTTCCGACTAGAACCAATAGATCGAATCCCGGAGTATATTCCACATAGTTTGCGCCGTTAGGTGGGGCATACAAGACCTTGTAAAGTGTGTTTCCTACCTTCACTGACACATCGTACCGGGCAACATCTTCGCCAGTCTCGCCTGGAGCATTCTGATGGCGGGCGACGGCGGTTATCGTACCCGGCTGATACTTGGATGAACCTGTTTGAGCTGACGAAAGGATCGCGACGCAGACCAGGGCTAATCCTAGCAACTTAAACATGACAAGCCTCCTCTGGCAGCGCACTTGCAGAGCGACCGCTCGACCTGAGAGTCTCCGCTGTCAATTTAGATTAGGTCGTGGACTAGGTGTGAGAATACTGTCAACAGTGACAGGAAAGCGCTATTCCTCTGAACGTCTCCACGGAACGGGCGCAGTGCGCAATCTCAAAAAAACTGACAGTGCAAACCGGGTCCACCGTCGGGAGCGCCGGGTATCGTGGCTTGTTCGCTGAGAGAAAGCGTTCCATTCTAAGATTTTTAATCATGACCCATGGTTACCTTCGTCGCACCAAAGCCCAATTTCCCCCCAGGATGCCGTTGGAACAGGCATGTAATAATGGTGGCGGGCATCGGGTCATGACAAGCCCAGTCCGTCGCTAAGATGAAATGGGGAATGATGACTCGTGCCCGGATTCTGTTGGTGGATCAGTTTGCCCCTTGGCGGGATTACCTCCGAGCTCGGTTGCGGGGGTACTCCCATTGCGAGGTGGTTGGCGAGTCGGCAGATGGCTTGGACGGAGTAGAAAAGGCGCAAGAGTTGCAGCCCGACATAATTCTCCTAGATATTGCTTTACCCCAATTGAATGGGATTGAAGTCGCCAGGAAGATTCGCACGGTGGCACCTCGATCCAAAATTCTATTCCTGAGCGTCGAAGATTCGAGCGACTTGGTTGAAGCAGCCATGAAAGCCGGCGCACATGGCTACCTCGCGAAGATCGATGTGGAATCCAAGCTGTTGCCAACATTAGACGCCCTACTTGCCAAATAGCGACCCCCTTCCTTAGCCCTTCGCGACGCTGTGCCAAAGAAGGCCTTCGAGTTGCAACAATCAAAAATAAATCTGCTATTTTCATCGATTCAGGATTCGGCGCTCGCTCCCATCTGCAATTTTGAAGACGTTCTGTGCGTAGGCGAAAAGAATTGCCAAACTGTCATTTCTGCCAGTGGCTCGCTTCAGATTGAGGCCCCTAACATAGCGGTGGACGAGTATTGAAATGTTCGTCTGGGTGGGGGATCGGGCTGAATTCGACCCGCTATCAGGATTACCACCCGCAACTCGAAACAAGAATTTCCCATGTGTGCGCGAACCTATGTCGCAACCAGTGGCGCGAATTCCAACGAGCCTATTTCGGACAAAGAGAAGAGAGTAAGAAGGAGATCCCATGAAACCGACTACGAAGTTCCCCATTGCCTACAGCGAGACGAACGAGCAGCGGCGGTTGAATGAGACCCGCGAGGCGGGGATTCCCTGGAAGAAGTGGGGGCCCTATCTCAGTGAAAGACAGTGGGGCACGGTTCGCGAAGACTATAGCCAGGACGGGAATGCCTGGGGCTACTTCAGCCATGACCAGTCCCGCTCCCGAGCCTACCGCTGGGGTGAAGACGGCCTGGCTGGAATCTCCGATGACAAGCAGCAGCTCTGCTTTGCCATTGCGCTGTGGAACGGCCGGGATTCAATCCTAAAAGAACGTTTGTTCGGTCTAACCAATAGCGAGGGCAATCACGGCGAGGATGTAAAGGAATACTACTTCTACCTCGACTGCACGCCAACTCACTCCTACATGAAGTATCTGTACAAGTATCCCCAGCGGGAGTTCCCTTATTGCGCCCTGGTGGAGGGCAATGGAAGGCGGTCTCGCGAGGACTTCGAATATGAGCTGCTCGACACCGGGGTCTTCAACGATGATCGCTACTTTGATGTGTTCGTCGAGTACGCCAAAGGAGGGCCAGAAGACCTCCTGATCCGAATATCGGTTCACAACCGGGGCCCCGAAGCAGCGGAGCTTCATCTGCTTCCGACACTCTGGTTTCGCAATACCTGGTCGGCCGGAGATACGAGTAAACCGGCGCTGTGTTTGATCGAGGACGGAGCAATCATGGCTTCGCATGGTCAACTCGGGGAACGCACGCTGCGATGCGAAGGCAATCCGGAACTGCTGTTTACGGAAAATGAATCTAACAACAACCGGTTGTGGGGTCAGGCCAATGCATCTCCATATGTGAAAGATGGTTTCCACGAATACATAGTCTCGGGTAATCAAGAGGCAGTGAATCCAGACAGGATTGGCACCAAGGCAGCAGCCTACTACCGTCTGGAAGTGCCAGCAGGAGGCAGCAAGGTCATACGGCTGCGCCTTGGCCAGAAACCGGCAACGAATTCCTTTGCCATGTTTGACGAGACCTTCTCTGCCCGGATCAGTGAGGCCGACGAGTTTTACGATCGCATCACGCCGCGTTCCTTGAGCGAGGACGAACGTCGGGTGCACCGGCAGGCATTGGCCGGAATGTTGTGGAGCAAGCAGTATTACTATTTCGATCTCGACCGCTGGCTGAACGAGCATCAAGCTCATCCCCTGACAGGCAACGACCCTCGCAATGTTCGAAATGCCGAATGGTTTCACATGCTGAATAGCGACATCATTTCTATGCCCGACAAGTGGGAGTATCCCTGGTATGCGGCATGGGACCTCGCCTTTCATACCATTGCGCTTTCGTTGGTGGATTTCGACTTTGCCAAGGATCAACTGCTGCTCATGCTGCGCAATCTGTACGCCCATCCTAGTGGGCAGCTACCTGCTTACGAGTGGAATTTCAGCGATGTGAATCCCCCAGTGCACGCCTGGGCGACTCTGTTTCTGTTCAACATCGAAAAAGAATTGGGCCGAGCCGACCTGGCATTTCTGGAGCGCTCCTTTCAGGGCTTGATGTTGAATTTCAACTGGTGGGTCAACCGCAAGGATCCGCAGGGAAAGAATGTCTTCGCCGGTGGTTTTCTCGGTCTGGACAATATTGGCGTATTTGATCGCAGCTCGCCGCTGCCGACCGGTGGTCACCTTGATCAGGCAGATGGCACTGCGTGGATGGCGTTCTACTGCCAAAACATGCTGGAGATCGCGCTTATTCTGACCGACCACAACCCCATGTACGAGGATATTGCCAGCCGCTTTCTGGAGCATTTCCTTTGGATCTCGTACGCCATGGACCGGATCGGGACGCACCACGATGAAATGTGGGACACCGAGGAAGGGTTTTTCTACGACCTGCTGCACCTGCCAAATGGGGATGCGATGCGGCTGAAGGTCCGCTCCATGGTGGGACTGCTGCCGTTGTGTGCGTCGACCGTACTGGAAGCAAACGGCGTCCTGGCGCGACATCCACGGCTAATGGAGCTGGTCGAAGTATTCAAGCACCGCCACCCAGACGTACTGAAGCACATTGCCCCCGCCGATGGGAAGTTCGTGGGGTACGCGGGCCGTCGCCTGTTATCAGTTTGCAACAAGCAGAAGATCGAGCGGATTCTGGGTTACATGCTCGACGAAAATGAGTTTCTCAGCCCGTACGGTATACGCTCTCTATCCCGCCAACATCTGGAGCATCCCTTCGTATTCCATCTCGAGGGGCATCAATACAAGGTGCAATATTCGCCGGCAGAGTCGGACAGCGGAATGTTCGGCGGCAATTCTAACTGGCGAGGACCAGTATGGATGCCGGTGAATGTTTTGTTGATACGGGGATTGCTGAATCTGTATCAGTTCTACGGCGACGACTTCAAAGTGGAATGCCCCACAGGTTCCGGAAAATACATGACGTTGTTCGAAGTGGCGAAGGAAATTGGCGCCAGACTGGCCAGCATCTTTCTTCTGGACGCCAACGGGAAACGCCCGGTCTATGGGGGAACGAGGAAGTTTCAAGAAGACCCACATTGGAAAGATTACATTTTGTTCTACGAGTATTTTCACGGGGACAATGGCGCCGGGCTCGGAGCCAGCCACCAAACTGGATGGACAGGGGTCATAGCACGTTCGCTTGACCTGTTCGCACGACTGAAACCGATCGATGCTCTACAGATATCCAAGGGCGATCTCGCAGCACGGATGACTCGCGAGCAGATTGCCGGCAAGGAGAAAGCGGGATGAGAAATAACGCCAACTCCGTCAGAGGATTCAAGATAGTCTGGGCCGTGGTGCAACTTCTTGGGCAAGACCAGCCAGACGTGTTCTTTGCATGAGGAGGTAATTGTGAGTGCAACCCTGGTAGAAACGTTGGGAGTACCAACCCATACAGGTATCTGGCCCCAATACCCTAGCCTGTACGAGATCAACACCCGGGTATGGCTTTCTGAGCTAAGCCAAAAATACCAAGAGAACCTTACGCTGTCTTCCGTACCCTCCGCGGAATGGGACGCCATTGCTGCTTACGGCTTCGACGCGGTGTGGCTGATGGGAGTGTGGGAACGAAGTCCGGCGGGTATTGCAATTGCCAACCGAAACCAAAGCCTGGTGGAAGAATTCCGGCGAGCGCTCCCTGACTTCCAGCCCGAGGACAATGTGGGATCGCCATATTGCGTGCGACGCTACGTGGTTGACGACCACCTGGGAGGTCCAGAAGGTCTTGCCATTGCCCGGCTCGAACTCTCAACCCGGGGAATGAACTTGATTCTCGACTTTGTGCCCAACCATGTTGCACCCGATCATCCCTGGGTCGCAGAGCACCCGGAGTATTTCATTCGGGGTAATGTCGACGACGCTAAACATGATCCGTCGTCTTACATCAATATCCTGGGGCAGGTGTTTGCCTGCGGCCGGGATCCCTACTTTCCAGCCTGGCCGGACGTCCTGCAGTTGAACGCGTTTAATCCTGATCTTCGGCACGCTGCTCTCGAGACGGTATTGAGCATTGCCCGACAGTGCGACGGCATTCGCTGTGATATGGCGATGCTCCTCATGAATCCGATTTTCGAACGCACATGGGGCAGCCGCGCCGGGCACCGGCCAGCAACGGAATATTGGGCCGATGTGATCTCGGCGGTCAAATACAACTTCCCTGGATTCCTCTTTGTCGCCGAGGCTTATTGGGACCTGGAGTGGGAGCTTCAGCAGCAGGGTTTCGACTTCTGCTATGACAAGAAACTTTATGATCGGCTCGAACACGGCAATGCTGAAAGCATCCGTCTTCATCTCTGCGCTGATCTTGCTTATCAGGGCAAATTGGTTCGTTTCATCGAAAACCACGACGAACCAAGGGCAGCGGCCGCATTTTTACCCGCAAAACAGAAGGCGGTTGCCCTGACTGCAGCTACCCTCCCCGGAATAAGGTTGTTTCACGAAGGCCAGTTTGAGGGGCGAAAGGTAAGGCCGCCCGTGTTTCTGGGGAGGCGTGCCGACGAGCCCGTGGATCGAGACCTGCACGACTTCTATACCAAACTTTTGGAAGCCGTGAATCGGCCCGTTTTTCGTTACGGCCAGTGGAGCCTGTGCGAGCGAACGGGGTGGCCGGACAACTTAACTTTTCAGAACCTGGTGGCGTGGAGTTGGTCGGACGCGGACGAGCATCTTCTGATTGTGGTCAATCTCAGTGATTTTCCGGCGCAAGCGCGAGTGAAATTTCGATGCGATGCCCCAAGCGATGGTATGTGGCAACTGGTTGACATGCTGGCAGGCGGGACTTACGAGCGTGACGGAAATGAAATGGGGTTCCCAGGCCTTTACGTAGAGCTCGGGCCGTGGAATTACCACTTCTTTCAGTGTTTAGCTCCGAAGGTAAGTTAGGATCGAAGCTCAACAGTGAGTGGAAATGGAATTCCCTGCGGAGCTCGATCCGTCTTTTTCGCGTCCGACACCCGGGCGTGAGTGTGGACCAACCGTTAGGTTCTCTGAGTCTGCAGTTGTAACTTTTATTGTCAGTCGGACTAGGTACAACAGCATCCCCAAAGCCATAATCAGGACGATCACTCCCTTGGCGATGGCTAGATCGAAGGCGGCGTCGTCGGGTAGCATCATTTGTCCACCTCTGTTTCAGCAAAGCGCTCTGTGTGCAAACGAAATCTAGGCTTAAGGCTGAACTGGGATAACTGTCAGTAATAGCAGAGAGATGTAAATATTCTCTTAGCCGCGCAAATGCCTCTTGGGACAATTATGCAATGTTCCACTCAAACACGTTAGCGCGGACGGGGAATGGCAATGTAATGATGCCCTAGAACAATTCTTAGTCAAGCCGTTATTTCTGCCAGTAGTTCCTCCCAAGACCGACTTCTATAACAAATTCATAGAGTAGCGGTCTTGCGGAACGTGCTTGTGCGATTTGCAATCGCAGAAGAAGCCATAGTGTGCCGCCAGCGCTCTCATTGAAGAGCCTCGTCGTTAAGGGCGAACCGTGAAATTTATATTGTCTGAAATTCCGGTGGGCAGGTCGGTTGCGACTACCTGAAATTGGACCAGACTGGTTGGCCCGGAAGTTGTGGTCAGAAGACCAGTTTTCGAGTCGATACTCACGCTGGGAATGGACGGCGGGTTGGTGCTCCACGACACCGAATTCGTTATGTCGATTTGTTGCCCATTTGCCGTACCAGTGGCAACGAATTGTTCGCTGCTGCCGTAGACGATGTTATTAAAGCCGTCTTGCGCGGTGATATTAATTGACGACAAGCCGCCAAGGGTCACGGTAACCGTGGCACTGCCGCTGACCGTTTCCGCCGCGCCAGTGATAACACTCTGCCCCGGGCTGAGTCCGGTGACGACTCCAGACTGGCTAACCGCCGCCACTTCAGGAGTGGCGCTGCTCCAGGACACATTCGAGGAGATCTTCTTCTGTGACCCATCGTTGTAAGTTCCAACAGTTGTCAACTGAACGGCTGTTCCGGTCTGAATGGTCGCGGCAGGTCCGACCGCTATACCAGTAAGAATCGGATCTACGAAGAATCCACTACAGCCCAGCCCAAGGCTCGCAATCAGCAGTGCGGTCAAACCCGCGATGACTCTCCAGCTTCGCATCTTCTCAGCACCTTCGCACGTTCCGCGTATGCTGCCCTGTCATTCATGAGCATCTGCTCTCAGCGTACAGACGAAGCCTGCGCCAAGGAACTGGGAAAAGTTACAGGTGGTCCAGGCCTGACCAGGCATACACGCACTTCTGCGCATTGAGCGGGAGGCTGGGGTTGTCAGCGATGGCGCCGCTTAACGTTCAATTGCGCCAGAGAGCGAGCCAGTGCGGCATTTGTGGAGGCAACCTCTTCGGAAGAAATCTTTTCACGTAGCCGCGCCGCAGCGCGTTGCCGGGCCTCTTCAGCCGCCGCTTCATTGATCTGGCTGGAAGGAATCGCCATGTTCGTAACAATGGAGACACGATCGTTGGTTACTTCGACCAGCCCTTCGCCCACGGCCAGAAACTCATCGTGGGCGTTCTTGTTCACGATCAGTTCGCCCGGAACTAACTGCGTCATTAGGCGAGTGTGCAGAGGCAGCACCCCCATTTGTCCCTCTACGCCCGGCAACGTGACCATATCCACGTCATCCGTGTAGACTGCTTCCGGTGTGACAATTTCCAGTTTGATCGTGTTGGGCATGTTGTTTGCCTGGGACGTGAAGGCCTATCGGCTCTCAGCTCGCCAGCCTCAATTCCCGGATCTCCTCAATCGGTCCCTTCATGTAGAAATTGCCTTCGGCTACGTCGTCGTGTTTGCCTTCAAGGATTTCCTTAAAACCGCGAACTGTATCAGCCACCGGCACTTGTTTTCCTTCACGACCGGTAAAGACTTGTGCCACGCTGAACGGCTGGCTCAGGAAACGCTGGATTTTGCGGGCGCGAAGTACGGTGAGTTTGTCTTCTGCCGCAAGTTCATCCATGCCCAAAATCGCAATGATGTCCTGCAGGTCTTTGTAACGCTGCAGTACTCTCTGCACTCCGCGCGCTGTGTCGTAATGTTCCTGGCCGACAACTTCGGGGGCCAGAGCACGGGAAGTCGAAGCCAGAGGATCCACTGCCGGATAGATGCCCAGCTCAGCGATGGATCGCTCCAACACGATAGTTGCGTCGAGATGCGCGAACGTTGTGGCTGGCGCCGGGTCGGTTAAGTCGTCAGCCGGAACGTACACCGCCTGGAATGACGTGATTGAGCCTCTATTGGTGGAAGTGATTCGCTCCTGCAGAGCACCCATTTCAGCAGCCAGGGTCGGCTGGTAACCCACGGCGCTGGCGGTACGGCCAAGCAAA
>Ga0157378_10002024_pt1 | contig 18139 bp, 14 predicted proteins | sample M65metaG_FD_115309 | JGI IMG/M metagenome (GOLD analysis project Ga0157378, IMG submission 115309) | Miscanthus rhizosphere microbial communities from Kellogg Biological Station, Michigan, USA - M6-5 metaG | ecosystem: Host-associated > Plants > Roots > Rhizosphere > Soil | place: USA: Michigan...
CGCCAAATCGGCACTCGATGGCGTTCTCAAGGACGGCATGATGATCATGTCGGGCGGTTTCGGCCTGTGCGGCATTGCCGAGACCCTGTCGGACGCGATCCGCGAATCCGGCGTCAAGGGCCTGACGGTGGTGTCCAACAACGCCGGCGTCGACGGCATCGGGCTGAGCCGGCTGCTGGAAACGCGGCAGATCAAGAAGATGATCTCGTCCTATGTCGGCGAGAACAAGCTGTTCGCGCAGCAATACCTCGCCGGCGAACTGGAACTCGAATTCAATCCGCAGGGCACGCTGGCCGAGCGCATCCGCGCCGGCGGCGCCGGCATTCCGGCCTTCTACACCAAGACCGGCGTCGGCACGCTGATCGCCGAAGGCAAGGAAGTGAAGGAATTCGACGGCGAGAAATACATCATGGAGCGCGGCCTGTTTGCCGACCTCGCGATCGTGCACGCCTGGAAGGGCGACACCGCCGGCAACCTCGTCTATCGCAAGACCGCGCGGAACTTTAACCCGATGATGGCGACCGCAGCCAAGGTCACCATTGCCGAAGTCGAGCACCTGGTGCCGGCCGGCGAGATCGATCCGGACCACATCCATACGCCCGGCATCTTCGTCAAGCGCATCATCGAAGTCGGCACCGGCAAGAAGCGCATCGAGTTCCGCAACACCCGCCCGCGTCCCGCGGCCTAACCACCTCAATCAGGAGAGACACATGGCCTGGACCCGTGAACAGATGGCCGCTCGCGCCGCCAAGGAATTGCGCGACGGCTACTACGTCAATCTCGGCATCGGCATTCCGACGCTGGTCTCGAACTACATTCCCGAAGGCATCGACGTCTCGCTGCAGAGCGAGAACGGCATGCTCGGCATGGGACCGTTCCCCTACGAGGACGAGGTCGACGCCGATCTGATCAATGCCGGCAAGCAGACGGTCTCCGAACTGCCCGACACCAGCTATTTCTCCTCGGCCGAATCCTTTGCCATGGTGCGTGGCGGCCATATCGACCTGTCGATCCTCGGCGCGATGCAGGTGGCCCAGAACGGCGACCTCGCCAACTGGATGATCCCGGGCAAGATGGTCAAGGGCATGGGCGGCGCGATGGATCTCGTCGCCGGCGTCAAGCGCGTCGTCGTCGTGATGGAGCATTCGGCCAAGGACGGCGCCAAGCTCTTGAAGAAGTGCAACCTGCCGCTGACCGGCGAGAAGGTCGTCGACATGGTGGTGACGGATCTCGCCGTCTTCACCATCGACAAGCACGGCAAGGACGGCATGGCGCTGATCGAGCTCGCCGACGGCGTCACGCTTGACGAAGTCAAAGCCAAGACCGAAGCCGACTTCCGCGTCGCGCTGAAGAACGCGTAACGGCGTGCGATGGGGCGGTCACCCCCTGTGATCCGCCCCGCACGCCCCGAAGACGCGCCGTTCATTGCCCGCAATATCCTGTCGTCGCAGCGCGGCCCGACGCCGCGCGGCTGGTTCGACATTGCGCTCGGCTGGGGCGAGGCGGAATGTATTGCGTTCGTCGAACGGGTCGCCGTTGCCCAGCAAAAATCCTGGTGGCATGTCGCGCATTTCCTCGTCGCTGAAGTCGACGACACGCCGGCGGCGTCCTTGTGCGCGCTCGATGCCGCCGGGATCGGCGTTGCCGCACGCGCCGCGATCGCGGAGGTCGCGAGGCAGGACGGGCTGACCGAAGCCGAACTGGCGGCGATCTTTCAACGCGGCGCGTATTCCTCCAACTGCTGGGTGCAGGGCGGTGAAGGCGAATGGCTGCTCGAGCACGCCGCCACGCTGCCTGCCTACCAAGGCCTCGGACTGATGCCGGCCCTGATCGCGCATGCGCTCGACAAGGGCCGGGCGGCGGGCTTCAAGCAAGCGTCGATTTCGTTCGTGATCGGCAACGATGCAGCCGAGCGGAGCTACGCCAAGGCGGGCTTTGCGTTTGCCGAAGAGAAGCGCGACCCCGCATTCGAAGCGCTGACCGGCGCGCCGGGCTTTCGACGATTCGTGCGGGCGATCTAGTTTCGTAGGGTGGATTACGCTGCGCTGACCATCCTGCGGTCGCTTGTCTGGTTTGTCCGATGGTGGCAGTATCGCCCCATGATAGGCAATATCGGACACAGCTCATGCCGCAGATCAGGATTTGGGTTTACGACGGCATCCTCGCCTCCGGTGTGGCCGGGTCGATCGACGTCTTCACGGCCGCAAACGCGGTATTGAAAGAGCGCAATTCGCGCGGGGCATCCTTGCTGAGCTGGCGTATCGAGTCGCTCGACGGCAAGCCGGTGCAGACGGCGTCCGGCCAGGTCGTTGCCGTCGACGGCCCCATCCATGCGCGCACGACGGCCGACGCCGTGATCGTGACCGGGCCGTTCATCGCCAACATCGAACGGTTCTTTGATTCTCCCGGGCGTCTCGCCCCGCTGTTCGCGGCGCTGCACCGCCAGCATCAGCGCGGGGCCCTGCTGGCTTCCTATTGCACCGGCAGCTTCATTTTAGCCGAGGCCGGCCTGCTCGACGGCGGCGTCGCCACCACGCATTGGGCCAAGGGGAAGGCGTTCGCGAAGCGCTATCCGGAAGTCGACTTGCGGGTATCGGAAATCCTGACCGAGCAGAAGAATATCCTGTGCAGCGGCGCGGTGACGACCTCGCTCAATCTGGCGCTGCGGCTTGTCGAGAAATTTGCCGGCCGCGAGGTCGCCGCCATGACCGGCAAGATGATGCTGATCGACACCAATCGCGTCTCGCAGTCGTCTTTCGCCAGTCTGCCGGAAGAGCCGCAGCACGCGGACACCCTGGTGGCGCGGGCGCAGCGCTGGATGGAGAAATCGTTGCAGCAGGGCTTCAGCCTGGCCGAGCTCGCGCAACATCTGGCGGTCAGCGAACGTACCTTGAACCGGCGTTTCAAGAGCGCGACCGGCGAGGCCCCGCTGCACTACCTGCAGGCCTTGCGCGTCGACGTCGCCAAGCGGCTGTTGGAGACCAAGGGACTGAACGTGGACGCGGTGAGCGTTCGCGTCGGCTACAACGACCTCTCGACGTTTCGCCGGCTGTTCAAGCGTGAAACGGGACTGTCGCCGCGCGAATACCAGCGCCGCTTTTCGCGAAGTGCGACTGCCCGCCGTCCGGTTGCTGCCGCTGCATCGGCTCGCTGAGCAATGTCCGATTTGCCTCTAAAGTTGGCGATACTGCCACTGTGGCGCGATGCGCCGGATTCGTAGGTATGACTTCGTCAACAGATGAGGTTTGCCATGCCCATGATCGATGCCATTATTCCTGAAGGTGCACTGACGCCGGAAGCCGAGAAGCAGCTACTCGAGGACATCACCGATATCCTGATCGCGCACGAGGGATTCTCCGTCGATAATGAGATCGCGCAAAGCGTCTCGGTCGTGTTTCTGCACCGGCCGGCCGCGGTGTTTGTCGGCGGCCAGCCGTCGGAGAAGCCGCGCTACCGTATCGTGCCTACGGTGCCGGAAGGCCAGTACACCGACGCCTCGCGGAAATCGCTGGTCAAGGAAGTTACCGACGCGGTGGTAAGGGCCGATGGCGGGAAATATGCGGACGTGGCGCCACGCGTCTGGGTGTTTCCGACCGAAATTCCCGACGGCCAATGGGGTGGCCGCGGCGTCATCCGCCCGCTGCCGGACATCCAGGCCTTCATCGCCGGCGAACATGAGCGCAAGGTCGGGGAGGAGCGTCTTGCCAGGCGCCGTCGGGTCAAGGCGCTCGAACTGCTGGAAGGCGCGCTCGATGCCGCCCGCAAGGGCGTGGAATAGTTTTCATGACCGATCATGCGCGTTTCACGCTCGCCGCGATCCAGGCTTCCGCGGTCCCCTTCGACCGCGAGGCTTCGGCAGACAAGGCCTGCCGCTTGATCCGGGAGGCCGGCGCGATGGGTGCTACCATCGCGGCTTTCGGCGAGACCTGGCTTCCCGGCTATCCTTTCTTTGCCCATGCGCCGACCTCGGCCCTGACGTTTCAGGCGATGGCGGAATATCTCGCCAACGCCGTGGAAATTCCCGGGCCGATCACTGACAGGCTGTGCGAGGCGGCGAAGGAAGCGAGTATCGACGTGGTGATCGGCGTCGCCGAACGGGACACGATCAGCGGCGGAACGGTTTACTGCACGCTACTGTTCATTGGCCGCGAGGGCAAAATTCTCGGCCGCCATCGCAAGATCAAGCCGACCTTCAACGAACGTTCGGTGTGGGGCGATGGCGATGCCACCGGCTTGCGAACCTACGCGCGGCCTTACGCGCGGATCAGTGGCCTGAACTGCTGGGAACACAACACCATGCTGCCGGGCTACGCGCTTGCGGCCGAAGGTACGCAAATCCATGTTGCGGCGTGGCCGGGGCGGGAGCCGCTGTCTGCTCCGCCGTCGCCCACGCCGTTATGGCCGCGCCAGTTGCTGCTGTCGCGTGCCTTCGCATCGCAGGCCGGGTGTTATGTCATCGCGGTCGGCGGCCGCAGGTCGCATGCCGAAACGCCGGAACGTTATCGCCCGCTCTCAACCATCGAATATACCGGCGACAGCTACATCATCGACCCGCGCGGCGAGATCGTGGCCGGCCCCGCAGAGGGCGAGACCATTCTGATCGCGGAAGGATCAATGGAGGCGATACTCGCAGCCAAGGCCGTCAGCGATATCGGCGGGCATTACTCGCGGCCCGACCTGCTACGGCTGATTATCGACCGTAATCCGGCCGAACGGGTTGTTGATTGCGGCATCGCCGGGCGCGTTCAGCCAGACATGTGGGAATAGGACCGTCACGCCTCGATCGCGCCCTTGATCTTCTTTCGTGTCAATGGCAGGTCGCGCAGGCGTTTTCCCGTCGCGTTGGTGATCGCGTTGGCAATCGACGCCGCGGCCGGGCCCTGGCCGGTTTCGCCGCTGCCGAGGAACGGCTGGCCGGGGCGGTTGATGATGTGGACGTCGATCTTTTCGGGCACCGCGTCGAAGCGCAGGATCGGGTAGGTCTGCCAGTCGATGCTGGTGATCCTGACGTCGTCGAAGGTGACGCTTTCGTACAGCGTCCAGCTCATCGATTGCAGGATCGCGCCTTCGATCTGGTTGATCAGCCCGTCCGGATTGACGACCTGCCCGCTGTCGACGGCGGCTACCGCGCGCACCAGAAGCGGCCGGCCGCTTTGCCGGTTCACTTCGATCTCGGTAGCAATCGCGCAGTAGGCGGCGTGGTTCTTGTAACGCGCGAAGGCAAAGCCGTAGCCGCGATCGGGCGGCGCCTTCTGGCCTTTCTGCCAGCCGAATTCCCTAGCGGCTTTTTCGATCACGTCGCGCCCTCTGGCGTCGTCGAGATGCTTGAGGCGGAACTCGACAGGATCGGCGCCGGCGGCAAGCGCCAGTTCATCCATGAAACTCTCGATCGAGAACACGTTGTGGTAGGCGCCGAGCGCCCGCATCGCCGAAATCCGCAAGGGCATTGCCGGAATGAAATGGTGCACGACCTTGGCGTTCGGGAATTTGTAGAGCGGGATGGCGTTGCGGTCGCCGCCGCCGTCCGGTAGCGGCAGCGGTTTCGGCTCCGGCAAGGTGAACGGTTGCGCGAGGAGCTGGGCCGCCAGCATCGAGCCGGCGCCGCCCGGCCGCATCGAATGGGTGTTGCTCCAGACGTCGAAATTCCAGTCGGCAATTGCACCGTTGGCATCGAGCGTGGCTTTGAGCTTCGTCACCATCGCAGGCCCGAACGGCTCCCAGGCGTGTTCCTGCTCGCGCATCCACTGCACGCGCACCGGCACGCCGGGCATCGCGCGCGCGATCAGCGCGGCGTCGGCCGCTGCGTCGTCGGCGCCGTTATGGCCGTAACAGCCCGAGCCCTCGACATGGATCAGCCGCACGCTGGCCGGTGGCACCCGCAGCATTTCCGCAATGCCGGCGCGATCGGGATAGACGCCCTGCGTGTGCGTCCACACCGTCAGCGCATCGTTGACCTGATGTGCGATGGCGCAAGATGGTCCGATCGAGCCATGGGCTTGATATGGCCGGGTATAGGTCGCCTCGAACGTCCTCGTGCCTGAGGCCGAAGGATCGCTCTGCGTATAGATCGTCGTGTCCTGCGACGGCAGCTTGAGGACGACGCTGGCAATGTCGTCCTGCTTCGGCAGGTGCGCGGTCTCTTTCCATGTCGCCGCGCTTGCGAGCGCGCGCATCGCCTTGACCGCCTGATATTCCTTTGCGGTGACGACAGCGAGGAAGTTCCCGTCGCGCACGACCTTGATGACGCCGGGCAGCTTTTCGACCGCGGCGCTGTCGAACGACAGTAACTCCGCGCCGTAGCTCGGCGGCCGCACCACGCGGGCATGCACCATGCCTGGTAGCCGCATGTCCTGGATAAAGGCCGCGCCGCCGGTGACCTTGGCGGGAATATCGACGCGTGGGACGGGCTGCCCCACGATCGAATAGCCGGCCGGATCCTTCAGTTTCGATTTGGGCTGAGCCTGCACATGCAGCATGTCGCCGGCAACGAGTTCGCCATAGCCGAGCTTGCGGCCATCGGGCGCGATCACGGCGGCGTTCGCGGTCTTCAGCGTCTCCGCCGAGAGGTCGAACCGTCGTGCGGCCTCGGCGATCAGCAGTTCGCGCACCTGCGCCGCCGCATTCTGGATCGCAGTACCGCTGTCCTTCATCGAATTGCTGCCGGCGGTGTAGCCCTCATTGGCGGTGCGGCGGGTGTCTGATGTGACGACGTTGATCGCCTTGAAGGGAACATCCAGTTCTTCGGCGGCAATCTGCTGGAACGCGGTTCTGAACCCCTGGCCGAGTTCGGCCTTGCCGGTGAAGGCGGTGATGCTGCCGTCGGCATCGATGCGAATCCAGGCATCGAGATAAGGTGTTTGCGCGAGGCTGCCCGGTGGCTTCGGCGCTGACGGAGGTGGGCTCTGGTCCTGCGCGAAGGCGTCGCCCAGCGAGAAGCTGACGATCAGCGCGCCGCCGCCGGCGAGCAGGCTGCGGCGATTGAGATCGACGGGGCCGTTCATGGCGTGCTCCTTGGCGCAGGGGAAGCATCGGCGGTCTGCATCAGCTTGCTGGCGCGGTGCACGGCGCGCAGGATCCGCATATGCGTGCCGCAGCGGCAGAGGTTGAGCTGCAGCTCGGAACGAATCTCGGCTTCCGTCGGTTTCGAATTGCGCGCCAGCAGCGCCTGCGCCCGCATCATCATGCCGGCGATGCAATAGCCGCACTGCGCCGCCTGTTCCTCGATGAAGGCGCGCTGGATCGGCGCCGGCGCTTCGACCGAGCCGAGCCCCTCCAGCGTCGTGACCTTCCTGCCCTCCAGCAGCATCACGGGCGTCACGCAGGAGAGAACAGCCTTGCCGTCGACGATGACGGTGCAGGCGCCGCACTGGCCGAGCCCGCAGCCGAACTTGGCGGCGTTGAGTTTCAGGTCCTCGCGCAACACGTAGAGCAGCGGTGTGTCCGGATCGGCGTCGACCTGGTGGTCCTGACCGTTGACCTTCAATGTCATCATGGCTGATCTCGCTCCAGCGATACGGTCTGGGTTCGTCTGGCGTCGCGGACGACGGCGGCGGTGTTGGTCCAGGGCGGGTGACCAAAGCGGATGCGCAGCTCATCGAGCAGCAGCGCGATCTGGCCGTCGCTCATGCTGTCGGCAAAGCCCGGCATGATCGGGCTGCGCTCGCCGGCGGTGGGACGAATGCCCGCCAGCACGATGTTGGCGGCATTGCGCGCGTCGGGGCTCGCAAGCGCGGTCGAGAGCGCGAGGTTGATGCCGCCGAACGGCGGCGCGCGGCTGGTCTCGTGGCAGCTCGCGCAGGCCGCGGCGAAGATCTGCGCGCCGGGCGTGCTCTCTGCTTGCGGCTTCTGTTTCGAGCTGGCCAGCACTTCCTCGCCGCGACGCTTCTGTTCCGGCGTCGGTACGCCGAACACGTCGGCCATGTAGGTCGCAATGGCGCGGACGTCGCTCTCGGGCACTTCGGAAAGATTGCTGACGACTTCAGCCATCGGCCCGCGCGCGACGCCGTGGTCGGGGTGCCAGCCGTGGCGGAGATATTGGAACAACGCATCCGCGGTCCACGGCACCGGCGCTTTGGATTGGCTGTTGATCGCATAAGCATGCCAGTTGTCGGCGTCGCCGCCGGAGAACGAGGCCTGGATCTTTTCCGCGCCGAGCGCGTTGCGCGGGGTGTGGCAGGCGCCGCAATGCGCGAGGCCCTCGACCAGATAGGCGCCGCGATTCCATTCCGCGCTCTTCGTCGCATCGGCCTGATAGCTGCCATGGCGCAGGAACAGCAGTTTCCAGCCGGCGACCACGACACGCTGGTTGAACGGAAATTTGAGATCGTTCTCGCGCGCCGGCGCTCGCACCGGCCGTTGCGTCATCAGATACGCGTACAGCGCGCGATCGTCGTCGTCGGTGACGTGCGTAAAATGGTCGTAGGGAAAGGTCGGATAGAGATGCTGGCCGTCGCGGTCGACGCCGGACTGCATGGCGCGGCGGAACGCGGCTTCCGACCAGCGGCCGATGCCGGTTTCCGCGTCCGGCGTGATGTTGGAGGAATAGATGGTGCCGAACGGCGTCGGCACCGGCAGGCCGCCGGCAAAGTCCTTGGCCCCACGCACGGTGTGGCAGTCATTGCAATTGCCGATCGCGGCGAGGTCGCGGCCGTGCTTGACCAGCGCCGGATCGAACGAGGCGGGCGGATCGACGGCTGCGATCGCCGGCCGCCACACGATCGCGGCTGCCGCGATCGCCCCGGCGGCCACGGCTATGGCCACGATGCTCCCGATGATCCGCGGCGATGCCATTGTTTGCACCTTGTTGTTGAGCCGCCCCGACGCCTGCCTTGTAGCACAGGTATCGGGGCCGTTGCGCCATTAAGTCGGTATCGCGGGCCGCTGTTCCATTCAGCCTTTCGCGGCGGCAACATCCTCCAGGCCCCGGTTGCGCGGTTCGACGCCCCAGGCCCACACCACCACGATCTGAACGACCACCAGCGCGATCATCAGCCAGACCACGCCGGGCAACTGGTAGGACGACATCAGCGCGCCGACGATGAACGGCGAGACCACAGTCGCCCCGCGGCCGAAGGTGTTGCAGATGCCGTTGGCGCGCAGCCGGATCTCGGTCGGGAACAATTCCGGCGTATAGACCCCGAACAGGATCGCGGTCTGGACATAGATCGCGACGATAAGAATGAAACCGACACTCAGCACCACGGCCGGATCGGCACCGGCATGGAAACGGGCGTAGACGAAGCCGGTGACGATGGTCACGATGGACGCGCCGATGATGCTCCAACGCCGGCCGATGGCGTCGGAGAGGTACGCGCCGACCGCGCAACCCGCCACCGACGCGATCGACAGCACCAGCGTATAGGCCAGCGAGTTGGTGATGGTCAGGCCCTGGCGCAGGAAGAACTGCGGCAGGAAGATCACGAAGCCGAAGATCAGGGTGTTGATCGTGATCAGCACCCAGGAGCCGACGATCAGCCGCTGCAACAGCGGCGGCTTCAACATGTCCATGGCGGCAACCTGCGGAACCGGCGCGGGCACCACCAGCGGCGGCAGCGGTTTGCCACCCGCGGCTTCGGTTTCGATAGCCTGCATCAGCGCTTCCGCTTCCGCGGTGCGGCCCTGCGCTTCGAGCCAGCGCGGCGATTCCGGCAGGTTCTTGCGTAGATACCAGACGATCAGCGAGCCGATGCCGGCGATGACGAACATCGGACGCCAGCCAAATGTGGGGATGATGAGATAACCGAGCAGAGAGGTCACCGGAAATCCGGCCACCACGATGAAGGCCATCATCGACAGCCAGCGTCCGCGCGTCTTCGGCGGCACGAACTCGGTCAGTGTCGAATAGCCGACCACGATTTCGGCGCCGAGGCCGAGCCCCTGCACGAAGCGGCAGGCGATGAGCTGGGTCATGTCCTGGGCAAAGGCCGCCGCCAGCGAGGCCAGCCCGAAGATCAGGAGATTGATCTGGTAGGTGAACCGCCGGCCCATCTTGTCGCCGACAAAGCCGGTGATCAGCGCGCCCAGGGTCATGCCGACAAAGGTCAGCGAAATGAACTGCAGGTTTTCCGGAACGGTCGAGAACTTGGTCTGCACGGCGGATGCCAGCACGCCGCCGGCGATATAGAGATCGTAGCCGTCGAAGAACATGCCGGCGCCGACCAGCCAGAAGATCCGGTAGTGAAACGACGAAATCGGCAGCCGGTCGAGCCGCGCGCCGGCGTTTACTGCGTCAGCCATATCGAACTTCCCCCTTTGAGTGCGGCCTGCCTTCTTTGGACAGTAGCCGTCGGAAAATTTGTCAGTTCAGTCGTTTCTGCGTTGCCGTGTCGCGGTACCAGTCAAATGGCTGGTCATGCGTCGCGACCATCACGCTCTTGGTGCTGAAATGATCGTCAAAACTCTCGGTGCCGCATTCACGGCCGATGCCTGAGTCATCAACGCCGCCCCAGGGCGAGGCCGGATCGAGGCGATGATGGTCGTTGATCCAGACGATGCCGGCCTTGACGGCCGAGGCCACGCGATGGGCGCGGGCGACGTCGCGGGTTCGGATCGCCGCCGCGAGGCCGAACGGGGAATCATTGGCGAGGCGCAGCGCCTCGGCCTCGTCGGTGAATCGCGTGACCGACGTGAACGGGCCGAACACTTCTTCCTGAAAAATCCGCATGTCGGATTTCACGTCGGCAAACACGGTCGGCTCGACGAAATAGCCGTTGTCATGGCCGGCGACCTTCGCGGCCACGCCGCCGGTCACCAGCCGAGCGCCGTCCTCGTGGCCGAAGCGGGAATAGGTCAGCACGCGATCGCGCTGCCGTGCAGAGATTACCGGGCCGAGCTGCGTGGCGGGATCGAAGGGATCGCCGATGCGGATGGTCTTGGTCTTTGCCATCAGCTTCTCGACGAATTCGTCGTAGATCGAGGCTTGCACGATGTGGCGGGAGGCGCAGACGCAGGTCTGTCCGGCGCCGATGAAGGCGCCGAACGCGGCATAGTTCACCGCGCGCTCGACATCGAAATCGTCGAACACCATCACAGGCGTCTTGCCGCCGAGCTCCATGGTCTGGTGCGCGAACACTTTGGCCGCAGCGCCTCCGGCAATGCGGCCGGCCTCGGTACCGCCGGTCAAGACCAGCTTGTTGATGTCGGGGTGTTCGGCCAGCATCTTGCCGGCCGACTGGCCGAAGCCGAGCACGATGTTGAAGACGCCGGGCGGCAGGCCTGCTTCAGTGAAGATCTGCGCCAGCTTCAGCGTTGTCAGCGGCGTGTATTCCGACGGCTTGACCACGGTGACGCAGCCGGTCGCGAGCACGGCGGCGAGCGACTTGCACAGGATCATCAAGGGATGATTGAACGGCGTGCAGTTGGCGACGATGCCGATCGGCGTCCGCAACGTGTAGTTCAGATAGGATCCTTCGACCGGGATTACGGAATCGCGGCGCGCCAGCGCCAGGCCTGCGAAATAGCGGAAGAAGTCCGGCAGCCGCGAGAGCTGCGCGCGGGTCTCGTTGACCGGACGGCCGTTGTTCAGCGTCTCCAGCCGGTACAGCGTGTCGAGGTTGGCCTCGAACGCATCGGCGAGACGGTTGACGAGCCGGGCGCGCGAGCGCGTGTCCATGCCGCCCCAGGCCTTGCCTTCGAAGGCGGCTCGCGCGCTCCTCATGGCGCGGTCGATATCGGCGGCGGTCGAATTCGGAATCCGCGCGATCACATCGCCGGTGGCGGGGTTGCGCACGTCGAGCATCTCGCCGTTGCCGGCCTCGACTTCGCGGCCGTCGACGAAATTGCCGTGGATTTCCACCTCGATGGTAGCGGGCCTGGACGGGACGTTCATGCTTCCCTCCCGTCGACGATGACGGCGTTGCGCTTCAGCGCCGGCAGCACGCGCTTTTCAGTGGCGCCGATATGCGCCTTGATCAGGCGGGCCGCGGTGCGTGCCTCGCGGCGCTGCATGGCCTCGATCAGTGCGACGTGCTCGGCGACGAGCTTCTTCGGATCGTGACCTCTGAGGTTGGCGACGCTGACCCGCACCAGCCGGTCGGCCTGTCCGATCAGGTCGCACAGCGCCGCCGCCATGCGGCGGTTGCCCGAGGCATGCGCCAGCGCGGTGTGGAAGGCGCGGTTATAGGCGATGAAGTCTTCGTGGTTGCCGGAGAAACGGCGGAATTCGTTCAGCGACTTCAGCACGGCATCGCTGGCGTTCTCGATCGCTTCATTGACGCAGGCCGGCTCCAGCGCGAGGCGAAACCGCAGGAGATCGCGGGCGTCGGCGAGCGAGATCGGATTGACGCGATAACCCTGGCGCGGCTGCACGGTGACGAGATGCTCGCGCTCGAGCCGCAGCAGCGCTTCCCGCACCGGCTGGCGACTTACCGAATAGCGCTCCGCGAGGTCCTGTTCGCGCATATCATCACCCGGCGCGAAGTGGCACGTCAGAATATCAGAGCGCAGGCTTTCGTAGACATTGTCGCGTAAAAGCATCGAAATTCCTTGTTTAATATCCACAATGTCGCAGCCGTGAAATATCACGTCAAGGCCTAAAGGCTTGAATTGTGCGGGTTTTGATTTATCAATCGCGGGATTGGCGTGCTGATGGACGCCGGAAATCATGGAAGCGAGATCGGAATGGACAGGCTTTTTGCGGATGGCGCCGTCAACGCAGCGGAATTCGGCAAAGGCCAGCCGCTGTTCCTGTTCCACTCGTTGCTGTCGGACCGCGCCAGTTTCGATGCCATCGTTCCGGAACTGTCGAAATCGTTTCGCGTGATCGTGCCGGAGCTGCCGGGCTTCGGCCGCTCGGCGGCGGTCGCCGGCGGCTTGGCTGCGGTCGCGGACCGGATGGCGGAAGCGGTACAGGACGCCGCGCCAGGCAAGGACGCCATCGTGCTCGGCAATGGCTATGGCGGCTTCGTCGCGCTGCAGCTGGCGATCCGCCATCCCGGCATCGCGAGCAAGCTCGTGCTCGCCGACTGCGGCGCGGCGTTCTCGGAGCCGGGACGTCAACAGTTTCGCAACATGGCCGCGGCTTCAAAAGCGAAGGGACTGGCGGCGATCACGGATGTCGCGATGCTGCGTCTGTTTGCGCGAGATTTCCAGGATACCCATCCCGACCTGATGGCCGACCGCCGCGCGGCGTTCCTGCGCACCGACCTCGACGTGTTTTGTGCCGCCTGCGATGCGCTGGCGAGCCTCGACCTCCGGCCCGAGCTTGCAAAAGTGAAGGTGCCGGTGCTGGTGCTGGTCGGCGAGCATGACGAGGCGACGCCGCCGCCGATGTCGCATGAACTCGCGGGCCTGCTGCCGCAGGCGCACCTGGAAATCATCCCGGGTTGCGCCCATGTCCCGCAGCTTCAGTCGCCAAAACTGTTCCTCGACGTAATCGGCGATTTCCTGCCGGCGGCCAACGCCGCCACGACGTGAGGAACATTACGCCATCATACAACCTTTACTTGTGAATGGAGGTGTGCCCCCTTAGTCTGCCGGAACTCGCTGGCCGGCTCGGGAGACACGTCATGAAGTTTTTCCGCGCGTCCGTCGCTGTCGGCGTCGAGCTGCCGATGTACTTCATTGAAAGTACCGCGCGCGACAATGTCGACGATCCCGCCGTCCCGCCGCCGGTTTCCGACGTATTGAAACCCTTCGAGGATTCCGACGTCGCGGTAAAGGAGATCGCGCAGAAGCTCGCGAGCGGCAACAACCCGAATCTCGTCGTGATGGTTCACGGGTTCAATAACCCGTACCCCGCCGTGTTGCAGACCTACACCGCCGCCGCGCTGGCCATCAACGGCGACGCCAGGATCAGGGCCGACGACGGTCTGGTCTGCGTCGGCTATCGCTGGCCATCGGAGAAGATGGGGACGCCACGGCACGGCACCTGGGATGCAATGCCGACATTGCCGACCTGGCTCTTCTATGCCGGTGCGGCGCTCGGGGTGGTGCCCTTCCTGCTGTTCTGGTTGGTGTCGCACTTCGCGCTGTTGCCGCCCGATCCACTCTGGTGGGGCGATCTCATCACGCATGTGCTGACGTTGGCCGGGCTGACGTTGGCCGGACTGGTGCTGACCGCGGCGTTGCTGCGAACCATCGTCTATTTCCGTGACACTTACCGCGCCACCAATTACGGCGCGCCGGACCTGGTCCAGATCATCCGCGCCATCGACGGTGAACTCGGCAATCTTCGGGGACGCGGCAAGAAGAACGATGTCCAGCTCTCCTTCATCGGCCACAGCATGGGCGGATTTGTTGTCACCAACACCATCCGCGTTCTGTCCGACGTGTTCGCGCGGCCGGTGTCCGCCTTGAACTCGTACGGCGCCAATCCTTATCCCGACGACGCCGCATCGCCGATCCGAACCATCGGCGATGCGTTCGCCCTGAAACGCTTCGTGCTGGCCTCACCCGATATTCCCGCCGAGATGCTGCTGTCGAACCGGGGGAACTTTCTGGTCTCGGCGCTGTCGCGCTTCGAGGAAGCCTATCTGTTCTGTAGCGAAGGTGACGAGGTGCTGCGCCAGATATCGACGCTCGCGAATTATTTCGTGTTTCCGACCAAGAGCCGCAACAACGGCTTCCGGCTCGGCAATGTCGAGATATTATCTTCAGGTTACGGCCTGATCACCCTGCAGCAGGGGCAGGACTTTCTCGCCATGCTGCGCGTCGGCAACAAGACCATCCGCGAATTGAACGATGCGATGGAGGAAGCGACGGCGAGAAGCCAGAGCCAGATTCTTCCGGGCCATGACCCGGGCCCGCTGCGACGGACCAAGCCGCCGCTGCCGACGATCTTCAGCTATTTTGATTGCACCGATTATGTCGACCAGGACAACACCAAGGACGGGCCGCGCGGACTGCTCACCTTCGCGCTCGAGCGCAAACGCCGTAATCCAGCGGCAAAATTGCGCTGGTACGCGCATCTGCATTTGCTGTTTGCCTATCTCACCAAGCTGAAGCCGAACGTCCACGGCGGCTATTTCGAGGGGCTGTTCTCGCAGCAGTTGATGTACCGGCTCGCCTGTCTCGGCTTTGAGGGAACCATCGATGCCTATGACGGCCCGGACACACTCTGGCAAACCTGCAAGCAGAAGCAGATCCGGGCGCTGGTTTCGCCGTCGCTGGCGCAACGTCTTGCGGTCCCGGTCCAGGGCTTGATGTCGAGCGTGCCGGCCGCCGACACGGCCGCCGTTCCGTCGACGGGCGGTTAGGCCTTCCGCACGGCGGCCCTGCTGTCGCGTTGAAGAATGTCGGCGCTGCCGCCGTCAGACTTTGGCGACCGCGTGCGGAAACACCACTTCGATCAGCGTGCCCGAGCGGCCGCCGGTCTTGATCTGGAATTTGGCGCGGTTGGCTTCGACCAGCGCCTTGGTCAGCGACAGGCTCACCGCGCTATCGGAGGTCTGATCCGATGGCGCCTGGGTCCGGAATGGCTCCAGCGCAGCCGCCACCTCATTGTCGTTGAGGCCGTGGCCGGTATCGCGGACGCGCAGCATCACCTCGCCGAAGTCGGACAATGCGGTCGAGACGATGACCTGGCCGCCGGCATTGGCGAGATGGATCGAGTTGCCGATCAGGTTCATCGTGATCTGGCGCAGCGCGCGGGCGTCGGCGACAACCGGCGGCAGCGTATGCGCCAGCGAAGTGCGGATGATGATGCGCTCGCGGTTGGCCTGCGGCTGCATCACGGCGACGCAGCTCTCGACCAGTTCGTTGAGGTTTTGCGTGGTGAAGGCGAGATCGAGCTTGCCGGTTTCGATCCGCGACAGGTCGGACAGGTCGTTGATGATGGCGATCACGCGCTCGCCGGAGGCGCGGATGTCCTTCATGTATTCGACATAGCGCTCGTTGCCGAGCGAGCCGAAGCGTTCGCCGATCATCACTTCGGCAAAGCCGATGATGGCGTTGAGCGGCGTGCGCACCTCGTGGCTGATGCGGGCCAGCACGTCGGCCTTGGCGGTGCCGGCGCGCTCGGCCAGCCGCCGCGCCTCGCGCAACTCGGTTTCGATCTGCCGCGCCTGGGTCAGGTCGCGAAACACGGCGAAGAAGTTCGGGCCGTCGGCGCGGGTACGGCCGATCGTCATCGACAGCGGGATGATGCCGCCCTTGCTCTCGCGGCCCAGTACCTCGCGGCCCTGGTCGAGCAGGCTGCCGACACCAGATGATTTGATGCCGGCGAGATAGTCGAATACGGCGTGGCGGCTTGCCGGTGCGAACAGGTCGGCGAGGTTGCGGCGCGTCAGTTCGTTGCCGTCATGGCCGAACAGCGCCTCGGCGCTGCGGTTGGCCGAATTGATATTGCCCTCGGCGTCGAACATCACGATGCCGTCGGTGGTGGTGTCGAGAATGGTGCCGAGCTCCTCGGCGTCGGCGTGGCCAACCGGCGAAGGTTGAACGGCGACAGGCGGTTCGGCGACCAGCGCTTCGGGAATGGCCTGGACCGGGGCAGGCTTGGCCGCGATCGCGGCGGCTACGGCCTCGCCTTCATGGCGGGTGCCGGAGAAGATCAGCGCCAGCGCGGAATCGCCGTCCCAGGAGATCGTGTAAAGCCGGGCCTCGGCCGGCGTCGAATGTCCGTCGGACGGCTGGCTTGCGGAAATCGTCACCGGGGTGCCGGTGTCCGATGTCGAGGAAGCGTTGGAGACGCCGGGCTCGACATAGAGCGCATCGAGACCGCCGGCATCTTCCAGCGCGTGCACGCTGGAATAGCCGATCCGGGTCAGGAACGCCGAGTTGGCATAGAGCAGTCGATCGAGCCGGTAGATCAGGATGCCGACCGGCAGCAAATCCAGCAGCGGCTTGTCGCGGTGGGCTTCGCCACGCGCCGGCGGCTCCGATGGTGCCAGCCATTCGGGAGGCTCGGCCGCAGCCTGCGCCTCGCTTCCGCCGTCATGCCGGGCGATCGGCGCCGTCTGCTCGACGACGGTGTCGTCGAAGCCGATGACTTCAGGGCTGTCGGTGGCGCCGTCGGTTTCGAGCCGGGCGGACAATTGCCGCGCCAGTTCGTTGAAGGCGCTGTTTTCGACCGGCGTCAGCGACGGCGGCTTGGCGTCGCCCGGCGGGCGGAACGGCAGCACGTTCGCGGGCGGCTCCGCTGGCGCTTCCGCCGATGTTTCCGTCAGCGCTTCCGTCGGCATTTCCGTTGGCGTGTCGGTCAACGTGTCCTTGGGAGGTTCCACGGCGGTGTCCAAATCGTTTTGATGTGAAGTCTCGGTCGCAATCTCGTCAGGTAATCTTGCAAATGAAGGTGACGCTTCGTCCGGTGGTGCATCCGGGGCCGGGCCGGCCTGGACGATATCCGCCGACCATGGCGGCGGCGGGGCCGCGGTGCCGGGCGATGGATGGTCACGCTCCGTCGCGAGCCGGGTGAGCGCGCCGATGTCGCGGCAGAGGCCGAAGCCGCGATAGCCGTGGAAATTTCGCGCGGCGTCGAAGACCGGCAGGCCCGACAATTCGACCGGCAGGCGGCCATTGCCGTCGACCGGCCAATCCAGCGCGATCCCGCTCCAGGTGGTGCGGCTGGCCAGCGCCTTCGACACCTCGCCATCGCCATCGAGACCGAACGTCGCGGCGATCTCGTGCCACGGCCGGCCGAACCGGGCCGCCGTGTTTGGCCCGATCAGGCGGATGAATTCGTCGGATGTCAGATTGAAACGGCCATCCTGATCGACCTGCCACATGAAGCGCAGCGGCAGCCGGTGCGGCGCCGGCGCAGGTTGCGCGTCGGATGAAGCGACCGGTGCGGGCACGGCGATCGCCACCACGTTGGTGGGCTCGTCGGCGACGACTTCGACATAGGGCGACGGCTCGCGCGGCGTGGCTTCGACATGCGGCAGGTCGAGTTGCAGCACGCTCTCCAGATCCGGCTCCGGCGTATCCGCAACGGCTTGCTCTGCCGGAGGTTCGGCGAAGGCATCGAACAACGCGAACTCGGTTTCAGCTTCGATGGACGGCGCCGGACGATAGAACTTATTACCTGTGGGTGCGCGGGTTTAATCCGCTGGCGGAGGGAAGCTATGGGTTGACGCTGGTGGAAGAGCCCGATGATCACGGCAACTCGATGCAATTGGCCACGCCGATTGCGGTGGGCAAGGCGGTGCTGGGGGCCATTCAATATCCGGCGGAGTTCTGGGACTTTCAAAATGAGCAGGATCCG
>Ga0157378_10002025_pt1 | contig 18136 bp, 16 predicted proteins | sample M65metaG_FD_115309 | JGI IMG/M metagenome (GOLD analysis project Ga0157378, IMG submission 115309) | Miscanthus rhizosphere microbial communities from Kellogg Biological Station, Michigan, USA - M6-5 metaG | ecosystem: Host-associated > Plants > Roots > Rhizosphere > Soil | place: USA: Michigan...
ACGCGCATCATGTCGCCAAACGCCGCGAAAATAAAATCCGGCTGCGCGGCGAGAGACAAACCATCGTCGATCCGGCCCATGGGCAGCACGCACACCGGGCAGCCCGGTCCATGAATTAATTCCACGTTTGCGGGCAGCAGATCTTTCAGGCCAAAGCGGTAAATGGCGTGCGTGTGGCCGCCGCAGACTTCCATGATGCGGTAGTGGCGGTTTGGATCGGCGAGTTTGCGAATTTCCTCGCCTGCTTTGGAAATCAGCTCCGGTGAACGGAATTCGTCCACGAATTTCATGGCGTCCGCCTTTGATTCGTTGCATCCGGTTCCTCGCTATCGAGGCCGTAGCCGCGCACTTCCTGCATGGCGGCCTCTGCTTCGCCGAGCATCATCAGCGTTTGCATCTGGTCGGCGGCATCCGCTTCACTGATTTTACTCATGGCAAAACCGACGTGGATCAACACCCAATCGCCGGGAACCGGGGGATCGTCCTGCAAAAGTCCCAGATCGACTTTGCGGCGCACGCCGACGACGTCCACCACGGCCTGCTGCGGATTTTGCGGATCAATCTCGATAATTTTTCCCGGAATCGCTAGGCACACGATGCAACTCCTTCTGCCTGTGTAATGCCGCTGCCGCCATGCATGATTGCCGGCATCATTCCTCTTTTCGGGCCACCAGTTCAAAATTGAACTTGAGTTCGTCCTTTAACTTCAGTGCTCCGCCCGCGAAGGAAAATGGCTTGATCCCGTATTCGGATTGTTTCAATGGAAATTGACCGGAGATTCGCAGCATGGTTCCTATGCGGGTGACGCGGGCATCGAAGCCGTGTTCGCGCGAGGTGCCGTGAAATTGCAGTTCGCCCTTCACGTGGGCCACCAGCAAATCTTCGCCCAGCTTTTGAACTGTGATTTCCTTGCTCTCAAACGTAGCCGTGGGAAAACGGTCGATCTCCAGAACCTTTCCATACATTTCCTGTTCGAGTTTTTCGCGATCGTCGCGTTTCATTTCGTCGAGAACATCCATGGCCTTCGTCCGCAGAGTCAAACGCAGGTGCGCGTTCGCGAAGGTATCCGGCTCGCATTCGATTTCTCCATCGAAGTCACGGATTCCGACTGTGGGGTTATGCCCGAAAGAAGAGAGCAGACCTGTAGCAAATGCTTGCACCGTGAAACGGCTGGCGTCCGGATCGATAGCGAACTTGGCCAAAGCAAGTCCTCTTTGTGTTGCCGCGCCCATGACTTCCGTCCCCGTAGCGAATTTTTCCGCGCCGTAATCTATTTAGGCGAAGTGCGGCGGAGCTCAAAAGCCATCACATTGAGCGCAGGCGGAAATATCGCTCGATATCGGGAATCGCCGCGGAGGCGATGTTGCCGATCCCGATCTGCCCGATGTACTTGCGCACAGTCGGATTGGAAAGCACCAGCCCCGCGCCAAAGATCACCAACGCGACGCCGCCGAGCATGTAGAGCGTTTCCTTGTCCGTTGTATTTCCGTTGTCCATCCGTTCCACGATTGGAGTCGCCATAACAATCTCCTTTAAGCAAACGAGAATCGAATCTATTTCTTTGCAGGCCATTCCCTGGAAAGGATACGCGTCACCAGTGATTCGACCAGTTTCACGGCCTCATCCACTGCCGCGGTTACCGGCTCGCTCAATCCCATTTGTCCCTCGTCAGGCCCGAGCGTGGCCGGAACGCAACCGACAACCAGCACTCGCTTGAGATCACCGCCCATGGATTTGGCCAATCGCAGGACGGCAACCGGATTCATGGAATGGGCATCCAGCGAACTTTGCTGCTGCGTTTGGCCGTCGTTCAAATTCTCTGTATCTGGCTCAATCACGAAGAGAGTGCCGGGTTGGCCATCGCCCGGGCAGGCATCCACAAGAATCGCGGTCTCGTAACCCTCCATCAGCGCGTACGCCAAGTCAAAGCCGCGGATTCCAAAATCGGCGACCTTCACGCCGGACGGAAAAGCATGATCGGCAAGACGCGCGACGACTTCCACGCCAAACCCGTCGTCGCCCAGAAAAATATTGCCGATCCCGGCGATGAGAATCTTTTTAGTTTGTTGGACGGGCACGTTTTCGCCCTTGGCCACGAACTCGATCTCTTCCCGAGAAAAGAAAAAACGATGGCCGGGCTGGCGCATCATGCCGATATCTCTGCCGGGATCGTCGTCCACGACGACGCAGACGTGCGCGTTGCCTTCATAATCCTGCTCTACGGATTCGACCGTGGCGATTTTTCCTCTCAGAGCAAGATCAAAAATATCGCCGCCGGCTTTGGGATTGAGCCGCACACGGTCGCCAGGCTGAATGGAAACGCCACGAATTTCCAGGGATTTCAAGGGAGTTTTATCTTCCAGGGCATGCCATTCCCATTCGTTCATGGCGCATCCTCCCAGGTGGCGCGCAATCCGCGCAGGGCGCCGTGCAGCTTCATGAACTGCTCCTCCGGCAGAGATTCGGTGCGCTCCAGAATGCGCCGCGCGCGCTCGTCGGACTGGCGCATCTCGCGCTTCTCTTCCTCCGTCAGGGTCATAATTCGCAACATCAGAATTTCATCGATTTCAGCGCCGTCGAACAAATCTCCGGGACTTTCCGGGGCGATCTGCGGATAGTCGTACAAGATAATCGGCGAGGAGAGCAGGGTCTCGTGATGGCCTTCTTCCCCAACCAGCACCGGCCACGTGCCGACGTTCTGGCAGGCGTGGGCGTAGTCGCGGTAGTTTTCCGGCGGATCTATCAACGAAACAAATTCACCGTTGCACGCTTCCAGGATGGTGTGCGCCGAGACGAGCGATTGGGCGAGGGCCTGCTCGCGTCCGATGGTTTCCGCGCCATCCATTCGCGAATCATTCGCAATGCGCACGGTCAGTTTGAACAAACCCTTCTCCAGAATTTCAGCCGTGAATTCGATCGCTCCTGCAACGCACGCGGTTTGGCGCTCGATCCATCCTGCTATCGCGCCACTGTCGTCGCGAATCGCTTCGCGGTCCTTATTCGCGGACAACCGGAAAGGCCGTTGCATTGACTGGGCTGCAAGCGCCGACAAATTTAATTCGGTGACAACAATTTGTTCCTCGACTGCCTCCTGCCAGGGCTGATACACCGTGCCGTTCACTTCCAGGCGTTCCACTTTCCCGATGCTGTCCGGAATCGCGGAGGCAGGCTCGGAAGATGTTTGCGCTTTGCCGATCGAGCGATCCACCATTCGGAGGAACCGAACACGCACGAGGCACTGCGTTCGCTCGTCGCCCGACACGAGGCACTGTGTTTGCATGGTGCAGGCGTCCGTGCCGCCTTGTGCTTCGCTGTACGCGCGCGGATAAACCACACCAAAATTAAATCTCTGACGGTTCTTCACTGCAGAAGGCCGGTAGGGATAAAGCATGTAGCCTTCGTAGAGAACTGCTTTGACAATTCCATCGACCAGCGCGTCGTTCATGAGCGCACCGTTTCCGGCAGCGCGGTCAGCGCCCGTTCAATCGCTTCTTCCCAGGTCGGGATGCCTTCGCGCACTTTATATTGATAGAGTTTTTCAAAGGTGTCCCGATGCAGCGCCAGCCACGCGGAATTCGGGTAGTACAGGTCCATCAAATCCTTCCAGACTTTTACCGGAAGGCGGTACTTCGTTTCCTTGTCCCACGAAATCGGAACGACCTGAAGAGATCCATCCTGCCCCTGGTAAAACACGTTTCCACTGAACTGGAAGCATAGCGGCAGGTCGCCGTTCGTTACCCCGTGAAAATACTTGGTTGCCGCCACGTTGAAATCGAACGTGCAGGGAACTGCAATCTCCGCCAGCACGCTGCCCTGAAATCGCGGCGCAACGACGTTGGCATGGGTCCACACCAGGTTTCGCAGCGTCTGGCTCCATCGATCAGGTTCTCCGAAGAGATCTTTCAGGCGCGCTTGTTCCTCGGCATTGTATTTTCGCCGCGCCACTTCGATCAGAATCTGAGCGCGCATGGCTACCGTGTGCACAATTTCGTCAGGCGAATCATTGACGACTCGCACTTTGAAAGACAGCAGTGGTGTCGCTGAATGCGGCACGACCTCCACGCTTTCGATCGTGAGTTGCAGATCAGGCACAGGGTTCCCCTTGTTGGAAACCGGATTTATTTTTCAGCGCGGCGAAAAAAGCGCCAATTTCGCGCCACACTTCCGTGCCACCCGAAAGCCCGCGCCAGTAGGTGCGGATCAGGCCGACCAGCTTGTAGCATTCGTCGATCGGCACCAGGAAATATTCCGCCGGAGCGGCGCCGCGAACATGCCCGACGCGATTCACCAGCAGCGCGGTCACATCGGCTTGCATTTCCTTCAATACCGGATTCAGCTCCTCGAGCTCGGCCCATGTGTCGAGCGAAAGCAAGGACTCCGTGGGACCCGCGGGGCTGGGATACAGCGCGATTATTTTTCCCTGAGGCGAACTCTTGAAGAAAAATGCCATCTCAATCGGAATCATCAAGCCATCCCACTGGGCATCGCTCAACTTAAAATCCCGGAGAAACACCACGTACCGCGGCACCCGTCTGAACTTCGTGGCGCTCTGTGACTCGAAGAGGATCGCGCAAGCCTGGCAAGCGCAAATCAGCCTGCGATTCGCCGGCTCGACCAGATGATCGTGTTCCGGGGTTAACTCCTGGCTGCACATTTCACAGCGCTCCACGGCGGGGCGCTTGCGCGCAAAACGGCGAAGGGCTGCAAATGCGTTGTCCTGCGCTGGGGCCGATGCCGGCGGCATTTCAGTCACCGCTCCGTTCGACGGGAGCTTCGTGTATCGGGATCGAGGATTTTCCGGCGGCAAGCTGCGCCACGGATACAAATCCGGACTGCATCAGCAGCGCACCGGCTTCCTCCACGACGATCGTCGCGGCGTCCGGAGCGGCATTCTGCAAATTTGCTTCCAGCGTGGATTTGACGAGCGCGCCGGAAGATCCGCAGCCCCCGCCGCCATTCGATTTCATTTCGAGGCGCACGGTTACGGTTCCGTCTTCCTGAATGGAAAGCAACTCCGCATGGGCGGCGTGAGATTCCAGGAAGCCCCGCGATTTGTCGAGCGCACGGGTCACGCGGGTCTCCAGACTTTCCGGATGCAGGCCATACAAGAGAAGCACGCTGCCAACGAGATCGTCGCTGCCGCAAGAGCGGATCAGTTTTTTTCCCGGTTCTCCCGCGCCAGCGGCAAGCTCGAGGATTCGCTCCAGTGCAGCTCCATGCAGCGCCATGAGCGATTCGATAAATTCCTTGGCCAGGGCGCGCGAGCTGGGATCGGCACTCGATTCCAGGCGTTCGACGAGTTCCCCGATGCGCCCGATCTGTTTTTGAAAAGCCGCGTCTTGGGCCATAGGCTCCTCACGGAAACGCACAATAAAAAGGGAAACGGGCGGATGCGGTTGAGGAAGGTAATCCGTGCTGTGCCTCAGCCTGCCTCGCCAACAGCCTTTCCGTCCGTTTGGGTGTCCCGTCCAGTAATGTCAGGCGTGCTGCCCGAACATCGGCGAGTGATGAGTTTCAAGCGTTTTCCCGTTGCCCAGGTACATGTGCACGCCGCAAGGCAAGCAGGGATCGAAACTCCGCACCGCACGCATAATGTCGATGCCTTTGAAATTGTCCGGGCCGTTCTCCTCAAAGATCGGCGTGTTCTGTACCGCGTCCTCGTACGGGCCCGGCGTTCCGTAAATGTCGCGCGGGTTGGCATTCCACGGCGTTGGCGGATACGGATGATAGTTTGCGATTTTTCCATCGCGAATGACGACGTGGTGTGACAGCACGCCGCGAACCGCTTCGTGAAAGCCACAGCCGATGGCATCCTGCGGCACTTTGAACTCCGACCACGTGCGAGTCCGTCCGGCATGCAGTTCCGCCAGAGCCTTTTCGGCGAAGTGCAAAGCGGCGCAGGCGGCATACACCTGGAAATAGGTGCGTGCGCGGTCGCGTTCGATGGCATTGCTCCACTTCGGAATCTTCCACTCAAATTCCGCCTCGGGCAGCGTCATCGTTTTGGGCAAATACATTTTTACGCTGCGTCCGGTCGACTTGATATAACCGATGTCCACGATTCCAGCAAGCGCCGTGGCCCACAGGCGCGCGATGGGACCGCCGCCCGTGTCCAGCGCCAGATGATCGCCGGTTCTTTTATCCAGCCACCGTGGTGACATGACCCACGTATATTTCCCGCCGAAGTCGCGCTTCTGAGGTCTCGGGATGGTGGTCTGGTTCCAAGGATGATTCTGATCGACTGGATTTCCTAGCGGATCGTTCTTGACGAACTTTTCCTGATTCTCCCATCCATCGTAATAAGAACTTCCGAGCAGGATGCGGATGTTCAGGTTGATGTCCACGAGGTCGGTGGTCACCAGTTTGTCGTCAACCACCACGCCGGGCGTGACGTACATCGCGCGACCCCACTCAGTCATATTTTTATATGTGTAATCGCAGACCTTGGGGTTGTTGAACGATCCCCAACATCCGAGCAGCACTCGACGCCGGCCAACCTCTTCGTAACCAGGCAACGCTTCGTAGAAGAAATCAAACAAGTCGTCGTGCAGCGGCACCACTTTCTTCATGAACTCCACATATCTCATCAGGCGCACGATATAGTCCGTGAAGAGCTGCACCGTCGGCACAGTTCCCACTCCGCCCGGATACAAAGTGGATGGATGCACGTGACGCCCTTCCATCAGGCAGAACATTTCCCGAGTCATCCGGCTCATCTGCAGGGCTTCGCGGTAGAACGATCCGACGAACGGGTTGAGCGCGCGCATAATGTCCGCAATCGTTCGGAAACCGTGAAGATTGGCGTGCGGCGCTTCCTTCTTTTCGGCTTTCGCGAGCACCGAAGGATTGGTCTCCTTCACCATCTGCTCGCAGAAATCCACGCCGACCAGGTTGTCCTGAAAAATGTTGTGGTCGAACATGTATTCGGCCGCTTCGCCGAGGTTCACAATCCATTCCGCGATGTCCGGTGGGCGAACGCCGAAGGCCATGTTCTGTGCGTACGTGGCGCAGGTGGCATGGTTATCGCCGCAGATCCCGCAGATGCGGCTGGTGATGAAGTGCGCGTCGCGCGGATCCTTGCCTTTCATAAAAATACTGTAGCCCCGGAAGATCGACGAAGTGCTGTGACATTCGGCCACCTGGCGGTTGTCGAAGTCAATCTTCGTGAAAATTCCGAGGCTGCCAACGATTCGAGTGATCGGATCCCAATTCATCTCCACCAGTTTTCTCGAACCGGTCGGTGTTCCTTTTGCCACAGTCGTAGTGGTTCCCATAATTTCCGATCCTCCCGTCTCGTTTTTCTAGTAAGCCCCGGGTCGATATCCAGTGGTCAGTTCCGGCCTTGGATGGCGCCACTTCGGTTCCTTATTTACAGTGTCATTGGTGAACGATCGCAGGGCCCGAATGGCTTTGCCGTACATGGTGATGCTTGCGGCGGAAACTTTCGCACCCGGCGGTTCGTCCATGAAGGGCATGAATTTGTCCGGGAAGCCCGGCATGGTGCAGCCGATGCAGATGCCGCCGACGTTCGGGCAGCCGCCGATCCCCGCCATCCAGCCGCGCTTTGGCACGTTGCAGTTCACCACCGGGCCCCAGCAGCCGAGCTTGACGATGCATTTCGGCGAACCGTACACTTCCGCGAAATCGCCCTGCTCGTAGTATCCGGCGCGGTCGCACCCATCGTGGACTGTCGCGCCGAAAAGCCAGGTCGGGCGCAGCTGATCGTCCAGTGGGATCATCGGAGCAAGTCCCGACACCTGATACAAGAGATAGAGTACCGTTTCCATAAAGTTGTCCGGTTGAACGGGACACCCCGGGACATTCACGATCGGAAGGCCTGCCTTGGACTTCCAGTCCCAGCCCAGATAATCGGCTAAGCCCATCGCTCCCGTGGGGTTACCCTGCATCGCGTGGATCCCCCCGTAGGTTGCGCAAGTGCCGCAGGCAACCACGGCAAGGGCTTTGGGTGCGAGACGGTCAATCCATTCATTTGTGGGTATCGGTTGCCCGGTTTTCGGGTTTGTGCCCAGAGCCGCCCAGTACCCTTCCTTCTTTATTCTTTCGTTCGGGATTGATCCTTCGACAACCAGGACAAATGGATCCAGACGACCCTGTTCGGCTTGGTACCAAAATTTAAGGAAGTCATCCCCGTTCTCATAAGCAAGGACCGGATTATGGAGGTGCACCGTCGGCAAACCGGGTATGGCGCCGAGCAGGACGTCCTCGATGCTGGGCTGCGTCGCTGCCGTGACAGAAACCGAGTCTCCGTCACAACCAAGGCCGGCGGTGATCCAAAGAATGTGCACATCAGAAACGGGTGAGGGTTTTTGCGTCTTTCGGCCGTAAGGAATCGCATCAGGCGTCATGATTCGTCTCTCCTCTCGGGCTCGTGCCTATCCCAACAGAGACATCTAAATTGTTCAGGGTCCCGGGAATTCCCAAGCGTTTGGTGAATTGAGGGGGCCGACGCAGAGATCCAAGGCAGAAAAGCCAATCAACTGATGGACCGGCTGCGAATCGTCATTTCAAAGGCGAGAATTACAACAGCTGATAAAACCTCACAATCGGGCAAACGCGGTATTCGCTGTAGGGGATGGTCGAAGAAACGAACCGGGGATTCCCCGCTCTGGATACGTGAGCCAAAATCACGTTCAATGACTGCTGTTCAGGTTGACGGTCCATTCGATCGCGTGTTGCAAAAGTTCGCGGGCGTTCTTCAGCGCCAGTTTGTCCTTGATATGAGCTTGGTAGGACTCAATCGTTTTCACGCTAACGTGCAACTGGTCCGCGATCTGGCGTGTTCCGTGGCCCTCACCGATCAGGCGGAAAACTTCCAGTTCCCGGTCCGTGAGATTCACGAGTGGAGAAGCCTGAGCCGGCGAGGTTCCGCGGACATACTGGCGCAACATTGAGTTGGTCAGGCGGTCGCTCAGGTAGACTTCGCCTTGCAGAATTCGGCGAATCGCAATCAGGACTTTTTCGGTGGCCTCCTGCTTCATGATGTAGCCGTTGGCCCCGGCGCGCATGGCGCGTTCCGCATAGATGGACTCGTCATGCATGGAAAGAATCAAAACCGGCAGATGGGTTGTCTTCATGCGAATTTCCTTGAGCACGTCCAGGCCGTCCGGACCGCTCAATGAGATGTCCAGTACGACGATGTCGGGCCGAAGCGTGGCAATCGCATGGAATGCGGAGTGCGCTCCTTCGGCCTCGCCGCACACCGACAGATCATTTTCGCGGTCGATCAGAAGCGCCAGCCCCTGTCGCACGATCGGATGGTCGTCCACCAAAAGCACCCGGTGTTTCTTGATCTGGGAAGTGAGTTGTGGTTTGCTGGCCATTGGACTGCGCTCCTATTCAGGACTCCGAATTGGAAAGATACACGTCACGGTGATTCCCGGTCCATCGTTGGAGCGGACCTTGAGCGCGCCGCCCACCATATCGGCACGATAATTCATGATGCTCAAGCCGACTCCGGGCGGACTCGCAGGCTTGGCTGGAAATCCCACGCCGTCATCCTGGATCGTCAATATTCCCGCTTCATTCTTTCTCGACAGCCCAATAACTATATTCCTGGATTTGCCGTGCCGAATTCCATTATTCACGGCCTCTTGCGCAATGTTGTAGAGGTGCGTGGCGACGTTGACGTCTTCGATTAACACAGGTTCCGGACATTCAAAACGGCAGTGGATCTGAAAGAGGTCCTCGAGTTCTCCGGCGCGTTGTCTCAGCGCGGACATCAATCCACTGGCGTCGGAGACCACCGGCAGGAGACCGCGGGAAAGTTCCTTGGTGCGGCGGATGGCGTCATTGACGAGCTGCACGATCTTGGCCGCATCGCCCGATTCTGGAATCGAGTTTTCGGAAAGTCTGCGTTCCAGAACTTTGCTCATAAAAGCGATGCCGGTCAGGTGCTGCCCCAGGCCATCGTGCAGATCCTGTCCGATGCGGCGCTGCTCCCGCTCGCTGATCTTAAGAATCGTTTTCTCCAACCGTTTGCGCTCGCTGATGTCGCGTATCGCGCTGGAAACCAGCACACCCTCTTCCGTCTCGAGAGGACTCAGGCTGATTTCGACCGGAAACTCGCTACCGTCCTTGTGCAATCCATAAAGCTCCAGGCCGGCGCCCATGGGACGCACGCGCGGCTCCTCGAAGAAATCTTTCCGGTGGCCGGGGTGTTTGCCGCGCAAGCGCTCCGGCACCAGTTTTTCAATTTCCTGGCCCAGGAGTTCCTCGCGGCGGTAGCCGAAAAGTTTTTCCACCTGCGCATTCACCAGCACAATTTTGCCCTTCTGATTGATCACCACGACGGCGTCAGGTGCGGCTTCCAGGAGGCCGCGGAATTTTGTCTGGGCGCGCTTCTGTTCGGTGACGTCGATCCCGGATGCGATGATGTACGTTGGGGTCTGCTGGGCGCCGTGCAGGACAGCGGCCGACCATGCGATTGTCCTTGGACCGCCGTCGCGCGTGCGCCAGGAACTCTCATATTCCGTCCGCGACACGCTGTTGCGGATTTTCTGGAACAGGTTCTTGAATGGCTCGACTTCCTCCGGAATAACGAACAAATCCCAGATGGCCCGCCCGTGCGCCTCGTGGAATGCATAGCCCGTCAGTTGCTCACAGGCTCGATTAAAACGGATGATGCGCCCTTCACGGTCGAGTACCACCACCAGCGCTCCCACCGTGTCCAGGATGGCATATAAAAGGTTGCGCTCCTGGTGCAGCGCTTGTTCCGCCTGCTTGAGTTCAGTGACGTCCACTCCAACCCCGTGAATAAACCAGGGCCGTCCATCCTCCCGGCGAATCATCTTGGCTTCGCACTGAAACCACAACCCGCGGCCATCGCGCGCCATCACGCGGTAAGCCGAACGCAAAGGCTTTCCGGAGAGAAACATCTCCGCCGCTTCCGTACTCCAGCGCGTCTTGTCATCCGGATGAATCTGCTGGTACCAGCGCACGGGATCTTCCAGCCACTCGCTTTGCGAAAAGCCCAGTGCCGCTTCAATCTGCGGGCTGACGTACGCTTCGCCGATGCCCTTGTCCAGATAGGCCATGAACACGACGGCGGGAATTTGCTCCAGAAGCGCGCGATATTTCGCTTCCAGATTCAGCGATGCGCCTTCCGCAGGCAGATCGGATTCCACCGGGTGCGAAAAATCGTGGATCGTGTGAGAGACTGACTCTTGCTGCTGAAGAAAAACGTTGGCCAGATCCCGGAGCGCGCCTTCCGCCTCCAATAGGTTGAGAGGTAGCTTTTCCGGCGCGCCTGTCTGCCCTTCGTGGCGAGTCCAGTCCGCTTTGGCAAGAAATTCTGGAACCATTTTATTACTTCTCGCGCCCTACGGGATCACACTCAAGCGTTAGATTGCCTTGCCAATACTCACGTTGCTCGCGGACCACCCGTTTAAACTTTTGATCGGGTTCTCCACGACGGTTCCTTATTGAGCGAGGATTGGGTGAATCGTCGCAACGCGTGAATCGCCCGTCCATACGTCATCACGGCGCTCGATGAAAGCAGAGAGCCTGGCGGTTGATTCATAAACGGCATGAACTTGTCCGGAAACCCCGGCATCGTGCATCCGATGCAAATTCCTCCGACGTTCGGACATCCGCCCATTCCCCCCATCCACCCGCGTTTTCCGACGTTGCACTGCACGACGGGCCCCCAGCATCCCAGCTTCACGATGCAGGTAGGCGATCCATACTCCTCGGCAAATTCCGCTTGCTCGTAATAGCCGCCGCGATCGCACCCTTCATGCACAGTCGATCCAAACAGCCAGGTGGGGCGCAGCGCTTCGTCCAGCGGAATCATGGGAGCGCGCCCCGCCGCCATATTCAGCAGGTACAAAAGAACTTCCGTAAAATTGTCCGGCTGTACCGGGCATCCGGGCACGCAAACGATGGGAATGCCGGTTCCCGATTTCCAATTCCAACCGAGGTAATCCGCGAGTCCCATGGCGCCGGTCGGATTTCCTTCCATGGCGTGAATGCCGCCATACGTGGCGCACGTTCCCGCGGCAACGACCGCCCAGGCCTTTGGCGCCAGCTGATCGATCCAGTCACAGGTCGTGATCGGCTGTCCCGTATTCTTATCTGTGCCGAACGTCGCCCAGTATCCTTCTTGTTTGTTTTTTTCGTTCGGAATCGAGCCTTCCACGACCAGAATAAACGGCGCGAGTTTTCCGTTCGCCGCATCCCGAAAATATTTGACGAACTCGTCCCCATTTTCGTATGCGAGAAAGGGATTATGGAATTTGACTTTTGGTATCCACGGAAAGGCGCCGAGGATCAGCTCCTCCAGACTCGGCTGCGTCGCCGCCGTGACGGCGATGGTGTCTCCATCGCAACCCAATCCGGCCGTCATCCAGAGAATCGAAATTTCCGGAAGGGCGTCCGGACGGGACGGGTTGACACCGTTGGTGAACGTGACAGACATGATCTGTTCTCGGTCTTACACTAGAACGATGCGAGAGAACGGAATTTCCAAGCTTGAATATTCCGATGAATTCTCAAGCGAGCGGAGCTAAGTCGGATTCTACCCAATTCTCAGTTTTACCGCTATGCATTCCAGAAACGGCCTCGCCGAGTCGACCCAGGTTCGCTGCGGGTCCGCGCCTTCAATGGTGCCCCGGGGTTGTAACAAAAGACGCACGCCGGCCACTGCTTGAACCGGGCCCTTGGCGTTTCGCGTAAACTGTTAATCAGTTCTTAACGGTCGGAATAAACAATCGACTGCAAAGTCTCATGAGAATCCCTCCAGTTACAAAGAGCCCGTTGCTTCCCATCTGCGTTCTGGTTGGGATGATGCTCATGGGGATGAATAGCCTCCTGGCTCGACAGGCTCTCGCGCAGCAGTCGATCGCGTCAGCGGAAAGTGATCTCCAAAACGTTGAAGGGGTTCTCGGGCCTTTCAATATGGGCGCGCAAAATTTCACCATCTTGCTGCACGAGAAACGCATTCGGAACGCAAAAGATTCCTCGTTCGCCGAGACTCTGGCAAGCCTGGAGATCATGGACGCGACCTCCCATTCAACCTACCAGATAAATTTTCCGTATTCGATCGACAAAGACCGTTTTCAGAAAACCCTTTCCGTCTCGGCGGACCTGGCTTCGGGAAAAACGGGTAACGGCCTTTTGATCCATTACCGTGAAAAAATGGCGCAGTCTCCGGCCGGGTTGCCGCAGGGCGGCGAGTACTGGCAGATGTTCAGCCTGGTAAACGGCAAGCTCGCACTTCTCGAGAAGCCAACTCCCATCGGCCAACCCGCGGCCGCCGGTCCATACATGGGAGTGATCATGAGGGCGGCCAAGAATGGCGCAGTCTCCGTGATCAGCGAGCCGGACGTTATTGATGTGCATGCCTGGACGGGAAATTTTTATGTTCTGGTCCCACTCCGCGTGGACTGGAACCATGGCGGATTGTCCGAAGGCCAGCGCTGCATGGGGATGGTGGCCGGCGGAATGAAGGAAGAAGGCTGCGACATGCAAGTCGAGGCGCACCGGAAAATTACCAGCGCTGAATACGGTTTCGCCAGACTTTATTCCGAAGCAGACGAAGGCATGGGAATCGCCCAACACATCGTGATCCAAAAAGAGTCCAAGGTCGAAGTGCTCGGGTCCAGGGCGATCACCAGGTGGAATCAGCAAGGGGAATTCATTCAACCAGTTTTCTCCGATGTCTGGCTGCACGTCCGCATCGACAGTCGCGACGGCTGGATCCACGGTGAGGAAGATTTCGCCGCCGTTGGTTTGTCTGCGGGGAGCGCCACGCCATGAATGCTTTTCGTCTCGCCGCGATTGGAACATTAGCCTTGGCGGCTGGCGTTTTCGGATACCGCGTAATTCGCTATCGCGAGCGTGCGCAACAGGCGCGGCCCGCACAGGCCTCTGTCCCGCAAGCGGCAATTCCACAAGCACGGAATGTAGGTTCGCAAGTGCCCTCCCCGGCCGGGTCGGCGGGCGCAGCAACCACCTCGGGCCGCTTTCCATCGCAGGCAAGGATTACACCGTGGAGCTGGAGACCCGAAAGGTTCGCCCCGGTGCGAATGACGGTTCGGGCGACACGGTCACAGCCATGGAAGTTCACGACGCGGCAGGAACCGTACTGTATCGCAGAACTTTTCCTTACACGGCGGCCACCGAGGATTATTTCGAATCCTGGTCCGTCTCAGCGCAGCCCCTCGTCGGCACAAACGGTGCGGGCATCCTGATCAATTACGGATCCTATTCCGAGCCCTCGGCGCCGGAGGAAGAGCCCATCGAGTGGTTTCAGATTCTTGGAGTGGTGAACGGAAAGCTCGTCCCTTTTGGCGGCCCGCTGGAGATTCAAGGGGGATTGTTGGACGAATATGCCGATGGCCACGCCTACAAAGCCGCGCGACCTCTGGGCGTTCACGCGGACGCCGTGGAATTTAAGGCCTGGTCCGGCCATTGCCGTTTCGTTTATCCCGTTCGCGTCGACTGGCTCGAGGGAAAAGTAACTCCCGCGCAGGAATGCGTGAAATCCGCAGGGGCTTTGAGTGCCGGCTGCCAATACCGAATCTTACCCGAAAAACTTTACACACAGGGCGTCACCTTCGTCCGCCTGTGGCCTGGTCCTGACGAAAAATCCGGACCCGCAACGAAGACCGTGGTGAAAACGGATTCTAAAGTGGAGCTGGTTACGGCGCTGGTGGACACGCAATGGGCTCAAAACAAAAATATGGCGATTTCGCCGGATTCCAGGAATCCCATGCCCGACGCAAGCAGCGTTGGCATCTCCGCCGATAGCGATCTGTGGCTGAAAGTGCGCATCGACGGCAAAGAAGGCTGGATTCATTCCGAAGAGGATTTCCAAGCTCTGGGATTGCCGGAAGATGAATAGAGCAACGCTGGCATGAAGCAAGCAACGGAAGATTTGCTTCTTTCTCTGGAATGACTTTGCCGGCTGGCCGTGTGGTGCATGGATTTCAGTTGCGCTCGGCGTCGGGTCGGCGAACGCCAGCTGCTTATTTCGGCCCAACGAGTGGCGCGGCCGTTGCCATAAATCGCGCCAATTTGGCGGCTTCGCCTGCACAGAGAAATCTACGGATCGGTGTCCTGGGGCTCGGCGTTGGCACGATTGCCGCATACGGTAAGCCGGGAGACATTGTGCGCTATTATGAAATCAACCCGGACGTCATACGAATCGCGAGGGATCAGAGATACTTCACCTTTCTCAGTGATTCTCCTGCCCGAATCGAGGTGATCCCCGGCGATGGGCGCCTCTCCCTCGAACGGGAACTGCAGCAACAGGAACAAAATGATCTGGATGTTTTGATTATTGACGCGTTCAGTTGAGATGCTGTTCCGGTGCATCTTCTAACATTGGAAGCATTTGAAATCTACTTCAAACGTTTGAAGAAACCTTCGGGGATTCTGTGTGTCCATATCACCAATACTTACCTCGATTTGAAACCAGTGGTGTTCTCAGCAGCAAGGAGTCTCGGACTTAGAGCTGTCTTCGTTCATTCGGAAAGAGACGAGCGAACTACCCTTGGCAGCGACTGGATTTTACTTTCAGCCGAAGGAGATTTCCCAAAGGTCGATCCGACCGCACCGCGAACCGACCTGAACACCACCAACGTGCGGATGATCCGCCCTTGGACCGATGATTTCAGCAATCTTATTCAGATCGTGAATTATTAAGGGACAGCTGAGATCATAAATTCTGGTAAGTCGATATAGTCTTTCGTAAAACTGAACTCAGACTGGCAGTTTCTGGCGCTTGCCGTAGCGCCCGGGCTCAGGCTTGTATTTTTTCAGGCGCTTGACGACGTCGCGGATAGAAAACTGGTTGGCGGCCCGCAACTTGTCGAGTTCTTTCCATTCGAGCGGCACCGCCACCGGCGCGCCGGGCCGCGCGCGTACCGCGAAATCGGCGATGGCCGTGGCCGTGTAATCGTTGCGGAAATAATCGACAAAAATCTTCCCTGTGCGCTTGGCCTTGGTCATGGTGGCGACGTAGGCTAGCGGCACGTCGCGAACCATTTCCTCCGCAACGGACGCGGCAAAGTTCTTCACCTTTTCCCAGTTATCTTTTTCCGCGAGGCGCACCGTCACGTGAAGGCCTTTCCCGCCCGTGGTCTTCAAATAGCTTTCCAGGCCTTTCCCGTCGAGGCGCCGTCGCAGATCCTTGGCCGCGAGCTTCACGGCATCGAACGGTACGCTTTCATCCGGGTCGAGATCGAAAATCAGGCGGTCGGGATAATCGATCCGCGCGACGCGCGCGCCCCAGGGGTGCAGCTCGATCGCTCCCATCTGCACAAATTCAATCAATCCTTTTTCATCATCGATGTAGAGATATTCGTAGGATTTTCCCTTGTGCCGCCAGCGAAACGATTTGACGTCGGCGCCGAGTCCCGTGCCGGGATTGCGCTGATAAAAACATTCACCCGCGATTCCTTCCGGGCATCGCAGCAGCGTCACGGGATGCCCGGCGATATCCTTCAAGATCCAGGGAGCCGCGAGGCCGTAGTATTCCGCGAGTTCGCCCTTGGTCACGCCCACGTCCTTGAAAATCACTCGTCCCGGGTGCGAAATGGAAACGCCCAGCACGTCGATCCGCTCGGCTGTTTGTTTCACGGCGCCGTTGGCTGTTTGTTTTTCCGCATTCTGCCCGGCTGGTTTTTCCGCAGCGCGCGCCGCTCCTTTCTCCGCGCGCTGCGCTGGAGCTGATCTTTTGGCACGGCTGCCGCTGTGTGTGATCACGACGGGTTTCTCCATGACGACTTCCTGTGGTTTCTTGTCCTCACGCAATCCCTGAAACGAAGGATGGCGAACGTGTCCATCCTCCGTCCATTCCGTGAAAGACACTTCGCACAACATTTCCGGACGCACCCAATGCGCGCTCTTCAGAATGCTGCGAGGCAGACCCGACACGGCCGGCGTCTTGGTGCTCAGCAGGGCGAGCCGGTCGTAAAGGTCCTGGGCGTCCTTCATTCCAAAACCGGTTCCCACTTTTCCCGCGTACTTCAGTTCGCCGTTCTGGTTGTATCCCAGGTGCAGCGCGCCAATCGCGCGCGGACCGGTGCGCGCGGCGGTGTAGCCGATGATCACAAATTCCTGGCGCTGGATGCATTTGGCCTTCAGCCAGCTTTTCTGCCGGCCGGGACGATAGGGAGAATCCGCGAGTTTGGAAATTACGCCCTCGAGGCCCATGGAGCAGGATTTCTCAAGCATTTCCTTCCCGTGTCCCACCACGTGATCGCTGTAGCGCAAATAATCCCCGTCCTTCGATTTCTTCAGCCAATTTTCCAGAGTTTTCTTTCGGCCAACGAGCGGTTCGCGCGTGAGGTCGCGGCCGTCCAGGTATAGCAAATCGAAAATGTAGGCCTGAACCAGTTGCCGGTTGCCACCGTCGCCGAGCGCATGCTGCATTGCCTGAAAACTGCTCTTGCCGGACCGGTCCAGCACCACCGCTTCCATGTCCAGTACCGCCGATTTCATTTTCAACTTGGCCAACGACGCATAAATCGTGGGAAATTTGCGCGTCCAGTCATTGCCATTGCGCGTTTGCAGCCTCACCTCTCCATCGAAACAAAATGCCAGCAGGCGGTAGCCGTCGAATTTTATTTCATGCACCCATTGATCGCCCTCGGGCGGCGTGTTGGCCAGGGATGCCAGTTCCACGTGCGCGTACTTCTTCATCAGGTCGGCGATTGCCTTGCTTGACTTTTTTGTCTCTTCCGCAGCAGGCGCGGCAGGCGCGTCCACCGCGATTTCATCCATCGAGCGGCGCGTGGTGATGCTGCTGACTTCGTTCTTCAGAAATTCCGCCGCACCGGCGGCATCCCGCGCCTGGTCATCCTTCACCTTGATCAGCAGCCAATTCTCTTTTTTTTCCTGGCCGTGCATGCGCACCAGGTCCCAGGCGCCCCGCAATCGTTCGCCATAAAGATTGAACGCCAGATGCCCTTTTTGCAGTCCTCGATGCGGATCCTCCCGCGGCTCCCAGCTACCCCGGTCCCACAGCATCACCGTACCGCCGCCATATTCTCCCTGCGGAATCGTTCCTTCGAATTTTCCGTAGGACAGCGGATGATCCTCCGTGCGCACCGCCAGCCGCTTGTCGCCGGGATAAAGGCTCGGTCCTTTGGTCACCGCCCAGCTCAACAGT
>Ga0157378_10002032_pt1 | contig 18119 bp, 19 predicted proteins | sample M65metaG_FD_115309 | JGI IMG/M metagenome (GOLD analysis project Ga0157378, IMG submission 115309) | Miscanthus rhizosphere microbial communities from Kellogg Biological Station, Michigan, USA - M6-5 metaG | ecosystem: Host-associated > Plants > Roots > Rhizosphere > Soil | place: USA: Michigan...
CTCAATAGGCTTGAGAGGCGTTTGCAAACTCTCATTGCGAGTTCAAGATTGTCCATTGAGTAGTACTGTTTGGGTTTTTCTCCGCGGAATCTCAGTGTTCTCTGTGCCTCGGAAGCTGATTTAGTTGTTAACCACAGAGGCACAAAGAACACAGAGATTGCACAGAGAAGAGTCCCTGCAGGCCGATGTATCGATCAGACGGAATTCATTAACCGAGTTTGCAAGACGCTCTTGAACTCGCCCCAAAACTACTCACCACGATACAAGCTATCAAAGCGCATACTCGACGGAGTGAAACGCAGGTCCACAGTTCCAGTCGGGCCATTGCGCTGTTTCGCTATGATCAATTCAGCAATGTTCTTCTGATCGTCCGGCATCGCATCGCGTTCTTCCGGTGTCTTGTACTGCTCCTCGCGATAGATAAAAGCCACGACATCAGCGTCCTGCTCCAACGCACCAGATTCTCGCAGATCAGCCAGTTGCGGTCTGTGCTCAGAACGTGATTCCGGTGCACGCGACAACTGCGACAGTGCAACGAGCGGAACATTCAATTCCTTTGCGAGGCCCTTCAACTCGCGTGAAATCTGTGAAACTTCCTGCTGCCGTGATTCTACGCGCTTCGACGAACCCGACATGAGCTGCAAATAGTCGACGATTATTAAGTCCAGCTTTTTTTGTTCAGCTACCAATCGACGTGCTTTTGCTCGCATTTCCAGAACACTAATTCCCGGTGTGTCGTCGAGAAAGATCTTCGTATCAGCAAGAGTGCCGAGTGACTTTGCGATCTGCGCCCACTCGAGCCTGGAAAGGAATCCGTTGCGGAATCGCTGTGCGTCGATATTGCCCTGCGAACAAAGCATACGCATTACGAGCGACTCTTTCGACATTTCCAATGAAAACACACCGACTACTGCGCCGGCGTGAATGGCTGCGTTTTCGGCAAGCATCAAAGCGAAGCTTGTCTTCCCCATGGAAGGGCGAGCGGCCAGAATGATCAAGTCGGCGTTCTGTAGTCCCGAAGTCATCTTGTCGAGATCAGCGAAGCCGGTTGTAAGTCCGGTCAAGACCGCGGCGCGGCCCTCCATTTCCTGTACCTTTTCCAGCAACTGTTCGGCGATCGGCTTCACGTGCATGAAGCCCTGGCGAATGCGTTCGTCAGCAAGTTGAAAGATTGCATGCTCGGCGTGGTCGAGGATGATCTCGGGTTCGTCTTCTTCTTCAAGTGCTTCCTGGGTGATCTTATTAGAAGCCTTAACAAGTTGTCGCAGCATCGATTTGCCACGAACAACTTTCGCGTAGTGAACTATGTTGGTGGAATGCGGCAGGCCGTAAGTTAGATTGGTAATGAATGTGAACCCGCCCACTGACTCGAGGGCGTTTTCTTTCCTGAGTTCTTCACCTATCAGGATTGGATTGATTTCAGCACCGCGTTCGAACAGGGCAATCATCGCGACAAAGATTCGACGGTGCGAAGGAACGTAAAAGTCTTCCGGGCGAAGTTGTTCAATGGCCTGACTGATTAAGCCGTTATCCAGCAGGATGGCGCCGAGAATGGCGCGCTCAGCTTCTGAGCTGTTCGGTAGTGCGCGTTCGAATGGTTGGTCGCGAATTGGATCGGGGGAAGCCATAGTAAATTTCAGATTTTCAGATCTCAGATCTCAGATTTGTGACGCAAGTGCTGGGACCGCAGGCGTCCACGCCTGCTGGTTCAAGACTCTCAAACAAAACTAAAGCGTTGCAGGTGTCACATCCTGCAACGCTAACATTCCACATCACTGTCACCGTGTCTAGGCTTCAGTCAGTTTTAATTTACTCTGCAGATACGCTAGCTTCCTCGCTAGTCGCAGGCTTCGCCAATTCTGCTTCCTGCTCCGGCGTCAGGTGACCAACGATTACCTCGCCTTCCGGCTGAACTTTTACCTTCAGGTCAATCGTGACTTCTCGATGCAATCTAACCGGAACGGAGTATTCACCCAAACGCTTTAGTGGTTCTCGAAGATGAATGCGATGACGATCAATGTCGTAGCCTTTATCTTTCAGCGCCTCGGCAACATCCATCGACGTGACTGAACCATAAAGTGCGCCCTGCTCGCCCGACTTGCGCTGGAACTCGAGCACCAACGAACTCATTTGCTGTGACTGAGCCTCTGCGGTAGAACGCTCTTTCGCTTCTTTCTTTAGGAGTGCAGCTCGCTCTGTTTCAATTCCCTTGACGTTACCGGCTGTCGCCTCGACAGCGAGATTGCGCGGCAACAGGTAGTTGCGAGCATAACCAGCTCGCACACGAACGATTTCGCCGCGTGCGCCGAGGTCATCCACGTCTTCGCGTAAAAGTACTTTAGTGTGTGCCATTCGCTTTCTCCTTTCCCTTAGTCGGTAGAGTATGGAAGCAACGCGATGTTGCGAGCACGTTTGATTGCTTCCGCAAGCATACGCTGATGCGTTGCGCAATTACCGGAGATCCGTCTCGGCAAAATCTTGCCACGTTCGGGAAGATAGTTGAGCAGGAGTCTGACATCTTTGAAGTCGATCAGATCCACTTTATCGATGCAAAAACGGCAGACGCGTCTGCGATGCATGCGACGTCCGCCTCCACGACCACCCATCGGGCGTCTATCATCGTCATCGCTGTCGTAACCACCGCCGCGCGGGCGGTCTTCATAATTGGTTGACATAGTTATCCTCGTAAATCTTGAATCTCTACTCGCCGCTTGCTTCGGCGAATTCTACAGTCGCACCACGGCGCCCGCCGCCGGGTGCATTTCGCTTCGCGGCCTTCGCTGCGCGGCGGCCCTTCAATTTCTCAGCACGTCTACGATCTTCGTCGACACGCACGGTCAGATAACGAAGAACGCGATCGTTTACACGCATACGACGCTCGAGTTCCGCGATCTCGCGACCAGAACCCTCGATCTCCATCAGCACAAAGGTTCCTTCTTTTTTGTGAAGGATCTCGTAGGCAAGCTGTCGCTTCCCCATCGTCTCAGCCTTTGTCACCGAACCACCCTGGTCCAGAACAACTTGTTTGAAGTTGTCAGTCAGTTTCGCAACCTCGTCATCGACCGTTGGGTCAACAATGAAGACCACTTCGTATTGTCTTTTAGTTTCCAATTCAAACCTCCGAATAGAACATCGCCGATTTTCAATTGCCGATTGCCGATTGTTTGATCCTTGCGAGGCATCTGTCCCTCATCATGGATCTGAGCATTGACCCAATCGGCCATTGGCAATTTTCAATTGGCCATCAATTAAACTCGCTCATCGCCTTTAAGACGCCATCGCGCAGAATCGTTCTCATCGCAGCTGCGCTCATGTCAATCACTTCTTCCACTAACACTCGTTCGTTCTTCGGGAACGAAGCCAGTACAAACTTTTTCGAATCGGCGAGCGGGTGATCCGGTTGAATGCCGATTCGAAGTCTGACAAATTCAGTTGAGCCAATCGCGCCTATAATCGACTTCAGACCGTTGTGACCACCGGCTGTGCCTCTTTCGCGAATTCGAATCTTCCCCAGTGGTAACGCAAGGTCGTCACTGATAACGATCAACTGATTTTCCTTGCCGTCTGTCGCATTCTTAGCCTGCAAACACGAAACTGTTTGTCCGCTAAGGTTCATGTAGGTCTGAGGCTTAACTAGCTTCACTGAAACCCCTTCGATTTCAGCACGCCCAACTAGAGCACTACATTCGCGACGTCCAACACTGACGCCCGCCTCGCTCGCCAACTTGTCAATCAACATGAAACCCAGGTTGTGACGCGACCACTCATATTCACTACCCGGATTCCCTAATCCAACAATGAGTTTCATTGCCGATTTCCAATTGCCGAATGCCGATTGAAACCAATTGGCAATTGGCAATCGGAAATTGGCAATGATCTTATTCGCCGCCTTCTTCCTCTTCTTCCTTCTTGCCCTTACCGATGACTTCAGGCTCGGCAGGTTCCTCACCTTCGACAGCAACCACCGGAGCAACCTCTTCCTTCACGATACCAACGGTAGCGATCACGGAATCAGGATCCTCAAGGATCTCAATTCCTTCACCAACCTTCAGGTCGGAAACGTGCAGTACATCGTGGACATCAAGATGGGAAACGTCGACGTTGATCGAGTCCGGAATTAATCGCGGCTCGCAACGGATTTCAATCTCGCGAACAACTTGTTCGAGGACTCCCTGTTTTTCTTTTACGCCGTACGGTTCACCTTCCAGATGAAGAGGAACGGTCACTTCGATCTTCTGTCCCTTAACCAGACGAGTCAGGTCAGCGTGGATAAGCCTCCCGCGAACAGGATCGACCTGGCGTTCATGAAACATGACCTCGCTCGTGCCGACCCCTTCCACATCGATCGTAAAAATTGTGTTGCGTCCCGACTCTGAACGCAGGATTGCAGCCAGATCTCGTAACGGGGCAACGGCTGCGAGGGTTTCTGCACCGCCACCATAAACGGTAATCGGGACCATTCCCTCACGTCGCACGCGTCGCGCGTCGTTCTTACCACGTCCATCTCGTTGTTTAGCCTGGATCTTGAACTCTTTCTTGTCCGCCATGATTTCTCCTCACAAACTTTCAGCGACCCCGATTTATTGCTGATTGTTGATTGCTGATTGCTGATTTGAAACCAAAAACCTCTAGGGTCTTCTTCAAATCAGCAATCAGCAATCAACAATCAGCAATAACCGAGACCGCTGATGGTCTTCATTTAAGCCATCAGTGTTTGCCCTTCATACGAAGAGCGAGGAAACCGAAGTCTCCTCATGGATCGACTTGATCGCTTTCGCCAGAAGTGGCGCGATACTAAGTACTTTTATCTTATCAAGCTCGCACGCGTGATCGCGTAGCGGAATCGTATTCGTAACGATTACTTTTTCAATATCCGACTGAGCCAGTTGCTCAACAGCTCTGCCGGAAAACACCGGGTGCGTGAAGCAGGCATGAATTCTTTCGGCACCTGCATCCCTTAACGCTCGAGCCACCTTTGTCAACGAACCGCCAGTGTCGCACATATCGTCGACTATCAGGCAATTCCTTCCACGCACATCGCCGACGACATTCATGACTTCGGCAACGTTGGCTTTCTCGCGTCGCTTATCGCAAAGAGCAAGTTCCGCGTCCAGTCGCTTGGCGTAAGCACGTGCTCGTTCTGCACCACCCGTGTCCGGAGCAACCACTGTCAGATTCGGCAGTGGGTGTTCCTGATAGTAACCGATGAACACCGGGGCCGCATAAAGGTGGTCCACAGGAATATCAAAGAACCCTTGAATCTGCGCTGCATGTAGATCGATCGTTAACAAGCGATCGGCGCCTGCAACGGTAATCAGGTTCGCGACCAGCTTTGCCGAGATTGGAACTCTCGGCCGATCTTTCTTATCAGACCGTCCGTAACCGTAATACGGAAGAACAGCTGTGATTCGCTCGGCTGATGATCGACGAAATGCGTCGAGCATCACCAGCAGCTCCATCACGTGCGCATCCGTCGGTGGAGAGGTTGGCTGAACCAGGAATACGTCGCCGCCACGAACATTTTCGTCGATCTGAAAGTTGAACTCACCATCAGAAAAACGTTCGGGAAACGATTTCCCCATGTCACAACTGAGTTGGCGACAAATCTCTTCCGCCAACTTAGTATTCGCATTTCCGGAAAAGATCTTGATGCCGCCTGTGGTGCCCATAGAATCTTCGTCATTGCCGATTGCCGATTGCCGATTGCCGATTTGAAGACAACATCACCTTAGACACTCAGAAATCGGAAATCGGCAATTGGCAATTGGCAATCTAATTTGGCTGGGGCGGGTGGATTCGAACCAACGAATGCCGGTTCCAAAGACCGGTGCCTTACCACTTGGCTACGCCCCAGTATCTGTTTTGGGAGTTAAGAGAGCGTAAGTATCGGGAACCCTATGGAATTTAATGCCTCACAATACTCTGCACGTGAAATTGTATTGCATGAAAATACCTGCCATCCAGTCTCACGCTTTAAGACCATCAAAGCTCGTTCACGTTCAGCTTCTTTTTCAAAGGTACCAAACACGCTCGAGCCGCTTCCAGCCAACAAACCGCCCTGCGCACCTGCTTTAAGCAGCGCCAATTTCGCCCGCTCAATTTCAGGTTCTATCTCAAAGATCACCCCTTCAAAATCATTGTACAGAGCCCTTTGATCACGATCGCTAAAAGCAGGGTCTGCGAAGGAACTTGAAAGAATAGAGACCGATCCTTTAGTTGTCAAGGAAGGAGACTTTAGCGCTGTGTACGCCACTGAGGTCGAAACTCTAGCGTTGGGTGTCACGACGATTAGATAAGACTTTGGTTCGTCGGGCAACATCGAGATGACTGTCCCAGTTCCCTCTGCGCGACTCGATCCACCCCAGAAAAAGAAAGGAACGTCAGAACCAAGTTGGCTGGCCAGTTCCTGAAGTTGCCCACGATCTAATCCAACTCGCCAAAGTTGATTCAACACAAGCAAAGTTACTGCGGCATTTGACGAGGCGCCGCCTAGTCCGCCCTGTGCGGGAATGCGCTTAGTTAGGCGGACCGACACGCCATGGGCTTCGGGGACCAGTTCCCTCAATGCTAATGCGGCTCGGAGTATGAGATTTGAGCTGTCCGTTGGAATACCTGCTGTATCACAACTCAAAACAATCTCTAGGTCGTCTCGAGGAGTAAACGTCAGTTCATCGTGAAGCGAAACAGTCTGGAGAATAGAGTCGATCTCATGCAAACCGTCCTGGCGTTTTCCGAGGATTCGCAGAGTGCGATTGATCTTAGCAAAGGAAGGAAGCTTTAGAGTCGATTCGTTCAACCTGCGGTACCAACGGAACTGGTCACCGCATTGAAGAATTCAGCGGTGAGTTAGCGAGTAATAAACGTCTGAGTTATAAAGACTGAGCCATCGGCCGCTACAAAACTGCCAACCGCCATCGCCTTGAATCCAGCGTAAAGAATGTTTGCCCGATGACCCGGCGAAAGCATCCATCGTTCAACTGCAAAGGCTCCCGGGTCCTCGTAGCCAAAATTATATGCGATGTTTTCTCCAATCACAGTGTACCGGGTTATTCCGACGGCGCGTGCGCGATCTCTTAATTTCTCTCCTTGTGGTGTCTCGTGGGAAAAGTATCCGAGACGAGCCATGTTCTCTGAATTAGTTCTCGCCATTCGACACAAATCCGGATCCCATATCAGCGGGGGGAAACCACTCTTGGCGCGTTCTGCATTCGTTTGTTCGAATGCCCTCTTCTCAATTGGATTCGCGTCCTCAATATTCGGCGACTTTCCAGGCGAGGCTATCGACGCCTCTGTCGTTTCTGAAGCGACACGTCGCGGTCGAGTGACGGCGGGTGTTGACGAGATGAGCCTCGCAACAGGACGGGTTTCCACACTTTGCCCTTCAGCGACCCCACATAGAGCCGAGCATACCAGAACGATCATGAAGCCTGGCGGGTGGCACACAGAGAAAACTCGCCGTAGTAAGCGGTCGGAACAATAAGCCATTTAGCGGAAGTCTTGCTTTGCAGAAGGCAAAGCGTTAGGCCTTGAGGAGGGCTGTTATCGACAAGCCATGTCGGGGCCGACAGGCAGAAACTAGCAAATTCAGATTAACAGAAGTGCCGAAAATGGATCAACAGGTTTGGCCTACATTTAGAAACCGCAGATTTATGAGGAATTCTCGGTCGGACTCTCGGCAAATCGTTTCAGAGTGCGCTTCCAGGATGATTGGGTCGGATAGGCGTAGACCAGAACCACAAGAGCAATTGCCGCCGCCCAGTAAGTGTAAAGAGGATTACCCGTAACCAGCGTTGTAATAAATCCAATTAGCGCGATTCCAGCCCCTAACATAGCGAGTTGCAACGTCGTTTTCTCGAGCGTTTGCAATAGTCCGGCAGCGCCCTGAAGCGAGCCGATGTCCTGCAGCCTCATCGTTGAGAACTTAGTGCGGCGCCAGACAACGGAACCCAGACCAAGAATTAGCACGATGATCCGCACGGCCATGTCCAAAGGTGGATTGGACTGTTGATGTAGATAGCTCTTACTTAGGAAGGCCACCACTGCGAGCAGAATTGTAGCGATTACCAAACTAGCTACTGTCGTCACCGCTGATCGGTGCCGTCGGTTCAGTTCAGATTGAATATCTGCTGAAGAGTCCACGGTCTCACCATTGTTCTTGTTGAAAGTTGGCGACAAACATACCAGCGTTACAGAGAAAGCGAAACGTCCAAATTAGAAAGGCCCGAAGAAACTTTCTCCGGGCCTAAGGTTAGTTGCTGTGTCCACAATTATGGCTTTATGACCGCCGGCGTGGGGGACGGTGTTGATGTCGGAGCAACGGCATTACCGTTCGTATTCGGCGACTTCGGTGGCGCTGTTTGAGGTCGCGTGGTCCGTTGAGTCGGAGCATCGGGAGTCAGTTTCTCGGGCAATTGGCCGTTGTATTTAATTGCTTCGTCGATCAAATCAGTTCCTTCTTTACCATCCTTACTGATCAGTACTCCATCTTTGTCTGTGGTGACGTCGGCTCTTCCCGAAACCTGCTGCATTAAATTTCCCACAAAACCAACCTGCGTACGCTTGAAGCACGGGTTGGGAACCCCCTTCTCCGGAATCGGTGCGCCGATAATGTTGAGTTGTTCGCGGGCTTTATCCTGGTACTCACTGTCCGGATAACCCTGGACCAATTGTTGATAGTACTTCGCCGCTTCATCAGGTTCTTCCTCGGCCTGATAAGTAGACGCCAGGCGATAAAGCACTTCATCGTTGTACGAGAAGCAAGGATACTTGTCGACGATCTCTTTCAGTCTCGATTGTTCTCCTTTCAATCCACCCTTCTGCTGCGTGAATCTATCCCCATAGAACCTCGCTATTGTCAGATTGTGCATCGCGAGATTCTCCTGAACTTCGTGCAGTCTGTCTTCTACAGTGGGCCGCAAGGAAGTTTTCGGGTACTGCTGCAATAATGCTTTCAGTCTCTGCTCCGCTTTTCGAGCATGCGAAATGTCTCGGTCCGACAAACCCATCTGGCGCATTTCTGCTTCTGCAACTTTCAACATCGCATCGTCTGCCAGTGGATCAGTTGGAAAGAAGGTAAGCCAGTCCTGGTATGCCTGTGCCGCCTGGATGAGAGCACTCGTGGTTCCTTCGAGAAAAAACGAGTCAGCGATGGCAAGTTTCGCGAGTGGTAGAAACGGAGAATCGGGATACGTGTTGATGATTGTAGAAAACAGAAGTCGCCCGGTATCGTTGTGACCCTTTCTTACTTCCTTCGCCCCTTCTTCAAATAGCACTCGATCACGACCTGCAACTGCAGCTCCCGTAAGTTCTGCGTACTTGTCGTCACCCCCTCCGCCGAGCAGACCAAACAGTTTTCCCTTTTTCTTTTTCTTCGACGCACTTGATTCCGATGTTGCAGCCGCGGTGCCGCGGGCACTCGCCGTCTGCTGAAGAGCCGACTCTACGCGCGGGCCCAACTCTGAGACAGAGCTTTCCAGGCGATCAATAGCTGTTGAATCAAATTTCTCGGCTTTATCGTTCTTTGTCCGAATGTCGTTGACTTCGGAGGTCAAACTCGAAGCTTCCTTTTCAAGCCCTTTGAGCCGCACCACCGGATCATCGGGGTTCACCTTCGTTGTCTTATCGTTACTTTTAGCTGCCGGCGCCATCGAAGAGATAGCGTTGTTAAGCGACCGCCTCATGCTCTCAAGCTTGGAAGTCAAAACGTCTAACCGCTGGGCAACGGAAAGCTCCGACACTCCGCCTGATTGTTGAGCAAATGCGACCGCAGTCACCCCCAAAACCAGGAGACAAACAGCCAACAGACTAAGAACGCGCGACTTCATAAGGTAAACCTCCGCAAAAACATGTTTTTGGCGAGAAAAGGACTACTGCTATCGGATTCAATTTCCCCTCGCCCGGTTCGCCTGACCTGGGCAAATAAAACGCTTAAACCCACTGTACTGTGGCTGCACGGAGATCCTCGACTGCCGCTTTTGGGTCAGTCGTTCCGAATATTGCCGACCCAGCCACTATGATCTCGGCACCGGCACTCACTACAGTCTCAATGTTTGAACGATCAATTCCGCCATCAATCTCGATACGAACATCGAGCTGCTTTTCTGTGATCATTTGCCGGAGCCGACGGACCTTCGAAACCGACTCCTGTATGAACTTCTGTCCACCGAATCCCGGATTCACCGACATCACCAACACATAGTCAACAAACTGCAAAGCCTCTTCAATAGCGCTAACGGGAGTTGCCGGATTCAGTACAACCCCTGCTTGTGCACCGGCAGACTTGATTGACATCAGCGTCCGGTGCAGGTTTGCATCTGCTTCGACGTGAACAGAGACCATCTTTGCACCGGCACTCACAAACTGCGCGGCATACTGCCCTGGATCGCTAATCATCAGATGTGCGTCGATTGGTAATTTTGTGGATTTGGCGATCGACTTTACGACCGGTAAACCAATCGTGATGTTTGGAACGAAATGTCCGTCCATTACATCTACGTGTAGAACCCCGGCGCCACCCTGTTCGACCGCTTCAATTTCTTCCGCGAGGCGGGAAAAGTCTGCAGACAAAATCGAAGGTGCGATCTCTATATTTCTCTTGTGTTGCATTCGAGCTTAGTTCAAACAGTAGCTAGCCTTATTGTCTGTTTGAATTCGAAGACGGTGGCGTTGGCCTTGGCACAACGGGACGTCGGTTCTCAATCGGTGTCGGGTTTGATCTCGGGGTTGGGCTATCGCTGCGGTTGACGTTTGCCCGGGGAGTGACATTCTCATTTTCGGTCGCCGCATTTACGTTAACGCGATTCACATTTGGCGTTCGATTAGCGTTGGCCGGTCTGTTAGCGTTGCTGTTAGCGTTATTGTTTGCGTTATTGTTTGCGTTCTCGTTGTCGTTCTTGTTTCTGGGTTTCTTTGGTTTGTTCTCATTCGCGTTGGCGGAAGTATTTGCATTCGGAGTATCGCTCTCAGCCGGTTTGACAGTTTCGGGAAGCTCGCCTTCCTTCATTACACGGCTGATATCCATGGCCACTGTCTGACCAGCTTTCACGACCTCTCCCGACCTCGGCAGCTGGAACAGCACAGTGTCAGGATTTGCCTTGCTGGGTCGGATGGCTCGCACTCGGAAATTCAGATCCGCCGCGGCCAAAATCCTCTCCGCTTCAAATCGGTCCTTCCCGATTATGTCCGGAACCTTCACCTCAGGACTTCGAAGAGAGAGGTAGACAGTCGTGCCCACTCCGAAAAGAAAGGCTATTGCAATCACGACGACAATCGTGATTCTTCTAAGAATTGAGACCAAATTGGCGGCGAAACTCAATGAAGTTAACGTCTCATCCTTCGAACTACGACAAGGTCAAGACCAAGTTGCGCAGTCTAGCACCCGCTCTAACAGGCCGCAAGCGAGTGTTTCTAGCGTGATCTCATACCTCAATTCCAAATTCACGGGCGTTAGTATTTCACCAGCGCTGTTACAAAAAACCCGTCTGTCCTGTGATGCTGCGGCCAGGTTCGTAACTCGCCGGCTGCCGTCATTAAGTCTGACCTGGACTTCAAGAGCACCTGCCGAAAGTGGTTATTGCCCCGAAGAAACTTCGCAACAACATCCTCATTCTCTTCTCTTTCCACAGAGCAGGTCGAGTAAATTAATCTGCCACCTTGTTTAACTACTTCCGAAGCGTTTGAAAGAATTTCGAGTTGTTGCGTCGCCATTATTTGAATGTCCTCGGGTGCAATGCGCCATCGAATTTCTGGATTACGCGCCAAGGTGCCTGTTCCCGAACACGGCGCATCGACCAAAACCCGATCGAACGACTCTGCCCGAAAAGGAAGAGGTTGCGAAGCGTCAACAACCGTTAGCGACACTCGTTTCAGGTCTTGAACTGCAATGGCTTTCGAGACTATCGCCAAACGTCGTTCCGACAAATCACTGGCAACCACCCGCACGTTGGGGACACGATCTGCAATTAGCGAGGTCTTTCCGCCTGGTGCAGCGCATAGATCCAAAATGCAGTCAGCATCTTGAGCCTCCACTGTCTCCGCAACCAGTTGGGAAGCCTCGTCCTGAAAATATATCTCGCCTTTTTCAGCGAGGGCCCGCAATACCGGGTTCAAATTTGACGCACGCCACGCAAACGGCACGAGCTCTGACGCCTCCAGTTTTATGCCTGCGGATTCGAGACGGTTGATCACCTGCGTTTCGTTGGCACGCGTCTGCACAACGCGAAAAGTTGCCGGAGGCGTTTGGTTATTTGCCCCAACAAACGCTTTCGTTTCCTCGATACCAAACGAAGCGATCCAGCGTTCGATCAACCAACGGGGATGTGAAGATTCAACGGCGAGACGCTCAACTGGATCAGCGATGTTAACAGCTGGTTCATACTCGGGCTCGCGAGTGGCTCTTCGAAGTACGGCATTTACTAACGCTCGCGCTGAACTTAGTCGCGCAGCCTGAACAAGCTTCACTGACTCATCGACGGCCGCAGAGGCAGGTACGCGCGTCAGGAAACGAAGCTGATAAAGACCGATTCGCAAAGCGATGAGAACAGATCGATCAAGACTAGCAATCTTACGGTTCGCATAGTGCTCAATGATCCTGTCGAGCTTGAGTTGCCAGCGCAGAACTCCCAATACAAGTTCGTGGCACAGCGCACGGTCTGATGCTTGAAGTCTTGCCTCTTCAGTCGCCAACAAGACCGACGAGAAAACTCCGTCTTCAACTCTACGAAGAATCTCAAACGCCGACCAACGCGCTGCTGACACCTTATTACTGGCCAAAACGATCGCCAACCTTCAAATGCGTACCATTGAGAAAGTCGCGCGTGACCATCCTTCGCTTCGCTTCTGGCTGCACCTCGACCAAGCGCAAAGCTGAGGCGTCGCCACACGCAACGAGTAAACTGTCTCCACCCGATTCGATAACTTCACCTGGCGAACCGGTTTGTTCTGATGTAGCAGCTTCCGCTCGCCAGATCGTAAAGCCTTTTGAGTTGAAACTCGTGTGAGCGTTTGGCCAGGGTTGGAATCCCCTGACTCGTTGCTCGATGCTTTTCGCACTCATCGTCCAGTCAATCAATCCATCATCCTTTTTTAGAATTGGAGCGAAAGTCGCGGCTGCGTCATCCTGAGCAAGTGGCGCTAGAGCACTCAACCTCATCAACGTTTCGCCCAATAAGCCTGCGCCAGTCTCAGCAAGACGGGCCATCAACTCCGGAGCAGTCTCCTGGTCACCTATCATGGTTTTCGCTTGCAGGAGAATTGGGCCTGTGTCCAAAGTTGGTTCGATGAACATCGTCGTCACACCGGTTTCTTTATCACCATTGACGATGGCCCAGTTCACCGGCGACGCGCCACGGTATCGAGGCAAAAGCGAAAAATGCACGTTAATACAACCGTTGCGTGGCGCTTTTAGGAACTCAGTGGGCAAGATGCGACCGTAAGCTACTACGACAACAACATCCGATTCGTGTGATGAAAACAGTGACTTGGTTTCATCGGTCTTAAGTCGGGTTGGTTGATAGATACTGAGGCCGTTTGCTAGCGCAAACTCTTTGACAGGCGAGAATGACACTTTGTTTCCGCGACCCGACGGTCGATCCGGTTGTGTCCAGACAGCCACGATTTCGTGACCATCTGCGACGCAACGACGAAGCGTTGGCACCGCCGCCGCGGGAGTTCCCATGAAGACTATTCGCATTTAAAGAGGGACTTTGTGGGTGGTGCTTTGAACTTAGTGTTTTGAACTTTGTACTTGGTACTTTGAACTTTGTGTTTTGTACTTGGCCCGCGTTTCTGAGTGGGCTCTCGTCGATATAAGCAAAGCACGAAGTACAAAGCTCAAAGCACCATCATATTTCATACCGCTTTTCCTACTTCAGTTCGCTTGCTTGTTGTCGCACCCATTTTTTCCGCCGACACCTTGGCCTGTAAGAACAACAGGAGATAATCACGGCCGCCGGCTTTTGAGTCCGTGCCCGACATATTGAAGCCCCCGAACGGATGCACTCCCACCAACGCGCCTGTGCATTTGCGATTCAAGTACAGGTTACCTACGTGAAACTCTCTTCGAGCACGCTCAAGCTTATCTTCGTCTTCGCTGTAGACGGCGCCTGTCAAACCAAACTGCGTATCGTTTGCAATCTTCAGGGCATCGTCATAATCGTTTGCCTTGATTACGGCGAGCACTGGACCAAAAATTTCCTCTTGCTCAATCGTCGCACCAGGCTTCACGTCCGCAATAACAGTCGGCTCAATGAAGAATCCTTGTTCACCATCTGAACCACAACCAATCAAAACACGACCACCTTCATTCTTGCCTTGTTCGATGTAACCAGTGAGCGATTTGAACGCCTTCTCGTTTATGACCGCGCTCATGTTGGTATTCGCTTCGGTTGGATCCGCAAGGTTAATCTTTGCCGTGCGCTCGACAATCTTGTCGAGCATTTCGTCGTAAACCTTCGCATCGATGATAGCGCGCGAACACGCTGAACATTTTTGACCCTGAAACCCAAACGCTGCTTGCACGACACCGGTGGCCGCATCATTAAGGTTGGCGTCATCAGCAACGATGATCGCGTCCTTGCCACCCATCTCGGCAACTACGCGTTTGATCCATATCTGCCCTTCGGTGACCTTTGCTGCACGCTCGTTGACCCTGAGCCCCACTTCCTTCGAACCAGTGAACGCAACGAAACGCGTCTTTGGATGATCGACAACAACGTCTCCGACCTCCGCACCCGAGCCGGTCATGAAATTCACAACACCCGGAGGCAATCCTACCTCTTCGAGAATTTCGAAGAACTTGAAAGCAATCGTCGGCGCATCTGACGAAGGCTTCAGCACAACTGTGTTGCCCGTAACCACGGCAGCGAGTGTCATTCCTGCCATGATTGCCAATGGAAAATTCCAGGGAGGAATCACCGCACCGACTCCCAGTGGGACATAATCGAGATGATTCTCCTCGCCTGGAAGTTGAACCAGGGGATGGTCTCCCGAGTAGCGCAACATTTCGCGACCATAGAACTCGCAGAAGTCGATAGCTTCAGCCGTGTCGCCGTCTGCCTCAGACCAGGTCTTGGCAACTTCGTAAATCATCCATGCAGACAACTCGTGCTTTCGCTCGCGCATGATGTCAGCAACGCGAAAGAGCAAGTCAGCACGTTCTTGCGCCGGCGTGTTTCGCCATGACTTGAATGTTTCGTATGCCGTATCGACAGCGCGTGTGGCAAGTTCCTTTGTGGCTTTGCTGAAGCGGCCAACCACCTGTGCTCTGTTAGCAGGATTGATGCTATCGAGCTTGCCTTCGGTGGTTATTCGTTCGCCGCCGATCACCAATGGATACTCACGGCCTAACTGGCCCTTGACTGTTTCGATAGCGGCACGCATCGCTTGTGCGTTCTCTTCTTTAGTGAAGTCGGTAAGTGGTTCATTACGAAATTCGGGTCGCATATTTGGCTCCAATTGTTTATTTATTCAGATAGTAGCCTGCGAAATGTTACCTAGCAAACCGTCTGAAAACTAAGCTCATAGTCTCCAGAAATTGGTTTTCAACACAGAGACGCGGAGAGCGCAGAGGCACAGAGAAGAAAAACGCGGCGAACATTCTGTGTTCAGCCGCGATAAAGCTATCTCTTTTCCACTCTCTTCAGTCCCACTTACCTGCTTTCTGCAGTTTTTTGATCTTGCGCTTGACGATCTCACGTTTTATCGAGCTCATCTTGTCGAGAAACACGATGCCATCGCAGTGATCTGTTTCGTGCAGCATGCAACGGGCCGTTAGTTCCATCCCATCGACCTCAAACCAGTCTCCCTTCACATCCTGTGCGCGGACAATAGCGCGAAGGCTCCGCTCGACGGGAGTAAAGATACCCGGAAATGACAAACATCCCTCTTCTCCATTCTGATTGCCCTCAACACGCACGACCTCAGGATTTATCAGGGCGATGCGTTGTGACGGATCTTTGCCACCCGAACAGTCCATTACAAACAAACGCTGCGGCACTCCAACCTGCACAGCAGCCAGGCCAACGCCGGGTGCCTCATACATCGTCTCAAACATATTGCTGACCAACTTCTCAAGATTGCCGTCGAACTCCGTCACAGGATCTGCGGGAGTATCGAGTACAGGAGCCGGCCACTTTACGATTTCCATTAACGCCATGATTTGATCCGAGCTATTGTCCGACGAACTTTAGTTTGTCGAAACGTTACTTTCTCAGCACCATCCTTCACTAGCTTTCGAACACTCAAGTTCGTCGAACATTTTCTTCGAGGTCGATTTTACGACTTCTGCTGCTTGCTTCCTAATAACCCCTTAACTGCTCCAGATATCCTTCAAAATTTCGTTTCATCTCGCCCAGGCTATCGCCGCCAAACTTTTCGCGCATTGCTCCCGCCAACACCAGCGCAACCATCGACTCACCAATCACTCCGGCCGCAGGAACCGCCGTTGTATCTGTTCGTTCAAAACCTGCTGAAGCGTCCTCCTTCGTGTCGATATCAACTGAACGAAGCGCTCGGCGCAATGTTGACAAAGGTTTTAGATGACCACGAACTCGGATTTCCTCGCCGTTGCTTATTCCGCCTTCGAGGCCACCAGCGCGATTTGTTTCGCGTATGAACTCTTTAGTCTGCGTGTTGTATGCGATCTCGTCGTGAACTTCAGAGCCCGGGAGACTACTGATCTCAGCACCTGCGCCAATTGCGACAGCTTTAACAGCCGGGATAGACATCACCGCTTGAGCGAGCTGGCCATCGAGTTTCGAATCCCAGGATGTGTGCGAGCCCAGCCCAGGAATTATGCCGCGCGCGACAACTTCGAAAACGCCACCCAGCGTGTCGCCCTTAGTTCGAGTCTCATCGATGAGCGCAATCATTCGTTGCTCAGCTTCTTTGTCAGCACAATGCAAAGGACCGTCATCGGGAATTGCGGCAATCTGGTTCCATGTGAGTTCGAGAGGTTGGTCCGGAATGCCGCCGAGTTGAATAACGTGACTCCGAATTTCAATACCAAAGGCAGCGAGCAATTGCTTAGCGAGCGCGCCACACGCGACCCGCGCGGTTGTTTCGCGAGCGGAAGCGCGTTCGAGGATGTTTCTGAGATCGCGAGCGTCGTATTTCAAACCGCCGGGGAGATCCGCGTGACCGGGACGTGGGCGTTTCAGAGCACGCGATTTCTCAGGAGCGATGTCACGCGGTTCGGAAGACATGACGTCGGTCCAGTTAGACCAGTCCTTGTTTTCAATGAGGAGAGTGATTGGGTAACCAAGTGTAAGTCCATGCCGGACGCCATTGAGGATCTCGGCGTGGTCCTTCTCGATCTTCATGCGACCACCACGTCCGTAGCCAAGTTGGCGGCGTCGCAACTCGCGATCAATAGATTCCTGATCAACCGGCAAGCCTGCAGGCAGACCTTCAACAATAGCGACTAACGCGCGACCGTGTGACTCTCCAGCTGTCGTGAATCTCAACATCGTTTCCTAATACTTCCTCTGAGTCTCTGCGTCTCGGCGTCTTGGCGACTAAATAGTAAGCCGTCAAAAGCATTTGGACGGTTTTTTGGACGAAGCAGGCTTCACCGCAGAGACGCCGAGAACGCAGAGGAAGCGCAGAGGAGCAGTCTACTCCTCTAACGCTAAAACCCTTCGACGGATCCCGTCTTTCAATACGGCCTCATTGAAATTAAGTAGCAAGCCAACCTTCATCCCAGCTAATCGCATGTAGGTAAGTAACTGCGCTTCGTGAACTGGATGAATACTGGCGACAGACTTGATTTCAATCACAACCGAGTCTGCCACCAACAGGTCTATTTCATAACCTTTATTCAGCTTTAACCCCTTGTACTCAAGCGGCAACGGCCATTTGAACTTAAAAGGGACTCGTTCAAGTTCTAACTCTCTCGCAAGGCAGACATGGTACGCAGATTCCAGCAATCCTGGGCCAAGAGTACGGTGTACTTCTATGGCCGCTCCAATGATCACTCGCGTGAGGTCATTAACATGGGTAGGCATGTTAGTTACTCCTTTTGTTTTTATTCTCTGCGCAACCTCTGCGTTCTCTGCGTCTCCGCGGTAAAAATAAGGATAATTGTTATAAGATCCAGACTTTACCGCGGAGACGCAGAGAAC
>Ga0157378_10002035_pt1 | contig 18105 bp, 20 predicted proteins | sample M65metaG_FD_115309 | JGI IMG/M metagenome (GOLD analysis project Ga0157378, IMG submission 115309) | Miscanthus rhizosphere microbial communities from Kellogg Biological Station, Michigan, USA - M6-5 metaG | ecosystem: Host-associated > Plants > Roots > Rhizosphere > Soil | place: USA: Michigan...
CTGCAATTCCGTGCTGGCGCACGGGCCTTGAACGCCGTTCGGGGTGCGCACGCACCTGGGCGGCGTGTCGTGTTTGTGGCGGCGTGCCGGCGGGCCGAATTCGACCACCACCATTCGAACTCGGGAGCGGAGCGACATGGCCAGGATCGTCGTCGTGACCGGAGGAGTCGTCTCCTCCCTCGGCAAGGGAATCGCCGCCGCCTCGCTGGGCCTGCTGCTCAAGGCGCGCGGGCTGCGCGTGACGCTGCAGAAGCTCGACCCGTACCTCAACATCGACCCCGGCACGATGAGCCCGTATCAGCATGGCGAGGTATTCGTCACCGACGACGGCGCCGAGACGGATCTCGACCTCGGGCACTACGAGCGGTTCACCGGCATCTCCGTCACGCGCAGCCACAACATCACGGCCGGGCAGGTGTACGACTCGATCCTGTCCAAGGAGCGGCGTGGCGACTACCTCGGCCGCACCGTGCAGGTGATTCCGCACGTCACCGACGAGATCAAGCGCCGCATCGTGTCGCTCGGCCTCGCGACGCAGGCGGACGTGCACATCGTCGAGATCGGCGGCACCGTGGGCGACATCGAGTCGCTGCCGTTCCTCGAAGCCGTGCGTCAGCTCCGGCTCGAGCACCGTCGCGAGACCATGTTCGTGCACGTGACGCTGGTGCCGTTCATCAAGGCGGCCGGCGAGCTCAAGACCAAGCCGACGCAGCACAGCGTCAAGGAGCTGCTCGAGATCGGCATCCAGCCCGACGTGCTGCTGTGCCGCAGCGAGGTGCCGCTGTCGAGCGAGCTGCGCGAGAAGATCGCGCTGTTCTGCAACGTACCGGCGGAAGCCGTCATCGGCGCGACGGACGTCGAGTCGATCTACGAGGTGCCCGTCGTGTTCCATCACGGCGGACTCGATCAGCTCATCGTGCGGGGACTCGGGCTCGAGGCGGGGGATCCCGACCTCAAGTCGTGGAACGACTACGTCGCGCGCGTGAAGAAACCCGAGCGCGCGTGCACGATCGCGATCGTCGGCAAGTACACCCACGTGCGCGATGCATACAAGAGCATCATCGAGGCCTTCGTGCACGCCGGCGCGGCGAACCGCGCGCGTGTCGAGCTGCGCTGGGTCGAGAGCACCGATCTCGAGCAGCGGCCCGCGGCGGAGCTGCTCGGCGACGTCGACGGCATCCTCGTGCCGGGCGGCTTCGGCGAGCGCGGCTCCGAGGGCAAGATCGCGGCGGTGCGGCTGGCGCGGGAGCGCAGCATTCCGTACTTCGGCATCTGTCTCGGCATGCAGATCGCCACGATCGAGTTCGCGCGTGACGTCGTGGGCTGGGACGATGCGAATTCCAGCGAGTTCGATAGCGCGACCGAGCACAAGGTGATCGACCTGCTGCCGGATCAGGCCGGGCTCGACAAGGGCGGCACGATGCGGCTGGGCTCGTACCGCTGCGCGCTGCGCGAGGGCAGCCTCGCCGCACGCGCGTACGGCAAGCCCGAGGTCGAGGAGCGGCATCGCCATCGCTACGAGTTCAACAACAAGTACGCCGCGTCGCTCCAGTCGCGGGGGCTCGTGCTGTCGGGCCGTTGCGTCGGTCGCGAGCTGGTCGAGATCATCGAGCTGCCCGACCATCCGTGGTTCCTCGCGGTCCAGTTCCATCCCGAGCTGAAGTCGCGGCCGCACGATCCGCATCCGCTGTTCGTCGACTTCGTGCGCGCCGCGCTCGAGCGCCGTCGCGCGCGTGCCGGCGACGACCGCATCGCCGTGTCGGCCGGCGCCGCGAGGGAGCGGTCGTGAAGCCGTTCCGGATCGGCGACGTGGAGATCGGCGGACCGCGACTGTTCGTCATCGCCGGACCGTGCGTCGTCGAGAGCGAGGAGCTGTGTCTGGGCGTGGCGCGACGGCTCGCGATCGCGTGCGCCGAGCGCGACATTCCGTTCGTGTTCAAGTCGTCGTACCGCAAGGCGAACCGCTCGAGCGCCGCGTCGTTCCAGGGCCTACCCACCACCGAGGCGCTCGCGGTGCTCGGCACCGTGCGCCGCGAGACGGGCACTCCCGTGATCACCGACGTACACGAGGTCGCCGAGGTCGAGGAGGTCGCGGCGGTCGTCGATGCGCTGCAAGTGCCCGCGTTCCTGTCGCGCCAGACCGCGCTGATCCAGGCGTGCGCGCACTCGGGCCGCGCGGTGAACATCAAGAAGGGCCAGTTCCTCGCGCCGGGGGACATGGCGCGCGCGGTCGAGAAAGCGGTGCGCGCAGGCGGCCGGCGCGTGCTCGTCACCGAGCGTGGCACCACGTTCGGCTACGGCGACCTCGTCGTCGACTACCGCGGGCTCGTGATCATGCGCGAGCTCGGCTGGCCGGTCGTGTTCGACTGTACGCACAGCCTGCAGCGTCCAGGCGGCGAGGAGACGGGCGGCGACCGCCGCTTCGCCGTGCCGCTCATGCGCGCGGCGGTCGCGTGCGGCGTCGACGGCCTGTTCTTCGAGACGCATCCCGATCCCGAGCGTGCGCTGTCGGACGCGGCGACGCAGCTGCCGCTCGAGCAGGTCGAGGACTTCCTCGACGAGGCGTTGCGCGTGCACCGCGCGGTCACCGAGCGGGCGCATGCCTGATACGCCGGTCCGCATCCTGTTCCTCGATGTCGACGGCACGCTCACGGACGGCGTGATCGGCTTCACCAAGGACGGCGACTCGCGCAACTTCTGGATTCGCGACGGGCTCGCGCTCGAATGGGCGCGCGACCTCGGACTGTTGCCGGTCGCGATCTCCGGCCGCGGCTCGCTCGCCGTCGCCGCGCGGCTCACCGAGCTCGGCGTCGAGCACTACCTCGGCGTGAAGGACAAGGTCGCGGTGGCGGAGAAGATCCTCGCGCGCGAGGGCGCGACGTGGGAGGACTGCGCGATGGTGGGCGACGATCTGCCCGATGTGCCGATGCTGAAGCGCGTCGGCTGGCCGATTGCGGTCGCCGGCTGCTCGGACGAGCTGCGCCGTTACGCGCGCATGATCACCGAGGCGCGGCCCGGGTTCGGCGCGGTGCGCGAGGTGGTCGAGATGCTGCTGCGCCACAACGGCTGCTGGGAGCGCGTGCTCCAGCGCTACGAGGTCCTGTGAGCGCGCCTGCGGGGCTGCGCGACCTGCTCGAGCGCGCGCGCGAGGTCGTGCGCATCGAGGCCGCGGCCGTCGCCGAGCTCGAGCGGCGGCTCGACGACTCCTTCCTCGAGGCGGTCGAGCTGCTCGCCGCGTGCCGCGGTAAGGTGATCGTGTCGGGCGTCGGCAAGTCCGGTCTGCTCGCGCACAAGCTCGCCGCGACGCTGACGAGCACGGGCACGCCCGCCGTGTTCCTCCATCCCACGGACGCACTGCACGGCGATGCGGGGCTGTTCGCGGCGGGCGACGCCGCGCTGTTCCTGTCGAAGAGCGGCGCGAGCGAGGAGCTGCTCGCGCTCCTGCCGTTCCTCGACCGCCACGGCATCCCGCTCGTGAGCATCGTCACGACGCCGCACTCGCCGCTCGGCGCCCGCAGCCGCGTCACGCTTCAGACCGGGCCCGCGCGCGAGGCGTGCCCGATGAACCTGACGCCGACGACGAGCATCACGCTCGCACAGGTGATGGGCGATTGCCTCGCGGTCGCGCTCATCGAGCGGCGCGGCTTCCGCTCCGAGGATTTCCGCTTCCTGCACCCGGGTGGCGTCATCGGCCGCGCGGCCTCGCGTCGCGTCGACGAGCTGATGCACGCGGGGGAGGCGGTGCCGCGCGTCAAGCCCGAAGCGTCGTTGCGCGAGGTGATGCTCGAGATCATGGGCAAGCGGCTCGGCATCACGACCGTGGTCGACGACGGCGGCGCGCTGCAAGGCGTCGTCACGGACGGCGACTTCAAGCGCATCCTGCTGAAGCACCAGGACCCCTGGGGCCTCACCGCGGCGGACATCATGACGGCGAGCGCTGCGACGATCGCTCCCGACGCGCTGGTCGCGGCGGCCGTGCGCGTCATGGAGGAGCGGCCCGCGGGCGCGATCACCGCCCTGGTCGTCGTCGATGGGGCAGGGCGTCCGCTCGGCATCCTCCACCTCCACGACTGCCTGCGTGGCGGGGCCTGACCCAGACCGACGGGAGCCGTCGCAAGACCTTCGGGGGACGCGTCCAGCGTCGGAATCCGGACGCGGCGGGGTCAAGCCAGTGGCCGCAAGCGCCGATAACACAATCGGAACTGGCCACACCGTTCGCTGGCACACGCCGTGCTTGAGGGGTGCCCCCCCAAATGCTAGCGTGACTCACGACACGATGTCCGACCGACTCGAACGACCGGGTTCCCCATGCCACGCCCCGTCCCTCGACATTCGACACTGGTGCTCCTGGCCGTGGCCGTGCTTGCGGCGCTGCCTAGCTGTTCCCAGCGCCGGCCGGTCGGGCCATCGGGATCGACCGGGGAGCTGCCCGACCTCGAGATCAACGACTTCGCACTGACCGAGACGGACGCGGGCAAGCCCGAATGGAAGCTGTATGCCCGTTATGCCGCCGAGTACAGCGCGCGCAACACCTACCTCGCGCGCGATCTCAAGGTCGACTTCTTCGATGACCAGGGCGTGCGTTCGTCGGTGCTCACCGCGCGCGAGGGCGACATCAACGGCAGGAGCCGCGACATGACGGCACGCGGCAACGTCGTGCTGGTCGCGACCGAGGGCACGCGGCTCGCCTCGGAGGAGCTGAAGTTCCTGAACCACGACCAGAAGATCGTGGTGCCGGACGATCAGCTCGTCACCGTGCAGCGCGGCTCCGACGTGCTCACGGGCTACGGCTTCGAGAGCGATCCCGATCTCAAGCACTACGAGTTCAAGCGCCGCGTGCAGGCGACGGTGCGCAGCCGCGTGCCGCTCGGCGAGGAGGCGACCAAGTGACCGACGCCGCCCCCGCGCTCGCGCCCGAGCTGTCGCGCGAGGGACTCGTCGCCGAGAACCTCGTGCGCGACTACGGCCGGTTCCGGGTCGTCAGCGACGTGACGATCGGTGTGCGGCGTGGCGAGGTGGTCGGGTTGCTCGGCCCGAATGGCGCCGGCAAGACGACGAGCTTCTACATGATCGTGGGCCTGCTGCGGCCGAACGAAGGGCGCATCTGGCTCGACGGCGACGACATCACCGTCGAGCCCGTGTACCTGCGCGCGCGGCGCGGGCTCGGCTACCTCGCGCAGGAGCCGAGCGTGTTCCGGCGGCTCACCGTGCGCGACAACGTGCTCGCCGTGCTCGAGACGATGCCGCTGTCGCACGCCGAGCGTGAGGAGCGGCTCGCGCAGCTGCTCGAGGACTTGAACCTGACGCACCTGTCGGGGCGTCAGGCGCAGAAGCTGTCGGGTGGCGAGCGGCGACGCGTGGAGATCACGCGTGCCTTGGCTCGCCAGCCGTCGTATATGCTTCTCGACGAGCCGTTCGTGGGCATCGATCCCATCGCGGTCGCCGAGATCCAGGACATCGTTGCCCGGCTGCGAGATCGCGGTCTGGGCGTGCTGATCACGGATCACAACGTGCGTGAGACCCTGCGCATCACGGATCGTGCATACGTCATGTACGAAGGACGGATTCTTCTGCAGGGAACCGCGACGGAGCTCGCGAACGACTCTCGGGCTCGTGAGATCTACCTTGGGGAGCGCTTCACGCTCTAGAATCGGATCACGCCTATGGACATGAAGCCTTCGCTCAACCTGTCGCTCCGCCCGGCGCTCATCATGACGCCGCGGCTCCAGCAGGCCCTGAAGCTGCTCCAGGTGCCGACGCTCGAGCTGCAGCAGATTCTCAAGGCGGAGATCATGCAGAACCCGCTGCTCGAGGAAGTCGACGAGGTCGCCGACCAGGACGATCTCGCGCGCGAGGACTCGCCGGAAGAGGCCGCGAACCAGGAAGCCGAGGACCCCGCCGACGAAGATCCGATCGACTGGTCGGAGTACATGCAGGACGGGCTCGACCGGCCGTACGTGCCGCAGAGCGAGCAGAGCGTCGAGTTCCTCGAGAAGATGCCCGTGACGCGCACGACGCTCGCGGAGAGTCTGCTCGAGCAGCTCCACTTCCTGAACCTGCCGCCGGATCCGATGCACGTCTCCGAGTTCCTGGTCGGTTCGCTCGACGACAACGGTTGGCTCGCGACGTCGCTCGAGGACGTGGCGCAGGCGATCGGCCGCCCGATCGAGGAGTGCGAACACGCGCTCAAGCTGATCCAGGCGCTCGAGCCGGCCGGCGTCGGCGCGCGCAACCTGCGCGAGTGCCTGCTCATCCAGCTCGAGGCGAAGGGCGAAGAGGGCACGTTGCCGTGGAAGATCGTCAACGACCACTTCGACCACCTGGTCAACCGGCGCTTTCCCGAGATCGCGCGGCAGCTGCGATGCTCGCTCGAGGACGTGCAGGCGGCGGCGGACTCGATCGCCACGCTCAATCCGCGCCCCGGCCTCCAAGTGTCGGCCGAGGATCCCAAGTACGTCACGCCCGATCTGCTCGTCGAGCGCGTCGACGACGACTACGTCGTGCTGCTCAACGATCGGCATCTGCCGCGCCTGCGCATCTCGTCGGCGTACGAGGGTGTGCTGCGCGACAAGAAGAAGTCCGAGATGAACGCGGACGAGCAGAAGACGCGGGAGTACATTCAGGGCAAGCTGAACTCGGCGCGCTGGCTGATCCAGACGATCGAGCAGCGGCGCAAGACGATGATCAAGGTGATGAGCTGCATCATTCGCGAGCAGCGCGAGTTCTTCGACAAGGGCATCGCATACCTGCGGCCGCTGACGCTCCAGCAGGTCGCTCGCCAGATCGAGATGCACGAGTCCACGGTGAGCCGCGTCTGCAGCGGCAAGTACGTCCAGACGCCTCGCGGCGTGTTCGAGCTGAAGTTCTTCTTCTCGAGCGGACTCGAGACCGAGGACGGCGAGGACGTGTCGGCGCGTACGGCCAAGAACATCATCAAGACGCTCATCGACGAGGAGGACAAGAAGGACCCGCTGTCGGATCAGCGCATCGCGGAGCTGCTGCACGAGAAGGGACTCCGGATCGCCCGCCGCACCGTCGCGAAGTACCGCGAGCAGATGAGCGTGCTGCCCGCGCGCTTCCGCCGCCGCGTGGCCTAGGCGACCCACCCGATGCAGTGAACGGGCGGCATACCCGCCCTCGCGAGGAACGCTTCTATGCACATCAATACGACTGCACGTCATTGCGAATTGGCGAGCCACGACCGTGAGTTCGCCCATGCCCGCCTCGAGACGCTCCAGCGTTTCGCCCAGGACCTCCACGAGGCTCATCTCGTCGTCACCCAGGAACGCTATCTGCACGTCGCCGAGCTGACGCTGCGGCTCAAGCAGCGCGATGTCGCCGTCCGGGAGGAGGCTGCGGAGCCGCGCCGGGCAATCGATCTCGTGCTCGAGAGCGCGGAGCAGCAGCTCCGCAAGCTCCACGACCGCCGCGTCGATCACACGCGCCGGTTCGCGAACGGCCGCGCCGACGGGACGCCTCCGGCGTCCGACGACGACGACGCCGACACCCCGGAGAGCTGAGCGACCCGTGCAATCGGTCAGCGTCGCACGCCTGTTCGAGGATCAACGCGAGGAACTGCAGCTCGAGCAACTCACCGAATCGCTCGCGTCACGGCGGGAGATCACGGTCAGCGACGTGAACCGGCCGGGGATGGCCCTGATGGGCTTCCTCGACAACTTCCTGCCCGAGCGCATCCAGGTCCTCGCGCAGACCGAGCTCACCTATCTCGCGACGCTGTCGCCCGCCAAGGTGTGCGAGGCGATCGACCGGCTGTTCCAGTTCGACATGCCGTGCATCGTCGTGTGCAAGGGGCTCGAGGTGCCGCCACGGCTGATCGAGCGTGCGACCGAGTGTCAGGTGCCCGTGCTGCGGACGCCGCAAAGCACGACGCCGTTCATCAACTCGCTGCACCTCTACCTCGACCACATGTTCGCGCCGCAGACCACGGTTCACGGCTCGCTCGTGGACGTGTACGGCGTCGGGCTGTTGTTCACCGGGCCGAGCGGTATCGGCAAGTCGGAGTGCGCGCTCGATCTCGTCGAGCGCGGTCATCGGCTCGTCGCGGACGACGTCGTGACGATCACGCGCCGTCACGGTGACGTGCTCATCGGCACCGGCAATCAGCTGCTCAAGCACCACATGGAGATCCGCGGCCTCGGCGTCATCGACGTGCAGGCGATCTTCGGCATCCGCGCGATCCGCCTGCAGAAGCGCGTCGAGGTGCAGGTGAATCTCCAGAACTGGTCCGCCGAGCTCGACATCGAGCGCGTCGGCCTGGACGAGAAGCGCGTCGAGCTGCTCGGCGTCCAGACCCCGTTCGTGCAGGTGCCGATCACGCCGGGCAAGAACATCACGGTGATCGCCGAAGTGATCGCGCTCAACTACCTCGTCAAGGTGACGGGCGGCTATTCGCCCGCCGAGCGGCTGAACCGCCACCTGATGGAGATGATGAAGCGCAAGGTCGCCGCGCGCACGTGGGTGCGCGAGGACACCGAATGAGCGACCGCGTGCCCGCGCTCATCGTCATGCACGCCGATCTCGCCGCGGCGCTGCTGCGCGCCGCTGTCAAGGTGTACGGGCCGGTCGAGGACGTCGAGACCCTGTCGGGCGAGGGGCTGTCGCGCGACGACATGATCGGCGAAGTGTGCCGCCGCGTCGAGCGCTGGGAGCATGGCGGCCTCGTGCTCACCGACTTCTGGGGCGGCTCGTGCCATCTGTCGGGCGTCACCGCCGCGCGGGGCCGCGGCGAAGTCATCGTCGTGAGCGGCTGCAATCTGCCAATGCTGCTCGATTACCTCCACAACCGCGATCAGCTCGAGGCGAGCGCACTCGCGGAGCGCATCCTGAAGAAGGGACAAGAGAGCATCCGCGTCAAGCGGAGCGCCGCGTGAGCTGGGCGCTTCACCGGATCGACGATCGCTTGATCCACGGGCAGGTCGTCGTGGCGTGGGGGCACCGCTTCAATCCCGCGCGCATCTGGGTCGTCGATGACGCGGCCGCCGCCGATCCGCTCGAGCGCGAGGTGTTCGAGGGCGCGGCGGAAGGTGTCCACGTCAAGGTCGTCCCCGTCACCGAAGCGGCGGCTGCGTACATGAGCGAGAGCGCCGCGACCGGCGCGGCGTTCCTGCTCGTGCGCGATCTCGCGACCGCGCTGCGGCTCGTCGAAGCGGGTGCGCCCGTTGCGCGCTACAACGTCGGCGGACTGCACTACTCGCCTGGCAAGCACAAGGTCAACGAGTACGTGTACCTCGACGATGCCGACCGCGCTGCCGCGCGCGCTCTGCTCGGCCGTGGCATCGCGCTCGAGGTGCAGGACGTGCCCGCGTCGCGCTCGGCGCCGCTCGAATCGCTCGCTCCCGAGGTCCGCTCCGCGTGATCCAGGGCGCCGTCGTCACCGTGTTGCTCGGAGGGATCGCCGCGCTCGACGCCACGCCCGTCGCGCAGACGCTGCTGTCGCAGCCGCTCGTCATGGCGACGCTGCTCGGTCTGGTGTGGGGGCAGTGGGTCGTCGCGCTCAAGGTCGGCGTCGTGCTGCAGGTGTTTGCTGCCGGCACGCTGCCCGTCGGTGCGCGCACCCCCGAGGACTACGCGTCGGGCGGCGTCGTCGGCGTCGGCGTCGCGGCCCTGCTCGCGTCGCTGTCGCCGTTCGCGGTGGCACAGGACGCGTGCGTCATGCTCGGCTCCGTCATTGGCATGATCGCGGCCGGCCTCGGCGTGCCGCTCGTGAAATGGCAGCGCCGGCGGCACGAGGCGCTCAGCCGCTGGTGCGAGACCGCACTGCGTCAGGGCGACGCATCGGCGCTCGGCCGCGCGCACGGCGCGGCGGTTGTCCTCGCATTCGGCGTCGGTGTACTTTACTGCGCCGCTTTTCTCGCGGTATCGGCCCAGCTGCTCCCGCCGCTCGTCGCGCATCGCTCGCTGAAGCTCGCGCGTGCGTGGGAGGTGGCGCAGCCGGTGTGGCTCGGGCTCGGTCTCGCGCACTTGCTCAACGCGTTCGTTCAGCGTCGGTTCATGCGCGCCGCATTGTTCGGACTCGGTCTGGTCGTGGGCTGGGTGCTGCTCGTCGTGGGGAGATGATTCGGGTGCCGCTCGGGAACCGCCAATTCAACGTGATGGCCGCGCGGCTGACGCTGCTCCAGGCGACGTGGAACTACGAGCGCCAGCAGGGCCTGGGCTGGGCGTGGTCGATCGAGCCCGCCCTCGAGCGCATCTACCCGGATCCCGCGGTACGGCGGGAGCGGCTCGCGCAGCACACCGCCTACTTCAACACGCAGCCCACGCTCGCATCGGTCGCGCTCGGCGCCGTGGCGCGGCTCGAGGAGCAGGCCGCGCAGGACGGCGCCGCCGATCCCGCGCTCATTCCGCGCATGAAGAGTCTGCTCGGATCATCACTCGCGGCGCTGGGCGATCGGCTGTTCTGGTTCACGTTGCGGCCGTTCGCGGCATGCCTCGGCATCGCGCTCGTGCTGCTCGGTCACACCTGGGGCGCGGTCGCGCTGTGGCTCGCATACAACGTCGTGCACCTCACGGTGCGGTGGCTTGGCGTGCGGTGGGGCTACGCGGACGGTCCCGCGGTCGCGTCGGGGCCGCTGCGCTCGCGACTCGAAGCCCTGATCGGCACATTCGGCCGCGCGGGGGCGCTGCTCGTCGGCGTCATCATGGCGTGCCTCATGGTACCGGCCGGCGAGCCGCGGTCGGCGACGTTCCAGCTGCTGCTCGCGGGCGGTCTCGCGCTCGGGCTCGCCTGCTCGCAGCGCGCGCGGCCGTCGCCGACCGAATGGGCGCTGGGCATCGGCGCCGTGGCGCTGATGCTCGGCTGGTGGCGCTGAGGCGGCCATGGTCCAGGCGAGCATGCTCATCCGCAATCAGCTCGGGCTGCATGCCCGCGCGTGCGCGTTGTTCGTCAAGGCGGCCGCGCGGTTCAAGAGCGAGGTCTGGGTGTCGCGCGACGACCTCGAGGTGAACGGCAAGAGCATCATGGGCGTGATGATGCTCGCGGCGGAAGAGGGCAGCTCAATCCAGGTGCGTGCCGAGGGCCCGGACGAGATCGATGCGCTCGCCGCGATCCAGGAGCTGGTCGACGGCAAGTTCGGCGGCGAGCCGTGAGAGTCACCGGCATCGCGGCCTCGCCGGGCATCGGCGTCGGCCCGATCCTGCGCGTCGAGCGCGAGGACTATTCGCTGCGGGATGCGTGGATCGAGCCGGACCAGGTCGATGCCGAGCTCGAGCGGCTGCAGCACGCCGTGGACGTCACGCGTGACGAGCTGCGCCGCATTCGCGACGGCATGGCCACGGAGCTCGGCGAGGAAGAGGCGCGCATCTACGACACGCACCTGCTCATTCTCGACGACCCCGAGCTGTGGAAGGCGGTCGACACGGGCGTCCGCACCGACCTGCGCAGCGCCGCAGGCGTGTTCCACGCGTATCTCCAGGGCGTCGCTGCCCGGCTCGATCAGGTCGGCAACGAGGTGCTGCGTGAGCGGCGCGCCGACGTCGTCGACGTCGAGCGGCGCGTGCTGCGCCACCTGTTCGGCGACGCGGGCCGCTCGCGGACGGCGCTCAAGGAGCCGTCGATCATCGTCGCGCACGATCTCGGGCCGAGCGAGGTCGCGATGCTCGACCGGCGTAACGTGCTCGGCTTCGTCACCGAAGTGGGGGGGCGCACGTCGCACAGCGCGATCGTCGCGCGCGGCCGCGGCATCCCCGCCGTCGTGAGCGCGCGGGGCGTCATGCAGCACGCCCGCGGCGGCGATCGCGGCGCGATCGACGGCTACGTCGGCGAGCTCGAGCTCAATCCCGATTCCGCGGCCGAGTCGCACTATCGCTCTCGCCGCGCGCTGCTCGAGGAAGAGGCCACCGCGCTCGAGGCGATTCGCGGCGAGCGCGCGATGACTCTGGATGGCCGGGCGATCGATCTCGGCGCCAACATCGAGCAGCCGTCCGACGTCGCGCTCGTGCGCGACGCGGGTGCGGACGGCGTGGGACTGTTCCGCACCGAGTTCTTCTATCTCAACCGCCACGCGCTGCCGACCGAGCAGGAGCAGTACGATGCCTATCGCGAGGTCGCCGAGGGCCTGCACCCGCGGCCGGTCATCTTCCGGACGATGGACCTCGGCGGCGACAAGGTCGCGTCGTATCTCGGTGTCACGCACGAGACGAATCCGTTACTCGGCTGGCGCGGCATCCGCTTCGCGCTGAACCATCTCGACATGTTCCGCACGCAGCTGCGCGCGATCTATCGCGCCAGCGCGCATGGCACCGTGCGGATCATGTTCCCGATGGTATCGAGCGAGGCGGAGCTCGCGCGCGCCCGCGAGTGCGCGCACGAGGTCACCGCCGATCTGGCGCGCGAGGGCGTGCCGTTCGATACCGCCGTCGACGTGGGTGTGATGATCGAGACGCCGAGCTCGGTGTGGATGGCCGACGTGCTGGCGCGCGAGGTGAAGTTTCTGTCGATCGGCACGAACGACCTGATCCAGTACACCCTGGCGATCGACCGCGACAATCCACGGCTCGCGCACCTGTACGAGCCGCTCGACCCGGCCGTGCTGCGGAGCATCCGGCACACCGTCGACGCCGGCCATGCCGCCGGCTGTTGGGTCGGCATCTGCGGCGAGATGGCGGGCGATCCCCGCACGGCCGTGCTGCTCATCGGGCTCGGCATCGACGAGCTGAGCATGTCGAGCTTCGATCTACCGCGCGTCAAGGCAGCCATTCGCAGCGTGCACCACTCGCACGCGCGCGAGATCGCCGAGGAGGCGCTGCGGCAATCGTCCGCGCACGGCGTGAAGGAGCTCCTGCGCTCGAAGGCCGAGACGCTGCTGCCGAGCTTCCTGCTCGCGAAACGGAGCCCGCTGTGACGACCGACGTCCGCAACCCGCTCGACGCCTCGGGCATGGGCGCGCTCATCGAGGGTGCGCCGGCTCAGGTGCTCGACGCGATTCGCCAGCCGGCTTGGCCGGCGTTCGAGCGCAGCCCCGACCTGCTCGCGGTCGGTGCGATGGGGGGCTCGGCGATCGCGGCGGATCTCACCGCGTCGCTGTTCCGCGGCGAGCTGCCGCGGCCGATGCTCGTCGTGCGCGACTATCGGCTGCCGCCATGCGTCACGGCGTCGTCGTTGCTGCTGCTCGCGTCGCATTCGGGCAATACCGAAGAGACGCTGGCCCTCGCGGGCGAGGCGCGCGGGCGCGGCGTGCCATTCGTCGGCGTGACGACGGGCGGGCGGCTCGGCGAGGTGTGCGACGCCGCGGGTGCGACGCGCCGCGGCTTGCCGACGGGCGCACCGCCGCGTGCGGTGCTGTACGCGGCATGGGTCGCCGTCACGCGGCTCGTGGGCGCGCTCGGCTGGATCGCGGATCCCGTTCCCGCGTGGCGTGAAGCGGCCGCTGCGATGGATGCGCGGGTGGCGGAGTGGCGTCGCGACCGTGCGGAGGCCGCGAATCCCGCACGGCAGATCGCGGCCGCGCTCACGGGAAAGCTGGCATTCGTCTACGCCGAGCAGCGGCTCGAGCCGCTCGCCGTGCGCTGGAGGCAGCAGCTCAACGAAAATGCTAAGCTGCTCGCCCATTCTGCCGTGGTCCCCGAGCTCAATCACAACGAAGTCGTCGGCTGGGAGAAGTCCGGGATGGCGTCCGGCGCAGCCGCAGTGTTGCTCCGGGACGGGCTCGAATCCGCGCCGAACGAGACGCGGCTCGCGCTGACGGCAGAATTCCTCCGCAGCCAAGGCGTCGTCGTCGTCGAGCCGCCCGCACCCGCGGGCAGTCCGCTCGCGCGCGCGGTGACCGTCGCGCTGCTGGGGGATTTCGTGAGCTATTACCTGGCGATGTCGAACGGGGTTGATCCGACACCGATCGTCTCGCTCGATGAGTTCAAGCGCCGCCTGGCCGAACGCCGAGCGTCGCAGGTGGGTGGCGCGTGAGCGGCCGCCCCGGCCAAGAAACATCTGCCGCGCGAAGTGCGCGAGGAGCCCTGATGCCCGAGCGTCACCTGTTCACCTCGGAATCCGTCACCGAGGGTCACCCCGACAAGATCGCCGACCAGATTTCCGACTCCGTCCTCGATGCGCTCATCGCGCAGGACCGCACGAGTCGCGTCGCGTGCGAGACGCTCGTCACGACGGGCCTCGCGATCGTCGCCGGCGAGATCTCGAGCCATGGCTACGTCGAGATCCCGAGCCTGGTGCGCAAGGTGATCGGCGAGATCGGCTACGACAGCGCCGAGTTCGGCTTCGACTGCCACACCTGCGCCGTCGTCACCACGATCGACGACCAATCGCCGGACATCGCGATGGGCGTCGACCGCGGCGGCGCGGGGGATCAGGGGCTCATGTTCGGCTTCGCCTGCCGCGAGACGCCGGAGTTGATGCCGCTACCGATCATGCTCGCGCATGCGCTCACGCGCCGGTTGTCGCATGTTCGGCGCAAGAAGATCGTTCCGTACCTGCGTCCCGACGGGAAGTCGCAGGTGACGGTCGAGTACGAGGGCAGTATGCCCGTGCGCGTCGACACCGTCGTGGTGTCGAGCCAGCACGCCGACGGCGTGTCGCACAAGAAGATCGAGAAGGACATCATCGAGAACGTCGTCATGCCCGTGATTCCCAAGAAGTACCTGAAGCGGAATGGCGCGACGTTCCACATCAACCCGACCGGCAGCTTCGTGAAGGGCGGGCCGATGGCGGATACCGGCCTCACGGGCCGGAAGATCATCGTCGACACCTACGGTGGTGTCGGCAGCCACGGCGGCGGCGCGTTCTCCGGCAAGGACCCGAGCAAGGTCGACCGGTCGGCGAGCTACGGCGCGCGCTACGTGGCGAAGAACCTGGTCGCAAGCGGGCTGTGCGAACGCGTCGAGGTGCAGATCGCGTACGCCATCGGCGTGTCGGAGCCGGTCAGCGTCATGGTCGATTCGCTGGGTTCCGGCAAGGTGAGCGACCGGAAGCTGACGGACATTGTTCGAAAGAATTTCGATCTCACACCGAACGGCCTCATCAAGCACCTGCGGCTGCGCCGCCCCATCTACCGCTCCACCGCCGCCTACGGCCACTTCGGCCGCAACGAAGCCTCGTTCACGTGGGAGCGGACGGACAAGGCGCGGGTGCTCGCCCGCAGCGTCTGACCCGGCGCCTGAGCCATTTCACCCGGCGGGCGCGGCGCTGCCGCCCCGCCGGCGCTGAACGCCGCGCTCGCGCTGTCCCTCCGGGCCGTCGATCTGGCCCGGTTTTCGCGTATAATCAGGGACAGGCGCATCAGACTTCACGGCGAAGGAGCACCCATGAAACCGCGAACCCCTCGACGTCGTTTCACCGCGCTGCTCGCGGCGGCCACATTGCTGACGCTCGCCCCGGCGGCTCACGCCAACCCGGTCGCCGGTTTCCGCGAGGATTTTTCAGGCACCTCGACCGGCCTCTGGGGCGGTGGCGCCGCGACCTTCGACAACCCCGGCACGGGCGGCGCCGATGGCGTGGGCGACGGCTACCTGCGCATGTCGCAATCGAGCATCGGCAATTTCGGCGCGCGGGCGGTCGCACCCGAGTACGCGGGCGATTGGATCGCGGCGGGCATTCAGAAGGTGCGGATCGCGCTCAACGACATCGGCACGACGCAGCCGTTTCAGATGCACTTCTGCATCGGCAACAGCAGTAACTTCTGGCAGTACAACACGCCGTTCACACCGCCACCCAACACCTGGCAGGACTTCGAGGTCGACCTGAGCTCGGCCGGCAGCTTCACGCAGATCATCGGCCCCGGGACGTACACGCAGGCGCTGCAGAACGCCGACCGCATCTTGATCCGGTATGACATTCCGCCGTACGTCAAGCAACCCGACGACATCTCGGGCGACCTCGGCATCGATCGCATCCAGCTGATCGGCGTACCCGTTCCCGCTGAAGCGGCGACGTGGGGGCGGCTGAAGGCGCTGTACCGCGACCGCTAGCTAGTCCACGCCGCGCAGCCGGCGGTGGCGTCGCACGGGCGGGACGCCCGGTTGCCAGCGCTCGCCGTGCAGCGGATCGACGAGGTCGAGGAACGCGTAGCGCCGCATCCCGCGATCCGCGGTGAGCAGCTCGCGCACGCCGTGCTCCCTCAGCACGGCCGCGACCTCGAGCCCGGGCGGCTTTCCGGGACTCGAATCCAGCTCCGCAACGAGAGCCGCGAGCGTGTCCGCGTGGCGCTCGGTCGGACCGATCGCCGTGACCGACGGGCTCGCGAGCAGCTCGCGCACGTAGCCGATCGCTTCCGCGGTGGAGAGGGGCCGTGGTGTGGCGTGCGGATGGGTGACGAGTGTGACGAGCTCGTTCACGACCGGCCACGGCAGCGCCCACGGCGCCTCGCCGTTGACGAGGGCTTCGAGCGCCGCCGCGGCGCGCGCGTGCTCGGGCGCGTGCCGATTGAGCGCGAGCGCGAGCACGCTGGTGTCGACCGCGATCATCGCTCGCGCTCCACGCCGCGGCCACCGAGCCGCGCGAGCGCATCACGGTCGGCGACGTCCTCGAGGTAGGGGCCGAGATCGTAGGAGGGGAGCGAGCGGCGAGGACGGCGTCCCGGCGCGGCGCGGAGCCCCGCGCGAAGCGCGGCCTCGACGACCTCGGTGAGCGTACGACCCTCGCTGGCCGCGCGACGCTTGAGCTCCGCGTACACGGTGGCATCAAGGATCAGCGTCGTTCGCTTCATATGCTAAAACATATCATCTGCGAATCGGCGTCGCAAATGACGCTTGTGCGCCGAGCCGCGTTCGCCGACAATGCGTGCAGACGATTCTCCGCGCCGCACGCGCGCATCCCATTCCATTTTCCACTCAGGAGATCCTCATGGCAGCGAAGCGTCGTTCGTCGTCACAGCGTCGCGCCGGCCACGCGTCAAACGGCAACGGCCTCTCGTCCAACGGTCACGTCCCCGGGGACGTGCGCGACCTCGCGCTCGCAGGCGAGGGCCGGCGCCGCATTGAGTGGGCGGATCGCAACATGCCCGTGCTGCGCTCGATCCGCGCGCGCTTCGCCAAGGAGCGCCCGCTTCGCGGCGTCAAGATCGCGGCGTGCCTCCACGTCACGACGGAGACGGCGAACCTCGCCCGCACGCTGCAGTCCGCCGGCGCCGAGGTCATGCTGTGCGGCTCGAACCCACTCAGCACGCAGGACGACGTCGCCGCGGCGCTCGTTGCGCACTACGGCATCTCGACGTTCGCGATCAAGGGCGAGGATCACAAGACCTACTACTCCCACATCGTGTCGTGCATCGAGGCGCGGCCGCACGTCACGATGGACGACGGCTGCGACCTCGTCACCGTGCTCCACACCAAGATGAAGCCGTACCTGCGCGACGTGTTCGCGGGCACGGAGGAGACCTCGACCGGCGTCACGCGCCTCCGGGCGATGGCGGCGCAAAAGGTGCTGCGCTACCCCGTGATCGCGATCAACGACGCCGACACCAAGCACCTGTTCGACAACCGCTATGGCACCGGCCAGAGCACGATGGACGGGGTCATTCGCGCGACCAACATGCTCATCGCGGGCTCGACGGTCGTCGTGGCCGGCTACGGCATGTGCGGGCGTGGCGTGTCGGCGCGCGCGAAGGGCCTGGGCGCCACGGTCCTCGTCACCGAGATCAACCCGGTGCGCGCGCTCGAGGCGGCGATGGACGGCTTCCAGGTCGTGTCGATGGAAGAAGCCGCACCACGCGGCGACCTGTTCATCACCGTGACGGGCAACAAGTCGGTGCTGCGTCGCGAGCACTTCATGGCGATGAAGGACGGCGCCATCGTCGCCAATAGCGGCCACTTCAACGTCGAGATCGACATCCCGGCGCTCGAGCGCATGTCCTCGCGTCGCCGCAAGGTGCGCGAGTTCGTCGAGGAGTTCACGATCAAGGGCGGCGGCCGCGTCAATCTGCTCGGCGAGGGACGCCTCATCAACCTCGCGGCGGCCGAAGGCCACCCGGCGATGGTGATGGACATGTCGTTCGCGAACCAGGCCCTGAGCGTCGAGCACCTGCGCAAGAAGGCCAAGTCGCTCAAGAAGGACGTCTACATCGTCCCGGTGGCGATCGACAAGGAAGTGGCCCGGCTCAAGCTCAAGACGATGGGCATCGACATCGACACGCTGACGCCGGA
>Ga0157378_10002036_pt1 | contig 18105 bp, 15 predicted proteins | sample M65metaG_FD_115309 | JGI IMG/M metagenome (GOLD analysis project Ga0157378, IMG submission 115309) | Miscanthus rhizosphere microbial communities from Kellogg Biological Station, Michigan, USA - M6-5 metaG | ecosystem: Host-associated > Plants > Roots > Rhizosphere > Soil | place: USA: Michigan...
GGCAGCGTGCGCGAGCTCCGCGGCCGTCATCAACGGGAAGGGGCTAAAGCCTCGAGCGTGGTCGTCTCGGCCGTCGCCGGTCTCGCGTGGCTTGAACGAGTCGTCGTGTCGCGCGCGGCGGCCACGCTTGCCGACCCAAGGAAGGTCGCGACTGCTAGTCACGATTGGCGCGGTGCTACTTCGTCCAGATCGTTGTCGAGCCACGATCGCGCGCAAGCCTCGCAGCGGGATCCGCTGTCACATGCGGCCGGACACTTCCGTGTGCACGTACGTGGCACGCCGGCATACCCGCCGGTAGCTAGGTAGCGAAGCGAAGCCTCGAATGTCCATTTCATATTCGAATCGTAGCGCAGGTTCTTCGCGGCGCTAGTGCGGACTCCGCGCAGGCGCGGATGTCACCTCGGCAGGATTAACCGATGTCAATGGCGAGCTGCCGACATCACGTCCGCCTCGGACCGAAAGCAGGACCTGCTAATTGGATTGATTCGTGCCGCCATATACGACAAACCCCGCCGGAGCGGGGTCTGTGTCGGTACCGTGGACGGAGCGGCGCTCCGGTTATGGAACGGCAACAAAATGCCCGGTAACTACGACTTCGATAAAGGCGTTGCCCGTTGTTTCCGGCCCTCCGGTACACCCGTTAATCAATACTGAATCCCCCGCCTGTGCAACGAGCTTGGTAGGGAAGTTTCCGTCATAGACGCCGCGCCCCGCAGGGTAACGTACCGACGGTGGCTCCACCGAGATGAAAGGAGCCGAGAACCGGAAATGCGAACTCGACCCCGCGAATCGGACTTGGAGCACTCCAAACACGTTTGCTCCTTTAGTTGCTTGTCCTTCGACGAACACATTGTCAATCACCAATATCCTTCCGGCAGGCACCGTAATCTTTTCTTGATTCGAGGCGCAGTTCCCGACAATAGTTGCCTCGAATTGAAATCCCCCTTGGTACGCCTGTTGGAATGGGTCGCTTACAACCGTTACGGCCGGTATTCCAGTAATCGTTGCGTTTATCGTCGGCGTTCCGGTTAACGTCGCGTTGACAGTCCCCGTCACGGGTACGGGGTTCGTCGGTGTATTGACTACAGTCACGGGTGCGGACGGCGGCACTTGCGGCGCGCCAAGAGTAACCACTGGCCAGAGCATGACGGCGGCGACGATCAGTGCCTTACGACGGATGCCGATTTCGGTCTGCATGTTGTCCCCCTGACGATAATCCTGCTAACCCAGACGGGCGGTCGCCCATCCGGGTGTTGACGGTAAGCAACCGACGTGCCGAGATCAAAGCGCCAGCGTTAACAGGCGGTTGCAGGAATCAAAGTTCTCCCGTTCAACTCGGTGTAAGGATGTCCGACAAAGAAGAAGCGCTCACTCGCCAAATCGCGTTGGTGCTAGCGCATCTACATTTATGACATCGTCACATGCAACGGGCTCGACTTGATGAGGAGACCGTACGTGGCTGCGCGCGCTGCCGGAGCGACCTCCCCGACCATCGGTTGGCTCTCAGGTTGGCGGCGAGCGGCCCTAAACCCACCACCGTGCGATGAGCCATTGGGTCGTCATTCCGTACATGGCGGAACATCCAGGGCCACCGCGAACACTGTTAGGGCAGCCGAGGCTACGTGGTAAAGAGTCCCTCCGAGCGCGGTCAACATTCCTACCGAACCAGCGAGGCCCGGAAGCAACGTCACGTTGCGACCGATAGCCGTCAGCAACCATGCTTGCGCATCGACACCAAGAACTAATACAGCTTCAAAGCAAAGCGCTGCACATAGCCAGCAGGGCATGCCTACAGCAGCACCGTAAACAGCGTTCCGCAGGGCCTGGTCCGTTGCGCCGATCTGAAGTATTCCGAGCAGACAAGCGAATCAAATTGCAGCGCCACCGAGAAAGGCGTTCCGCGCGAGAGCCAGTCCCGACTCACGGGTGTAGACACTGTATTGAAGCTGAGGCAGCGCCCAACGTCTAACTTTCAAAACCGCTTCAATCGACGATCGGTATGACGAACAGAATGAGTACGATCGCCATGATGATCCACATCACAGGATCGCGGGCGGCTCTCAGGTATAAGTCTGGGTCCTGGACCTCTTCTAGGAACGTCATACTTCCTCAGGCGTTCGTCGTGGTAGTTGGGATTAACGAATCGAGGCCGCAGTCGATCCACGATCGCGTACAGGCCTCGCACCCGCAACGCCGCCCGTCACACGCCGCCGGACACTTGCGGGTGCAGATGCATGGCACTCCGGCGTAGCCACCAGTAGCGGGGTAACGAAGCAAAGCCTCGGATGTCCATTCCATGTTCGAATGTCCATTCCATGTTCGAATCGTAACTCGCCTTGCCGCGGTAACAGCGCCGTTCGTCCCTCAGAGGGAGGCGCAGAGCTGCCAGAAGCCTAGAGCTTCCTGCCGGGAGTAGCTTGGGTTCTTGATCTTGACCCAAGTCGGCTGTACGCCGCGTTTGTACGGCGCCGCCAAATCCTTGCCTTCGGCAGCCCTACGTTGATAACTTACGTCTACTTCGCAACCGGGGCGGTGATTATTAGCGTTGACCGGTTGGTTTTTTTATCGATAGCTTTGCGCTCGGAATGCGCTTTTTGGTTACAGGCTCGGGCGGGTGCATCTGATCTACTTTGGGGAGATAACTCAAATTGGCGCTAACTGATGTCGGCGTGGTCGAGAACGCAGTGCCCGCCGGCAAAGAGGGGGAATGAACAACTCGTCACAATCTGAAACGACGATAGTTCGTCAAATTCGACGGCGTCTTCTGGCGATTGGCTCGACGATGCTCGTCTCGACGTTCGCGGCGGGCGCATCGGCCACCGTCAATTGCGCCAGCGCGCTCGGTCCGTTCTATGTAGACGTCCCCGCTTTCGTACTGGTGGGACAGAAGTTAGATAACTCTCGCGGCCTAGAGTCCTTTACTATCGCTTGGGGCGACGGAACGGTCTCCACCGGAGCTAGCACCGGCGGCACTTTGGTTAATCCGCCGCCATTCTTTTCTCACTCCGCGAGAGCCACGCACACCTATTCCGTACCGGCGACTGCGATCAGCATATCGCTGCAATTTCAAAACGGCGAGAGCTGCACAACAAATACGTTCGCCGTACTTGCTGGACCACCGCCACCCCCACCGCCGCCACCCCCACCGCCCCCGCCACCGCCACCGGCACCGATCCCACCGTCACCAGAGCCACCGCCGTTGGTCCTCCCGTCCGAGAAGTTGGCGGTCGAGTACTACTACGCTGATTGGGATGCGTACTTTGTGACGTCGAGTCCCAGCGAAGTAACGACGTTGGACTGGAACGGCTTTAATGGCACGTGGAAGCGTACCGGCCAACAATTCAACGTCTACCCGTTGGCTGATGCGCCCGAGTCAAGTTCAATGGTATGGCGTTTCTTTAGCACGGCGTTCGCGCCGAAAAGTTCGCACTTCTACACAGCCAATGTGGCGGAGTACAACGCGCTCCTCAACAACGCGAATTGGAAGCTAGAGGGGCCGGTCTTCAAAGTTCCAATGCCGGCGGAGGACGGAACCTGTCCGGACGGCAGCATTCCCGTCTATCGCATATACAACAACGGCGTTGGCGGTGCGCCGAACCACCGGTTCACTCCAGACGTCAACGCCTACCTGCATATGCTTGCAAGCGGATGGATTGATGAAGGAGTGGGCTTTTGCTCGCCTCAATAGTTCTTCTATAATTGGGACGCTTATGATTCGGCCCGCACAACTGCGGGCCGTTATTTCAGAACCAACAGTTCCAGCTTTTGCATACTGTGCAGATTCGGATTCTGGCCAACCAAGGGCGGACCGCGGCGGACTTGCGAAGCGAGAGCTGACGGCGCGAAAGTGTGGCAGGTAGTATCCGCATTGCGAAGCTATTATCGCCCGAGGCGTCGATCGCAAGGGTTAAGCATCGACTGCACCCATAGCCGCGTCGGTCGCATCCCTATCGCGGTCTCGCGCATCCAGGCCTTTGCTGCCTCCGCGGCCATTCCCATGGCGAAGGCGCGAGCCCAGTGCACCAGCCGCTTACGGCAGATAAATGCGACCGTGCATCTGTCATTGGATCACATCATCCGCACGAGCCCGCATCCCTTGTGGGATCGCTATACCCAGCGCTTTCGCAGTCGACAGATTGATCACGAATTCGTACTTGGTTGCCTGCAGAACCGGCAGTTCCGACGGTTTGGTGCCGTTTAGGATCCTGCCGGCGTAGACGCCGGCTTCGCGGTACCCGTTCGCTATATCACTGCCGTAACTCATTAGCCCACCTGCGGTGGCGAATTCCCGCCACTCGAAAATTGCCGGCAACCGGTACCGCTTCGTTAGGTCGACCAGCTGTTGAAGCCGACCGTTGAACAGGGGGTCCGCGCTTACCAGGAGCGCGCCGGCGCGAAGCGTTACAACGCTTTGGAATGCGGAATCAAACTCGCTTTCATGCGAGGCCGTCACAATAAATATCCTGCGCCCCATCGCCCGGGCCGCTGTTTGGATGTCCTTCGCTCGGGCATCCGTCCACGAGATGCTCGGATTGCCAAGGATTGCAATCGCGTGGTCACGTGGAATCAGCTCATTCAGTATTTCCAAGCGCTTTGTGTTGAGAGAGGTGGTCGGCACCGTAACACCAGTGATGTTCCCGGTGGGACGAGGCAAATTGCTAACGAGGCCCTCGGCCACCGGGTCAGTGCCCGTTATAAAAACAATCGGGATCGTCGCAGTGGCTGCCTTCGCAGCGCGGCGCACCGGAGCACCACCTCCGGCCGCGACTAGCGCGACTGGTAGCCGAACGAGCTCCGCCACCATCGAAGACATCCGTTCGCTATGTCCCTCCGTCCAGCGCTCTAGGATGGATAGGCTGGCTCCATCCACAAAACCGGTCTCTTTCAAACCTTGACGAAATGCTGCAGCCAGATACGCGGAGCCGATGGGCGATCCACCATTGATGAAGCCAATAACCGGGTTTGGTGGCTTTTGGCCGCGCGACGGAATTGGAACTGCGAGGAGACTACCCGCAGCGGTGACAAGGAACGTTCGCCGGTTCACCGTGAGTCGCCGGTAAAGTCAAGAGCTATGCATGCTACATCGTTGGTATCGGCTTCGACATTCCGCTCTGGCGAGGCACACGGTGACCGTGCGACCGTCCGTTTACGGCGTAGTGGCCGAGAGACGGCTCTTGGTGTTCCTAAACCTGCGCATAGACCTGGATAAGCGTAAACGTTGTGCCCCATGTACCTCGCCTCGCGAGTTCCGACTCGGCCTGTGCAATCAGCGCGTCCAATTCCGCGGGCGGCGTCCTTGCTTCAAGCCGGGGCCGCAGTGATTTTGCGAACTGAATCGGCAAGCGAAGGTACGGATCCCGGGCTCCAGCGCGACCACCGACGCTTCGATATGCGGATGCAACCCCATTCCGTCAAGCAAACCCGGCAACGCGAGCCCCGCGTCGAAGTTTCCACCGCCGGCAATGAATCCGTCGCGGATTAGCATGATCAGTTCTTCAACGGCGGGAGCCGCCGGCGTAACCTTCCACGAGGACATATCAGGATCTTCGAGAACGATCCAGCCACCTGGCTTCAGCAACCGCAGATAGGACGCAAGCTGCTGCGGGGCACGGCCGAGTGGAGCTATCTGAAAGCGTGCATGCAAAAGGTCGAATGCGCGCAACGGCAGCCGCGTGTCAAAAAGATCATCCTGCTGGACGATGACATTGGTGAGGACCTCAGACTGGACGAAGGATCGCGCCGCCGCAACCATTCGTTCGTCGATGTCAGTCCCCGTGATGGTCCCTTCAGCACCAGCCCACTCGCTCAAGACCCGTAGCCAACCCATCGCGCCGCAGCCTATGTCCACGGCATTCGACCTCGGCGGTCGGGCAATTCGACCTAGTATCGCGCGACCAGCCGGCTCCCACACGCGCGCTTGCAGGCGCAGTCGCTCAAGTTCCGATTCCTGGCCGGCGAGCAGGTAGGTGCTTGCTTCGCTCATGGCTACTGGATCACCTCATCTGCCCGCAGGAGAAGCGACGATGGGATTGACAGGCCGAGCGACCTGGCGGCCTTGAGGTTGATCACGAGCTCGAATTTCGTCGGCTGCTCGACGGGAATGTCACCGGGCTTGGCGCCCTTCAGGATCTTGTCGACATGCGCTGCTGAACGGCGGTACATGTCCGGGAGGTTCGCCCCGTAGGAGATGAGCCCTCCGGCGTCGACAAACTCCTTCTGGCTATACATTGCTGGTAGTTTGCCCCTAGCCGCGAGCTCGACGATCCTTCGTCGCTGGCCATAGAACAGCGAATCGCTTGCGACGAGGAGCGCCTCGGCGCGCCCTCCGGACATCGCTGCGAAAGCGGCGTCGAGTTGATCGGGAGACCGCACCTCACTTACTTCCAACTGCACTTCTGACGCTCGCGCCGCAATCCGCGACTGAAGAATAAACGCCGGATGCGCTCCACTGGTGGGATTCGTGAGCACGGCGATGCGCGCCGCGAAGGGAATCGCTGTCTTCAGCAGTTCGAGTTGTTTGCCGACGATCTCGGGTCCGGCGAAATAGGTCATCCCAGTGACATTCCCACCGGGATGCGCCAGGTTGACGACGAACCCCTCGCTCAATGCATCCGCGCTAGTCGCCATGACGATCGGAATTGTCTTGGTGGCGTCCTTGGCAACCTTCGTCGTCGCGGAAGATGTCGCCACGATGATGTCGATCTTGTTGTTAATCAGCGCGGCAACGATGGCCGGCAGGCGCTCGGCCTTTCCCTCCGCAAATCGAAGCTCCATCACGACGTTCTGGCCGTCGACCCAGCCGCGTTCGCGCATCCCTTGTCGGAACGCGCCGAGCACTTGCCGCGCGCTTTCGGGGTCGTTGAGCGCAAGAAATGCGATCCGCGGCAGGTTGCCCGTTTGCCGCGCCCCGGTAGAGAGCGGAGCAGCGAGGAGCGCGACAGCGCGGATAAAGTCGCGACGACGGGTCACTGAATAACCTCATCCGCCCGAAGCAGCAGAGGCTGTGAGATGGTGATGCCAAGCGCCCGCGCCGTCTTCATGTTGATCACCAGATCGAACTTGGTAGGTTGTTCGACAGGAAGGTCGGCGGGCTTCGCGCTCCTAAGGATCCTATCCACGAAGGATGCGCCGTGTCTCACGCCCGCGGCGATACTCGGGCCGTAGGACATGAGACCGCCAGCCTCGACGTACTCCCTGAACCCGTGCATCGACGGCAATCGGTGCTGTGCCGCAAGCTCTGCGAGGCGCGCTCGGTGAATCTGGAACTGCGCGTCTGCAATGGTGAGGAGAGCGTCTGCGCGTCCCTCGCCCATTGTCTTGAAAGCAGCGTCGAAATGGCTGGGCTCGCGAGCCTCTACGAGTGAAAGTTGCACTCCGATGGCGTCGGCTGCCGCCTTCACGTTCCTTATGGCGATAGTGTGACCCGGATTGGCTGGGTTGGAGAGGACCGCCACCCGGCGCACCGCGGGAATGGCTTCCTTGAGTAGCGTCAGATTCTTGCCGAGGATCTCCGTGCTGAAGCTGAACGCGATCCCCGTTAAATTCCCGCCCGGGCGCGCAACGCTCGCGACCAGCCCGAGCTCGACGGGATTTACTGCAACCATGAGGACGATCGGGATCGTCCCGGTAGCATTCTTCGCCGCCACGGCAGCGGGGGTCGGAATCGCTGCGATGATGTCGACTTTGAGCCGCACCAAGTCGGCCGCCAGGGCAGGCAACCTGTCGAACCTACCCTCCGCGAATCGATACTCGAGGACGACGTTCCGACCCTCGATCCAACCATGCTCGCGCAGTCCTTCGCGGAAGTGGTCGACGAAAGCCAAGCTCCCCGCGGCTGAACCTCCCGCGAGATAGCCTATTCGATAGATCTTGCCTGTTTGCTGCGCGTTGGCGCGGAGCGATTCGATCGCAAGTCCGGAAGAGACCAGCCTGACGAAAGTTCGTCGGTCGATCACTGCAGCCCCGCTGATCATGGTGGGTCGCAATTATTACACCAAGCCGAGGCGGGCGCTTCACCCAGGTCGCCTGCACACCGCGCTTGTAAGGCGCGGCCAAGTCCTTGCCGACAATGCCCTCGAGGTCCATCTTGCACGCCTGCGCGAACAGCGCCTCGCGGTGCTCCGTTGAGGAACGCACCAGCTGCAGGCCGGGGCGAGTCTGCACCAAGTCCGCGAGTCGCGCTTGGCGCTCGCTTAGCGGCAGAGCGTGAAGGTCCTAGCGGTCGGCCAACGGAGGTCGACGACAAACAGCGCAGCAGGTGCCGCGCGCACGGCGGCCGCGATCGACGATGGCATGAAACGTTATTGAATCACTTCGTCTGCTCGCTGCAACAACGTCTGCGGAATGGTCAGGCCAAGCTCCTTCGCGGTCTTAAGGTTGATGGTGAGCGCGAATTGAGTGGGCTGATGAACTGGAAGATCGCCGGGTTTGGCGCCTTTAAGGATCTTGTCGACGTAGTCGGCGGCAAGCGAGTAATGGGGAGCAGCACTGGGCCATAAGAAATCAGGCCACCCTGGCGGACGATTCCGCTGCCAACGTCGTAGCTGACGGGGAGCCGACTGGCGGCTGCGAATTCCAGCACCCGTGCCCGATTCAGCACGATCAGCGGTTCGATCGCGACCAGGAGCGCGTCCAGGCGCGCTTCATGGAGCAGGGCCAACGCCCGGTCGAAGTCCTCGACGCGGGTTACCTCGGCGACCACTACGCTGATATTGAAGCGGCGGGCCGTCTCGGTCACGTTCGCAAGCATTGGGGACACACCGGCATTGGTCGGATTGACGAGGAGACCCAATTTGGCGAGTCCGGGCAGCAGCTCACGAAGAAGTTCGACTTGTTTGGCGCCGAGATCCGGAACCATCGAAGTGGTCCCGGTAACGTTGCCGCCCGGATGGGCGAGGCTCGAAACCAGGCCGGACCCCACCGGATTCCCAGCGTGCACCATGACGATCGGGATCGTGCTCGTAGCTCGTCGCGCGGCCGCGGTCGCGGCAGCGGCGAACGCGACGATCACGTCGGGATTGCTTTCGACGATCTGGCGTGCAAGCTGTGTCAACCGCTGTGGGTCGCCGTTCGCGAACTTTTCTTCGACCACGATGGTCTTGCCTTCGATATAGCCGAGCTCGGTCAGTCGCGCTCGGAAGTGGCCAGGCGCTGCGGCCATCAGAGTATCGGCCGTATTGGGGCGATCGCCGAAGGACAAGACTGACACGCGCGAAATCTTGGTTCGCACCTGTTCGGTGGCCAATTCCGGCCCACTCGCCGGTGGCGATTCCACAGCCTTCGAGGCGACGCTGCTTGCGTCCGCCTCCTTCCTCGGCACGTCGTTCTGGCCACAACCGCAGGCTGCGAGGAGCGAAAGAAGAAATATCCGCCGGTCCATCCCCGGATCACCTTGCCCGCGAACGACAATGCGGCAATCCTACTGCCACACCGCGCCGTCGCGAAAGCCGGACTTGAAGCGGCTTTCAGCGCCGAGACGACCTCGGGAAGTTGAGGGCGATCGGGCGGCCGGTGCGCGACAGCAGGTCGACGCGATCGTCCTCGCGTCTGGCCTCCGGGCCGCGTTTGAGCGGGTCAAACAGACAACGCTGCAAGCCGAGACGCTCCGGCCCAGGCCAGCGCTACGGTCCAAGCCGAAGCGACCTCTACAGCAAAGGAGAACTCATGAAGTCACCACTTTACGTCCTTCCGCAATCACTTCTCGCTCGCGCTGACGAGGTGATCGAATAGAGGGTGGACCGTCTTAGGATGGCGGGTGTGCGCCCCGCATGGGCCCCTCAAAACCCACCACAGATGGACAAATTCGAGCCTCGCTTGGCAGGCTTGTCCCGTAGCGCTACGATCCCGTTCCGCACGAGTAAACTGTAGGCGACGATCTGTTTCTGTCCGCCGCGCTGACGAAGCCCGCCGGCAGGCGGCGATTTGGCCGTGCGGGCATGCCAGAAACCGAGGAGGACTCCATGCACCGATCCATCCTGCCAGTCGCTATCGTCTTCTCGTTGGCCAGCCTCGGCAGCGCACCGGCGGTGGGACAGCCCAACGTTCCGAACGTCGACAAGCTCAAGCAGATGAAGGTGTCAGGGACGGACCTCAATATTCCGCTCGTCCCACAGACCGGCAAAAATGCTGATCAGCTCCGCGAGAACCTGAAGCGGATTAAGCTGCCGCCCGGATTCAAGATCGACCTGTATGCGGTGGTCCCCGACGCGCGCATGATCGCCGTCGCGCCATCGACAAACATGCTTTTCGTAGGTACCCGCAAGACCACGGTGTGGGCGGTGACGAATCGCAACAGCGGTGATGTCGCGACCGAGGTAAAGGAATTCGCGCCCTCGCTTAAGTTTCACAATCCCAATGCAGTGTGTTGGACGAGGGATGGATTTCTATTCGTGGTTGAGAGCAACCGGGTCTACAATTTTCCGGCGGCCGAGTTCTTCTATGAAGGTCCGGATGTGGCTGTCGCGGAAGTCGTTCCGCAGGGGCAGCTTATTCCTCCGGACGAAGAGTCGTTCAACCACAGCGGACGCGTATGCCGCATTGGTCCCGATAACAAGCTGTACATAACGCTGGGACAACCATTCAACGTGCAACCGCGCGACAAGCTCGCCTTGTACACGAAGTGGGGTATTGGCGGCATCGTGCGGATGAATCAAGACGGTACCGGACGTGAGGTGTACGCGACCGGCATACGCAATTCAGTGGGCATGGACTTCAATCCAAAAGACAAGACGCTCTGGTTCACGGACAACCAAACGGATGGCATGGGCGACGACATTCCGATGGGCGAGATTAACCGCTCGACGCAGGCAGGGCAGTTCTTCGGCTATCCGTACATCGTCAGCAAAACGCGCATCACTGAGTTCGGTTACGATAAGGATCCGGTCCCGGCCGGGGCGATCGACCCGCAAGTGATGACCGATGCGCACGCGGCAGACCTCGGTATGAGCTTCTACACGGGCAAGCAGTTCCCGGCGAAATACCAAGGAGGGTTCTTCTCCGCACAGCACGGCTCGTGGAATCGCACGAAGCCGATTGGAGCCCGCGTACTGTTCACTTCGTTGAAGCCGGACGGTACCGCCGACAAAACCGAGGTTTTTGCCGAAGGCTGGCTCGACGACGCTACGGGACTTTACCGCGGCCGGCCGGTCGACGTGCAGATGGCCAAGGACGGCTCGCTGCTCGTTTCGGATGACTACGCCGGCGCGATTTACCGCATCAGCTATAGCGGTCCGTGAATCGACTTGCCCAGCAAACTCGTCGTGTCCTCGGGGGGGGGCCGGACTCCCGCCGGGGTATCGATTGCCAGGTTCGTCAGCGGCTATCCCCCCAAGTTTGATTTGAGTCCACGGGACGGGCGCGAGAGCATGACCAGTCGCTCGCATTCGATTCGTATCTTGTCGGCGACTCTTTGCGCGGGTCTGTCCATACCGGCCGTAGCCGCGGCGGCGGGGAACGCCGCTGTCGGCAAGATGAAGGCGCAACCGTGCACCGTATGCCATGGCGCGGCCGGCATCAGTACTTTGCCTGACGCCCCCAACTTGGCGGGCCAACCGGAAATCTACATTTCAAATCAGTTACGTGCGTTCCGGAACGGTGAGCGACGGCATGAGGTGATGAACGTGGTGGCAAGGCCCCTGAGCGACGACGACATTTCCAGCCTTGCTGCTTGGTTCTCATCCATTCGCATCGAAGCGAAGGCGCCCGACTGAACGATCAGCCGGAAGGTCCAACGCTAAAGTTCTTTGAGGTGGTGCGCATTCACGCGCGGCCTCACACCGGTGCTCAACCGACTACGCGCCGGCGGGGCTTGTTGCCCGCCACGCTGCGGTAGCGGCGGGCAGCCGGTTAACTTCAATTCGTTAGACGTCTCGCTACCCTGGAGGTGAACACACCATGCAACGCACCGCTCGCTGTGCTTGTAGCTCCGCCTCGATTTCGATCAAGGGCGAACCGACGCAACATGGCGTTTGTCACTGTATGAACTGCATGCGCCGGACTGGTAGTGCTTTCGGCATCTCGACGTATTTTGCGAAATCGGACGTCGTTGGCAAAACTGGAGACATGCAGGTCTATGCGTTTCATCATGCTGAAATGAACCATGATCAGGAACGGCACTTCTGCGCTAAATGCGGAACGACCCTTTTCTGGTTCATGTCGACGCGCCCGCAACTTATCGGCATTGCAGGTGGCTGCTTCGCGGGCGACGAGCTCCGGGAGCCGAGTTTGTCCACCTGGCACTCACGGAAGCTGCCATGGGTAACGCTGCCGGACAATTGGATTCAGAAGCCTTTCGCAAGAGATGCCTAACCGCTCGAATGAGGTAACGTCCCCAATCAAGCTTCGCTTGCTTACAGCGCGCCTCATGTCGAGCGTTAGGCGCCACTGCGGCGTCGCGGCGGTGGCCGGGCGGTGCGTGCCTGCGGCTCCCGCGGATGCCGTGGCGTGCCCGATTTCGGTTTGGCCATGTTCTCTTGGCTTTCGGATGGAGTGCCGGCATTCACGCGTTCGCTGAGTTTTGACGGTCGTGTGAGTCCGCTCGAGCACCGGTCGGCGCTTCCGGCCGCTCGTCGCCCATAGCACGTCGTCCGTCACCGGCAGCCTGTCCCTCTCGCTGTATTGGGCGTAGTCTCAACTTGCTTCTCCTCTTTTGGCTAGTGATCTTCGGCCCGCCGCAAGCGGGCCGCCTTTTTGGGTGGACCGTGCAGGCGATGAGCGGTAGCGCAGACGCCCGCAATGTCACGGCCTTCGGGTCCTTCCCGGCCAGGCGCGCGAGGGCACCGGCGCCGTCAAACGCCCGGCACTCGCGAGAATCGCGCAAGGGGGCGTAACGTCGCCTTGCTCGCATCGCTCGCATTGCATTGACTATTGGTGCCCAGGGCCGGACTTGAACCGGCAAGGCCTTGCGGCCGGGGGATTTTAAGTCCCCTGTGTTTACCAGTTTCACCACCCGGGCATCGACGCATTATCCCGCAGAACGTTCATTCCGGTCGCAGCCGCACATGCACGTTCTTCTCCTGCGTGAAGCGCAGGAGCTCGTCCAGGCATTCCTCCCGCCCGAAGCCGGAGTGGCGGACGCCGCCGAACGGCGCGCCGAGAAAATGCTTGCCGACTTCGTTGATCCAGACGTAGCCGGCGTTGACGCGCATCGCCGTCCGGTGCGCCGTGCTGATGTCGTTCGTCCAGATCGCGCAGGTGAGGCCGTAATCGACGGCATTGACGGACGCCAGCATCGCCTCGTGGTCGGACCAGCGCAGGATCGACAACACCGGCCCGAAGATCTCCTCGCGCGCGATCTTCATCGCCGGCGTGACGTCGACGAACACGGCCGGCAACACAAAGTAGCCGCCGGCGAGCGCAGGATCGGCGGGTCGCGTGCCGCCGAAGGCGAGCCGCGCGCCTTCGCGGCGGCCCCACTCGATGTAATCCATCACGCGCGCAAGCTGCGTCTCGCTGATGATCGCGCCCATCGTCGTCGCGGGGTCGGTCGCGATGCCGGGGACGAAGACCGCGGCGCGCGCGCACACGCGCTCGACGACCGCATCGTGGATCGCATCGTGGACGAACGCGCGGCTGGTCGAGCCGCACGACTGGCCGCACCAGGTGAAATTCATCCCGGCCACGATAGCTGCGGCGACCGCGTCGGGTTCGGCGTCCGGGTAGGCGATCAGCGCGTTCTTGCCGCCCAGCTCGAGCATCAGCGGCTTCACCGTGTCGCTCGCCGCGCGCATCACGGCGCGGCCGGCGGCAACGCTGCCGATGATCGCGACCATCGCGACGTCGCGGTGGCCCGCAAGCGCGGCGCCCGTCGTGCGGTCGCCAGGAAGAACGTTGAACGCGCCGGGCGGCAGCAGCCCGCCGATCAGCTCCGCAAGCCGAAGCGCGGACAACGGCGCCTGGTCCGGCGGCTTGACGATCACCGCGTTGCCGGCCGCGAGCGGCGCCGCCGACTTGCCCGCCGCGAACATGAACGGGTGATTGAACGGCACGATGCGCGCGACGACGCCAAGCGGCTGGCGCACCGAGAAGTTGACGACGTCGGGACCCATCGGGATCGACGCGCCCTTCATCTCCGTGACGAGCCCGGCGAAGAAGTCGAGCTGCGCGGCGGCCACGCGCGCGTCGCTCGTCATTTCGCGCACCGGGTTGCCGCAGTTTGCCGCGTCGATCGTCGCGAGCTCGACGGCGTGTTCGCGCACGACGCGCGCCATCTCGCGCAACACCTTCGCGCGCTCCTGCGGCGCCACGTCGCGCCACGCCTCGAAGCCAGTGCGCGCCGCGGCGACGGCCGCATCCACGTCGGTCGCGTCGGCCAGCATCACCCGCCCGAGCGCGCGTCCGGTGCTCGGATCGAATGTCTCGACGTGGCGGCCCGACGCCGGCGGATGCCACGCGCCGCCGTAGTAAGCGTCGCGGCGGATCGCGCAGGGCAGCGGAGGCGCGAAATCGTCGTCGCTCATCGAGGCCGCCTTTCACCGCGGCCGATCAACGCGTTGAGGCCGATCGCCGCCACGAACACGACGATCAGCAGCGCGTACATCCGCGGCATGTCGAAGGTCGAGTACGCCTGGATCACGAGGTGCCCCACGCCGCGGTTGGACAGCTTGGTCTCGGCGAGCAGCGTGCCGATGATCGCCACGCCGAGGCCGAGACGCAGCCCGTTGCGCACGGGAGCGCGCATGGCCGGGAGGTAGATCTTGGTCGCCATCTGCCACGGGCGGGCGCCGAAGCTGCGCCCGACGCGGATCAGCACGCCGTCGATTGCGCGCATGCCCGCGGCCGCGCTGATGGCGATCGGGAAGAAGCAGGAGATCGCGGCCATCGCGACCTTCGACCCCGCGCCCACGCCGAACCACATGATCATCACCGGAAAGAAGACGATCTTCGGCGTCGGGCCGAGGTAGTGGATCAGCGCCTCGTACGCGTCGGCGGCGAAGCGGTTCGCGCCGATCACGACGCCCGCCAGGAGACCCAGCGCACCGCCGACGGCGAGTCCCGCGGCCACTTCCGACGCCGACGCCCCGAGATGGCCGTAGAACTCCGGCGCGGCCAGCACACGCATGAGCGCCGCGGCGATCGATCGCAGCGACGGCACGACGTCGCGGAACAGGAGACCGGACGCCGACACCGCTTCCCACGCAACGAGCAGCGCGACGACGATCGCCGCACGCAGCGCGAGCACCTGCCTGCGCGTGGGGTCGCCGGCGTCGCTGCCGGTCGCGGCCGCGGCGGGGGTCAGGTCCGTCGCGCCCATCGCTCGATCCGTTCGGTCACGTCGAAGAACAAGACGCTCGCCAGCACGACGAACAGGATCGCCGCGTACGTGCCCGGCAGGTCATAGCGCTCCGCCATCTCGTTGATCAGCTGCCCCAGGCCGCCGAAGTTGATCAGGAACTCGACGCCGACGATGTTGATCATCGCGAAGATGAGACCCAGGCGGAAGCCGACGAAGATCGTCGGAAGCGCGGCCGGCAGCAGGATCAAGCGGAACTGCTGTCGCGGCGTCAGCCGGAAGCTGCGGCCGACGTCGACCAGCACGGCGCGCGTGGCGCCCAGCCCTTCCGTCGTCTTGAGGATCACCGCGGGAAGCCCGGCGCAGAAGCCGATCGCGACGATCGTCGCGGCGCTGCGGCCGAAGATCACCAGGAACAGCGGGTACGCGAGCACGATCGGCGCGGCCGCGAACGCACCGATCCACGTCTCGCACGCGAGCTTCAGCATCCGATAGCGGTGCAGCGCCACGCCGGCGGCGACGCCGACGAGCGCGAGCAGGAGCGCGGCCCACAGCATTTCCTGCGTCGTCTGCACGAAGCGGCGCAGCACGTTCTCCTCGGCGACCACGCGCGGGATCGCGGCCAGCACGTCGGACGGCAGCGGGATCACGAAGCGGTTGACGACACCGGCGCGAAGCAGCGCCTCGACGATCGCCACCAGCGCGACGAGCGACCCGGCGCCGACGGCGCGCGCGGGCCACGGCGACGCGCGCAGCGACGCATCGTTCACGCCGCCGGTCCTCCGCGGCGCGCCTGCGCCTCGGAATCCTCGATGCCGCGCGTCGCCTCCTCGCGCAGGTCGTGCCAGATCTCGGCGACGTAGCGGCCGAAGCGGTCGCTGCCGACGACGTCCGAATCGCGCGGATGCGGCAGGTCGATGTCGACGATGCGCTTGATGCGGCCGGGCCGGTACGTCATCACGATGACGCGGTCGGACAGCTGCACGGCCTCGGTCAGGTTGTGCGTGATCAGCAGCGTCGTCTGCTGCAGCTCCTGCTGGATCTTCAGCACCTTGTCCCCCAGCAGCACGCGCGTCTGCTCGTCGAGCGCCGCGAACGGTTCGTCCATCAGCAGGATCTCGGGCGTGGCGGCGAGCGTGCGCGCGATCGACACGCGCTGGCGCATCCCGCCCGACAGCTCCGCGGGATGGCGGCGCTCGAACCCCGCGAGCCCGACCAGCGCGACGAAGTGCGCGGCGCGCGCCAGCCGCTCGGGCTTGGGCACGCCGGCGATCTCGAGCGGAAACGCGACGTTCTCCTGCACGGTGCGCCAGGGAAACGTCGACTCCTCCTGGAACACCATGCCGATCGCCGCGTGCGGACCGTCGATGCTCGCGCCGGCCACGGCAACGCGGCCTTCGTAGCCGCCGACCAGGCCGCCGATGATGTTGAAGAGCGTCGACTTGCCGCAGCCCGAGGGGCCGATCACCGACACGAATTCGCCCGGGGCAACGCCGAAAGACACGGCGTCGAGCGCCGTGAGCGTGCCGTCGCGCGTGACGTACCGCTTCGTGAGCCCGGCGACGTCCAGCAGCGGCGCAGCGGCGGCCGCGGCGCGCGGCGGCGGCGCGAGGCTCACGTCGCGCCGCGCACCGACGTCGAACATCGCGCGGCGGCGCCGGGGCGGGGGGCCACCCTCACGCCGGCTATTTCGCGAACGGGACCTGGATCAGCTCGGCGAGCTGGTCCTTCCTGAGCTCGGTCGCCGTGAACTTGAGCGCGACGGCGTCGGGAACGATCACGTCGAGCCCGACGATGCGGTCGGGGTCGATGGCGCCCTTGGGAAAGAAGTCGTCGCGCGTGCGCTTCGCCATCGCGACGCTGATGCCGACGAAGTCCGCGTAGGCCTTGAGCGCGGCCGGGTCGTCGCTGTACATCCACTCGACGACCTCGCGATACGCCTTCATGTAGCGCTCCATCGCCGGCTTCTTGGCCTGCAGCACCGGCTGCGTCGTGATCAGCGTGCGCACCGTCTGTCCCTTGAACACGGCGGCGTCGTTGCCGGTGGCGATGACGCGGATCTTGCCATCGTCGATCTGCTGCAGCCCGAGCGGCGGCGCCGACCAGCCAATGTCGATCTGGTTCGACATCACCTGCGTGAGCGTCGGCGCGGGTCCGCCGGTGGCGGTGGGCTTCGCCTTCAGGTCGTACTGCTTCATGAACGCGGTGACGATTCCGTCCGTCGACGAGCCCTTGGTCGAGTAGGCGATCGTCTTGCCGTCGGTGTCCTTCAGCGACTTGATCGGCGAGCTCGCGGGGACGTACCAGAACAGGTCGCTCGCGCCGGTGGTCTCGGCGCCGATGATGCGCACGGGCGCGCCTTTCGAGTACGAGGACAGCGCCCCCATGATGCCGACGGCGACGCCGATGTCGACGCTGCCGGACAGCACCGCCTGCTGCGTCTCGCCGCTGCCCTGCGTCCACAGGATCTCGAGGTTCAAGCCGTGCTTCTTGAAGAAACCGGCGCGCTGTCCGATCTCGGACACCGACGTGTCCCAGTTGCCGCGCTGGCCGATGGCCAGCTTCAGCGTGTCCTGCGCGTGCGCGTGGCCGAGCAGGGAAGCGGCGGCGGTCGCCGCCAGGAAGCGCAACAGGAAGTGACGCGGACGCATGGAATCCTCCGGGTGATCGTCGTTGCGGCGATTCGCACCCGGCCTCCCGTGGCGCGCGGGGGGGTCGCCATCGTTGTCGGCGCATGATGCCATGGCGGGCGCGCTCACGGTATGCCGGTCGGGCCGGCCCGCGAACCGCGTTCGCCGATTGCCGCACGCGCGGCCGTTGTCTAGAATCCACGGCGCCCGTGCACGCCGCCGCGGGCCTTCGCGTTCCTTTGCGCC
>Ga0157378_10002037_pt1 | contig 18104 bp, 17 predicted proteins | sample M65metaG_FD_115309 | JGI IMG/M metagenome (GOLD analysis project Ga0157378, IMG submission 115309) | Miscanthus rhizosphere microbial communities from Kellogg Biological Station, Michigan, USA - M6-5 metaG | ecosystem: Host-associated > Plants > Roots > Rhizosphere > Soil | place: USA: Michigan...
AGCACTCGAAGGCATGGCGCGGACGGTCTATACCTTCGGCGAGAAGACCGCCCGCCAGCAGGGCATCATCATCGCCGACACCAAGTTCGAATTCGGCCGCGACAAGGACGGCAAGATCATTTTGATCGACGAGGTGATGACGCCGGACTCGTCGCGGTTCTGGGCGGTCGACGTCTACAAGCCCGGCCAGGGCCAGCCGAGCTTCGACAAGCAGCCGCTGCGCGACTATCTCGACAGCGAGCGTAAGGCCGGCCGCTGGAACGGCGACGCCCCGCCACCGCCGCTACCCGCGAGCGTGGTGGACGCGACCAGCAAACGCTATCTGGAAGCGTATCGCCGCGTGACCGGGCATGAGTTGAAGGTGTGATTGGCTGTCATCCCCGCCTAGTGCGCAATTGCGCACGGGAGCGGGGATCCAGTACGCTGCGGCCTATCGGTTCGATCATCATCGCCTCTGGAATACTGGGTCACCGCCTTCGCGGCTGACGACACTATTGCGATGCCGCGACCTTCTCCTTCATTCCGACCGGTGAATTCTCCTCACCTCACTTGAACATATACCTTTTGTCGCCTCCCCATCGCTTTTGCAGTCTCCGCACGACGGAGGCAGATCATGCGACAGCTCACCTATGTCGGCGGCAGCACCATCGAATGGTGGGATGTGCCGGAGCCGAAACTGCAGGACGGTCGCGATGCGTTGGTGCGGCCGCTGGCGGTCACCCGCTGCGATCTCGACCTCACCATCGTCAGCGGCAAGGCCGGCCTGCCCGGACCGTTCGCGCTCGGACATGAAACCGCGGGTGTCGTCATCGACGTCGGCAGCGCGGTGAAGAATTTCGTGCCCGGCGACCTCGTCATCGTGCCGTTCCAGATCAGTTGCGGCGAATGCGAACGTTGCAGGCGCGGGCACACTAATGCCTGCACGTCGGTGCCGTTTCGCTCCTCCTACGGATTGAAGCCGGTGTGCGGTGTCGAATATGGCGGCGCGCTGTCGGACCTGCTGCGGGTGCCATTCGCCGACCACATGCTGGTGCGGCAACCGGCCGGCCACGCGCTGTCGCAGACCGCCGCGCTCGCCGACGGCGCCACCGACGCCTTCAGCGCGGTCGCATATTGGCTAAGGCAACGGCCCGGCGCGGAGGTGCTGGTGGTCGGCGGCTTCGGCCAGTCGCTCAGCATGTTCTCGGTGCAGGCCGCGCTCGGCTGCGGCGCCAGCCGCGTGGTCTATATCGACGACGACGCCCAGCGGCTGGCGAAGGCGAAATCGCTGGGGGCGGAAGTTCACGAGGCGCCGAAAGGCCTCGTCATGGATCCGATCGGCACCTTTCCGATCGTGATCGACGCGGCGGCCACCGATGCCAGCATTTTGCTGGCGATCCGCTCGACCGAACCGAACGGCGTCTGCCAGCGCATGTATGGCGACTTCAAGGAGATCAGCCCGGTGCCGCTGCGCCACATGTACGGCGTCGGCGTCACGCTCAAAATCAGCCGGGTCAACGTGCGGGCCGAAATGCCCGATTGCATCGACCATGTCAGGTGCGGCCATTTTCACCCCGAGCATGTCATCACGCGGAAAATTCGTTTCGAGGATGCCCATGAGGCGATTGGCGATCCGACCATCCGCGTCGCCTTTGTTCGCGATGGCGTTGAGTAGCGTTTGACTCCGTCATTCCGGGATGGTGCGCTAGCACCAGACCCGGAAGTTCGAGATTCCGGGTTCGATGCTCCGCATCGCCCCGGAATGACGAGGAGGGAAACATGACCGAACCCGACGCCGTGCTGGTCGAACGCGATGGCCCCGTGACCATCGTCTCTATCAACCGTCCGCAGTGCCGCAACGCCGTCGACGGCGCCACCGCGCGGAAACTCTACGATGCATTCCTCGCCTTCGATGCCGACGACACCGCCTCGGTCGCGGTGTTCACCGGCACCGGCGGCTATTTCTGCGCCGGCGCCGATCTCAAAGCCGTGGCGGCCGGCGATCCCAACAAGAAGCGCGAGATCGGCGGCCACGATTCGATCGCGCCGATGGGACCGAGCCGGTTGCGGCTTTCGAAACCGGTGATCGCGGCGGTCGAAGGTTTCGCGGTGGCCGGCGGCATGGAGCTCGCGCTATGGGCCGACATGCGTGTGGTGGCTGAAGACGCCACCTTCGGTGTGTTCTGTCGACGCTTCGGCGTGCCGCTGATCGACCTCGGCACCATCCGACTGCCACGGCTGATCGGCCATTCGCAGGCGATGGACCTGATCCTGACAGGGCGGCCGGTGCAGGGACCGGAAGCGTTGCGGATGGGGCTTGCCAACCGGCTGGTCGCGAAGGGCGAGGCCCGCGCGCAGGCGATTCAACTGGCAAGAGACATCTCGCAGTTTCCGCAGACGTGCATGCGCGCCGACCGGCTGTCGGCGCTGCGGCAATGGGATCTGGCGGAAGAAGATGCCATCGCCAACGAAATGCGCGGCGGCCTCGAGGTGATCGCGTCAGGCGAGACGTTGTCGGGCGCCACCCGGTTTGCTTCAGGGGTCGGCAGGCATGGCGCGTTCGGCGGCGGCGGAGATGTCGGGAACGGCTGACAGCCCGGCGACCGGCATGCTCTAATGACCCCATCAACAAGATGGTGCCAAAGCAATGAGCGCGAACGAGCTAAGGACATTCACCACCCGCGATTTTCGGCTGCAGAGCGGCGCCGTGCTCCCGGAGGTGACGATTTCCTACCGCACGCTGGGCACGCTCGCACCCGACCGCGGCAACGCCGTGCTGATCACGCATGGCAACACGTCGGGCCCGCAGATGATCGACCCCGGCGGCTCGACCGGAGAAGGAAGCTGGAACGAGATCGTCGGCCCCGGCAAGGCGGTCGATACCAACCGTTTCTTCGCGATCTGCCCGAACATGCTGGGGTCGTCGTATGGATCCACAAACGGCGCCAGCATCGATCCCGCGACCAACGCGCCTTACGGGCCGCGCTTTCCCGACATCACCGTCAGCGACATCGTCGGCACGCAGCGGCTGCTGATTGACCGGCTCGGCATCGAAAAGCTGTTCGCGATCGTCGGCCCGTCCTATGGCGGCTTCCAGGCGTTCCAGTGGGCGGTGAATTATCCCGAGATGATGCGCGGCATCGCCCCGGTCGTGACCTCGCCGCTGGTGCCACGCGAGCGGTCCGAAGGCAATGTGGCGCGGCTGCTCGCCACTCTGTCGAAGGACCCGAACTGGAACGGCGGAGATTACTACGACCGCGGCGGCGTCGCGGAGACCATGACGCAAATCCGGATCGCGACGCTGAAGACCTACGGCATCGAGGATCGCCTGAAGAAGACGTTGTCCGATCCCGCAGAGATCGAAGCGGCGATCCGCGACGAAGCGGCGCGATGGGCGCAGGGATTCGACGCCAATTCGCTGATCATTCTGGCCAAGGCGTTGCGCGGCTTCGACGTGACGCAGCAGCTCGGCAACATCAAGGCCAGGGTGCTATTCGTATTGTCACGCACTGACAAACTGTTCCCTCCCGATATCGCGCCCGGCGTGATGCAGGGATTGAAAGCGGCCGGCGTCGATGCGGATTATTTCTTGCTCGATAGCGAGCTCGGCCATTCGGCGTCGGGGCTCGACGCGCATTTGTGGGCGCCGAGGTTGCGCCAGTTCATGGAAAGCCTCTAGCGGTCGATTAACCTCCGCCGTCGTCCCGGCGAAGGCCGGGACCCATAACCACAGGGAGTGGTGCGAGGCAGGCAAATAGAGCAAAGGCAGCTAGCTCGTCCCGTCATCATCGCCGTCACGGCGTATGGGTCCCGGCCTTCGCCGGGACGACGGTGGTGAGCGGGTTGCTTAAACCCCCGCCATCATCACGTATTTGATCTCGACATATTCTTCCATGCCGTGATGCGAGCCTTCGCGGCCGAGGCCTGACTCCTTGACACCACCGAACGGCGCGACTTCGGTGGTGATCAGGCCGGTATTGACGCCGACCATGCCGGACTCCAGCGCTTCGGCGACGCGCCAGACGCGGCCGAGATCGCGGGAATAGAAATACGACGCCAACCCAAATGGCGAGTTGTTGCACAGCGCAATCACCTCGGCCTCGTCCTTGAAGCGGAACACCGGCGCCAGCGGGCCGAATGTTTCTTCATGCGCGACCAGCGCATCCGGCTTGACGTTGGCGAGCACGGTCGGCTCGAAGAAGCTGCCGCCGAGCGCGTGGCGCTTGCCGCCGGTGACGATTTTGGCGCCGCCCTTGACCGCATCTGCGATGTGCTTCTCGACCTTGTCGATCGCTTCCATGTTGATCAGCGGACCCTGGGTGACGCCTGCCTCGGTGCCGTCGCCGATCTTCATCGCAGCGACTTTCGCGGCGAGCTTTTCGACGAACTGGTCGTAGATCTTGTCCTGGGCGTAGAGGCGGTTGGCGCAGACGCAGGTCTGGCCCATGTTGCGATACTTCGAGACCATGGCGCCCTCGACGGCGGCATCGACGTCGGCGTCATCGAACACCACGAACGGCGCGTTGCCGCCGAGTTCGAGGCCTAGCTTCTTCACGCCCACGGCCGCCTGCTGGTACAGGATCTTTCCGACTTCGGTCGAGCCGGTGAAGCCGACGAAGCGCACCGCGGGATGTTCGCACAGCACCTTGCCGATGGCCGACGAATTGCCGGTGAGGATGTTGAACACGCCTTTCGGCACACCGGCCTTTTCGGCAAGCGCCACCAGCGCCAGCGCGGTCAGCGGGGTTTCGTTGGCAGGCTTGAGCACGACGGTGCAGCCGGCGGCCAGCGCCGGCGAAACCTTTCGCGTGATCATCGAGCACGGAAAATTCCACGGCGTGATCGCGCCGCAGACGCCGATCGGCTGCTTGATCGCGAGCAGCCGCGCATCGGCGCGCTGGGTCGGGATGGTTTCGCCATAGACGCGGCGCGCCTCTTCGGCAAAGAACTCGACATAGGCGCCGCCGATATCGACTTCGCCGAGCGCTTCCGCCAGCGGCTTGCCCTGCTCGGAGGTCAGGATCAGCGCGATGTCCTCGCGGTTGGCGATGATCAGCTCGAACCACTTGCGCAGGATGTTGGAGCGCTGCTTCGCCGTGAGCTTGGCCCAGGCCGGGAACGCGCGCTCGGCGGCTTCCACCGCTTGCGTCGTTTCCGCGGTGCTCATGACCGGAATTTTCGCGAGTTCGACGCCGTTGACCGGATTGGTCACCGCCCTCGCCGCGGTGCCGACCCAGGCGCCGTCGATGTAGCACTGCTCCCGCAGCAGCGAGGGATCCTTGAGGCGGTCACGCAGCGTGGCGGTTTGGGCGTGCGAAGCGCGTGCGGCGACGGGCGGGTTCATGGCGTTCTCCTCGGAATTTTTCGGGATTTCGGACGTTGGTCCGAATATAGGCCGAAACCAGCACCAATGCATCGCCTGCCGGTGCAAGGCAGCCCAAGACAATCTTCAGGAGCCCAATCTTGAGGGCCCTAACCTGTCGTTAGCCTGTCATTGCCGAGAACATGCCCCCGGGGGGAACTCTCAATTCAGGCCGCGCCGCTCATATAGGTCTCGCGGCGGCCGATCATGCGTTCGGCCGCCGCCTTGGCATCGGCCTTCGAGGACGTTGCGCAGGTGCGGTATTCGAGATCGGGAACAGAGGTTTCGCGGCGGCCGAACCAGGACTTGGAACTGACGGCCAACTGCGCCAGCGCCACCGCGACATTGTCGACCGCCTCGAACGAATGCAGCGCGCCGGTGGCGGCGACGCGGACCTCGAACAGGCCGGGCGTGATCGGCGCTTCGATGTTCTCACCGCGTCCGGGACGGGGATAGCGCTTCCATTCGCTCCAGGTCGAGATCATCTGATGGTCCTCGGACTTGCGGGAAATACGATCATTTTCGTCAATTCATTCCGGCCGAAAACACGGTTTTCGCTGGAATCTGAGCGTCTTAATGCAAAGAAACACAATCAGGAATTGTTCCAAAATCACGTTACCGTGGATACCCGAGACGGTCATCGGGATTGCGACCCGTCCACCGCGGATTGTGTCCAGGTGTTGCAGTTTTGTGTCGCCCCGATTCGACACTGGCATCACGAGACCGCGACCGCGCACGCCAAGGTTGGTCTGTTGTTGCGGGATCAGGACAGCGGGAGGAAGATCGCCGCACTCCAAAAAACAAATCGGGAGGTGACCCATGCAAAGCAAAACCCAGATCGATCAGATTCTGCGTCAGAAATGCGAGGCCAAGGAAATCCCCGGCGTGGTCGCGGTCGCGGCCACCGGCAATGAGGTGATCTATCAGGGCGCGTTCGGCAAACGCGATCTCTCCAAGGACGACCCGATGACGCTGGACAGCGTGTTCTGGATCGCCTCGATGACCAAGGCGGTCACGACGGCGGCGGGCATGCAGCTCGTCGAACAGGGCAAGCTCAAGCTCGACGATCCCATCGGCAAGCTGCTGCCGGATCTCGCCTCGCCGCAGGTGCTGGAAGGCTTTGACGCCGGTGGCGCGCCGAAACTGCGGCCGGCGAAGAAGCCGATCACGCTGCGCCAGCTGATGACCCACACCGCCGGTTTTGCCTACGACATGTGGAACGGCGACATGGTGGCGTATCTGGAAAAGACCGGCACGCCCGGAATCATCACCTGCCAGAACGCGGCATTGAAGACGCCTGTCATGACCGATCCGGGCACGCGCTGGGAATACGGCACCAATATCGATTTCGTCGGCAAGGCGGTGGAAGCCGCTTCCGGCAAGCGGCTCGATGCCTACTTGCACGACCACATCTTCAAGCCGCTCGGCATGAACGACACCGGCTTCAAGATCTCGGACGACATGCGCAAGCGGCTCGTCGGCATGCATGCGCGCGGCGAAGGCGGCGTACTGGCGCCGATGCCGTTTGAGTTGGAACAGGCGCCGGAGTTCTGCATGGGCGGCGGCGGGCTCTACGGCACCGCTTCCGACTACATCAAGTTCACCCAGATGATCCTCAACAAGGGCCGCGGCAACGGCAACACGTTGCTGAAGCCCGAGACCGTGGCGCTGATGGGCCAGAACAACATCGGCGATCTCACTGTGGGCAAGATGACGACGTCGATCGCCTGGGCCACCAACGACGTCGATCTCTATCCCGACATCGTCAAGAAGTGGGGACTGAGTTTCCTGATCAACACCGCGAAAACGCCGGAAGGCCGCAGCGCCGGCAGCCTGGCCTGGGCCGGCCTCGCCAACACCTATTTCTGGATCGACCCCGCGCGCAATATCAGCGGCGTGATCCTGATGCAGTTGCTGCCGTTCGCGGACGGGAAGTGCCTGGAAGCGTTCGCGGGATTCGAGCGCGGGGTTTATGCCGGGCTCGATGCCGGACAGAAGGCGGCGTGAGTTCTGTGCTTCGCCTCTCCCGCTCGCGGGGGCGAGACGAGCGGAGCTCGCTCTTAGGCCGCCGCGCTCGAAGAGCGTGGCAGGCGGGGGTGCTTCCACAGAGGGACTTTCTCTGTGGAAGCACCCCCACCCCAGCCCTCCCCCGCAAGCGGGAGAGGGAGCGCAGCGGAGTTCGCCGCTCTTCTCGCTTTGGAAAATTAAACCGGCAGCCCGGCCTTCTTCGCCAACTCCTTCAGCGACACCAGCGGCCTTGCGCCGATGTGCTGGATCACTTCGGCGGCTGCGAGCGCGCCGAGACGACCGGCGTTTTCATAACCAGCGTTGCGGACCAGACCGAACAGGAATCCTGCCGCGAACAGATCGCCGGCGCCCGTGGTGTCGACCAGTTTCTCAATGGGCGAAGCCGGCACGGCGACCACGCCATCCTTTGACGCCACCACACAACCCTTTTCGCTGCGGGTGACGACGCCGAGCTTGATGTCGGCACGCAATGCCTTCAGCGCCGTGTCGAAGTCCGAGGTCTGATACAGGGAATGCAGTTCCGCCTCGTTGGCGAACACGAGATCGACGGTGCCCTTGCGCATCAAATCGAGAAACTCGTCGCGGTACCGATCGACGCAGAACGAATCCGACAAGGTCAGCGCCACTTGCCGGCCGGCGCCATGCGCGATGCCGGCGGCCTTGACGAAGGCATCCTTGGCGCTCTTGGGATCCCAGAGGTAGCCTTCGAGATAGACGATGTGCGCCGCCGCGATCTGCGCCTCGTCGATGTCAGCGGGCGTCAGTTCCTGCGCGGCACCGAGATAGGTGTTCATGGTGCGCTCGCCGTCCGGCGTCACCAGGATGTAGGAGCAGCCGGTGGCGGGCCCGCCGGTGGCGGCCGTGGTCTCGAACGCGACGCCGGCGGCGCGGATGTCGTGGGTATAGAGACCGCCGATCTGGTCGGCCTTGACCTTGCCGACATAGGCGGCGCGGGCGCCGAGTGAGGCAACGCCGACAATGGTGTTGGCGGCCGAGCCGCCGGAGATTTCGGTCGCCGGCCCCATGTCTTTATAGATCGCGGCGGCGCGGGCTTCGTCGATCAGCGCCATGCCCCCCTTGGTCATGCCGTGGCGGGCGAGAAACCCTTCGTCGGTCTGCACCAGCACGTCGAAAATCGCATTGCCGATCCCGAGAACATCGTATTTTGCGTCAGCCATCTTCCGTCCTGTTTACGGCAATGTGAGAAAGGCTGCGGCCTACCAGAACGGCGGCGCGCCAGCAAGCTGAGCGGCTGATATAGAGGCATCATGATCCGCTCTTTCTTAACGGTATCGACGGGAACGCTGGCCTCGCGGCTTCTGGGATTCGTGCGCGATTCCATCATCGCGGCGCTGCTTGGCGCGGGGCCCGTGGCGGACGCGTTTCTCGCCGCCTTTCAGCTCGTCAATGTCATCAGACGGCTGTTGACCGAGGGCGGGCTGAATGCGGCGCTGGTGCCGGCCTGGCTGCGCCTGCGCGACACCGCCGGCGAGCAGGCAGCGGCCGCCTTTGCCGGCCGCGTGCTCGGCACCGTCACGGCCGGTCTCATCGTGACCACCGCATTGCTGGCACTCTTAATGCCGTGGGTGATGACCGTGCTGGCGCCGGGGTTCTCCGGCCACGACACCCTGCAACTGGCCACTGGCAATGCGCGCCTGATGCTGCCGTATCTGGCCTTTGCCGGGCCGGTCACCGTGCTGATGGCGCTCCTGAACGCGCGCGGGCGCTTTGCGCTGACCGCATTCTCGCCGCTGCTGTTCAACATCTTGCTTATATCGGTGATGGTGGCGATGCCGCTGATCGCGCGCGATGCGGTGCACGCCGCGCAGGTCATCGCCGGCACGGTCGGCATCGCGGGCCTGCTGCAACTCGCCGTACTGGCGCAGCGCGGCGGCGGCATCGCGAGCAGCCTGCGGATCTCGTTCGATCCGGAAATCCGCGGCTTTCTCGCCAAGGCCGTGCCGGGGATGATCGCCTCCACCGCGCCGCAGCTCCTGATGATCGCGGGCGTCGTCATTGCCTCAAGCTCGCCGTCGGCCGTGTCCTGGCTCTATTTCGCCAACCGCCTGATCGAACTGCCGCTCGGCATCGTCGGCGTCGCCATGGGCACGGTGCTGATTCCGGAGCTGACGCGCGCCCTGCGCAGCAACGATCGTGCAGCGATCGCTTACGCCGAATCGCGCGGCCTGGAACTCGCCGTCGGACTGGCATTGCCGGCGACGCTCGGGCTGATGGTGTTGAGCGAGCCGATCGTTCGGCTGCTGTTCGAACACGGCGCCTTCACGGCAGCCGACAGCGCCGCTACCGCGCAGGTGCTGATGTGGCTGGCGCTCGCGCTGCCGGCCCATGTGCTGGTGAAAGCCGTGTCGCCGGCATTCTTCGCGCGCGAGGACACGCTGACGCCGCTCACCGCAACGCTCAAGGGTGCGGCGCTGGCACTGGCGCTCGCCGTGCTGCTCGGTCATTTCTTTGGTACTAGCGGCATCGCCGCCGCCATCGCGCTCGGTGCCTGGAGCACGGCGCTGACGCTGGTTCGCCGCGGCACCGAGACCTTCGGCTTCTCGATCGATCCGGAAGCCCGCCGCCGGTTGCCGCGCATGGCAATGGCAGCGCTGGCGATGGGCGCGCTGCTATGGCTTGCCACGCGGGCGCTGCATCCGGCGCTGAGCCAGAGCTCGCACGGGTTTGTCCTGCTGCTGCCGATCCTGATCGCCGCGGGAATCGCGTGTTACGGCCTTTTTCTGCGGCTTTTCGGCATTACCGGGTGGCGCGAAGGCCTTGACGCCGTCAGGCGAAACGCTCCCTCCGACTTGCGCGAATAGGCCTTGCGTGGCAAACGACGCGCCACAGCGATAAATCTCTGGGAAGCTTCCATGGCCATGGTTGAACGGGTTTTTTCGGGCGTCCAGCCGACGGGCAATCTGCATCTCGGCAATTACCTCGGCGCGATCGTCAATTTCGTCAAGCTGCAGCAGACGCATAATTGCATCTACTGCGTCGTCGACATGCACGCGATCACGCAAGGCGTCGACGTCTGGGGCGGGCCGAACGAGCTCGCGCGCAACACCCGCGAAGTGACCGCGGCGTTCATTGCCGCCGGCATCGATCCGAAGAAGCACATCGTCTTCAACCAGAGCCAGGTCTCCGGGCACGCCGAGCTGGCGTGGATCTTCAATTGCGTGGCGCGGATGGGCTGGCTCAACCGCATGACGCAGTTCAAGGACAAGGCCGGCAAGGATCGCGAGGCGGCTTCCGTCGGTCTTTACGACTATCCGGTGCTGATGGCGGCCGACATTCTGGTGTATCGCGCGACGCATGTGCCTGTCGGCGAAGACCAGAAGCAGCATCTCGAACTGTCCCGCGACATCGCGCAGAAGTTCAACAACGACTTCGCGGACTCGATCCGCAACAACGGCTTCAACGACGGGCTTTTCTTCCCGCTGCCCGAGCCCGTCATCACCGGACCGGCGACGCGGGTGATGAGTTTGCGCGACGGCACCAAGAAGATGTCGAAGTCGGACGCGTCGGACAATTCGCGGATCAACCTGACCGACGATGCCGACACCATCGCGCAGAAGATCCGCAAGGCGAAGACCGATCCGGAGCCGCTGCCGTCGGAAGAAAAGGGACTGGAGCCCCGCCCCGAGGCCGACAACCTGGTCGGCATCTACGCGGCGCTGTCCGGCCGCAGCAAGGCGGACGTGCTCGGCGAATTCGGCGGCGGGCAGTTCTCCAGCTTCAAGAACGCGCTGGTGGAACTTTGCGTCGAGAAGCTCGCGCCGATCGCCTCCGAGATGAAGAAGCTGGTCGCCGATCCCGGCCATGTCGATTCCATCCTGGCCGACGGCGCCGAGCGCGCCGAAGCGATCGCGCAGGAAACCATGAACGCCGCCAAGGACATCGTCGGGTTCATTCGCAAGCGCTAGGCGTTACGGCATCAGCGAAATAGCGCGGTCGCTATTTCGCGGCGCTTGTCGAAAGCGGCTTCGTCGTGGCAGCATGCGTCGGTTTGGCGCAGCACCGGGACATGCATGACCACCCAGCGACGAAGCTACGAGACGGGTCACCAGCCGAAATGCCTTGTCATCGTCGACGACACCGCGGAGTGGGACCGTGCGGTGTACTACGCCAGCCGCTGGGCGATCCGGGTCGGCGGCGGGGTGGTGATGCTGCGTGTCATCGAGATCGAGGACCAGAACCAGCAATGGCTGGGGGTGGCCGACATCATGCGCGCCGAGGCCGAGGACGCCGCCAATGAGGCGCTCGACCGCGCTTCGGGCCGCGCCAACGGCATTGCCGCGATCACGCCGGAACGGGTGATTCGCGAGGGCGACCCGACCGAGCAGATCCTCGACGTGATCGACAAGGACGTCGACATCGTGATGCTGGTGCTGGCCGCCAATCCCGGCCCCGAAGGCCCCGGCCCACTGGTCGCCGAAATGGCCGAGGCGGCCGGTTCGTTCCCGATCCCCGTGACCATCGTCTCCGGCAGCCTGAGCGACGCCGACATCGACGCGTTGTCTTAAGTCGTCCCTGCGAAAGCAGGGACCCATACGCCGTGCCGTTTGTGGTTAATCTGAGGGCGTAGAACCACCGAAAACGCCAGATTCTACCGCGATTGTGGGTCCCGGCGTGCGCCGGGACGACGGGCATGGGAGCTATTTCCCCCTTGATCGTGCACCTTCCATCGCCATCTGCTAAACGAACCCCACGCGCCGGCCTTGAACCGGCGACGCCGGAGAAAGCCCATGTTCATCCAGACCGAAGCCACACCCAATCCCGCCACCCTGAAATTCATTCCGGGCCGCACCGTGCTCGACACCGGCACGATGGAATTCGCCACCCGCGAAGCCGCCACCCGCTCGCCGCTCGCCGAACGGATTTTCGCCGTGGCCGGCGTCACCGGCGTGTTTTACGGCTCCGATTTCGTCACGGTGACGAAGGACGACAGCGACTGGCAGCACCTGAAGCCCGCGATCCTCGGCGCCATCATGGAACACTATATGTCCGGCGCGCCGCTGCTGGCGGACAGCACCGTCGGCAACGACGAGGCGCATGACGAGGAAGACGAGTTCTTCGACGAGTCCGACGCCGAGACGGTCGAGGTCATCAAGGACCTCATCGAGACCCGCGTGCGCCCCGCGGTCGCCAATGACGGCGGCGACATCACCTTCCGCGGCTTCAAGGACGGCATCGTCTATCTCAACATGAAGGGCTCCTGCGCCGGCTGCCCGTCATCGACGGCGACCTTGCAGCACGGCATCCAGAATCTCCTGAAGCATTTCGTGCCCGACGTGGTCGAAGTCCGGCCGATGTAATCCGGCTGACGCAGGGTGGGCGGGGCTTCGCACCGCGCCCGCCGCCCTCGCAAGCCGCTGGAATTTCAGTCACTTAGCTTTCCAGAACCCGCGAGATGCCGCCAGCGCCCGGCAAATCGGGCGTGGATAGACGATCTGTCTGTGCAAACCACCCCGCGGCGCCGGTACCCATGCCGCGCGAATGCGCTATAGGTGGCGGCGATGCTGATCCTTGCCATCGATACCGCGCTGGATGCCTGCGCCGCTGCTGTCCTCGACACCGATGCGAACAAACTGCTCGCGCACGAGTCGCTGCCGATGAAGCGCGGCCATGCCGAAGCACTGATGCCGCTGATCGCGCGGGTGATGAAAGCCTCCGGCATTGCCTTCGACGCGCTCGATCGCATCGCGGCGACCAACGGCCCCGGCAGTTTTACCGGATTGCGCGTCGGCCTCTCGGCGGCGCGCGGCATCGCGCTTGCGGCCAACAAACCCGTGGTCGGCTTGACGACGCTGACGGCCTACGCCGCGCCCGTCGTCAGCGAGAATGGCGAGCATCCGATCATCTCCGCGATCGATGCGCGACACGACCATGTCTATTTCCAGGTGGTGAGCGGCGATGGCGGCTCGCTGATCAGACCGCAAGTCGCGCCGATATCGGAGGCACTGGAAGCGGCGCGTTTCGGCCCGCCGCACCTGGTCGGCAACGCCGCGAACATTCTCGCCGATCGCTGGCCGAAAGACGCGCCGCCGCCGTTCAAGGTCGATTCGCTGCCGGCGCCCGACATCGGCTGGGTGGCGTGGCTCGGCGCCGCCGTCACGCCGGAGAATTCGCCGGCCCGTCCCTATTATCTGCGCGCGCCCGACGCCAAGCCGCCGAAGCAGGCGTTGCCCGGCGCGGCGGCGCCGGCATCCTGATGACAGGCCTGCTTCAATCATGGCTTTCGAAGTGGCGCGGTAACCGTCCTGTCGTGGTCGAACCCGTCAGCTTGCGCGATGCGGCGCGGCTCGCGCAATTGCACGGCGCTGCGTTCCACCGCGGCTGGGGCGAAGGTGAATTCGAATCCATGATGGCCGAGCGCAACACGCTGTTGCATCGGCTGCGGCAGGGGCGCCAGGTGATCGGCTTTGCCGTGTCGCGGATGGCCGCTGACGAAGCCGAAATATTGTCGATCGCCATCGACGAAAATCAGCGCGGCCGTGGCCTGTCGCGCAACCTGCTGATGACACATTTGGGGCACCTCGCCGGCCGCGGCATTCGCACGATCTTTCTCGAGGTCGAGGAAAACAACAAACCGGCGCGAAGACTGTATGAATGGGCCGGATTCGGCGTCGTTGGACGCCGGGAACGCTATTATCAGCAGGCGGGCGGCGAACACCTGAATGCCCTTCTGATGCGGCGCGACTTGCCGTAATATGCGCCCGGTGGCACAACACTCCCGACCTGTTCTTCAAGGCCTTAAGACCCATGCCCGCACTGAAATCTCCGCCTGCGCACAAGAATACCGGCATCGAGGCGCGTTGCGCCGCCACCGGCATGCGCATGACCGAGCAGCGCCGCGTCATCGCGCGCGTGCTGGCTGATTCGGTCGACCATCCCGACGTCGAAGAGCTCTACCGGCGCTGCGTCGCAGTCGACGACAAGATCTCGATCTCGACCGTCTACCGCACCGTCAAATTGTTCGAAGATGCCGGGATCATCGAGCGCCACGATTTCCGCGAGGGCCGCGCGCGCTACGAGCAGATGCCCGACAGCCACCACGATCACCTGATCAATCTACGCGACGGCAAGGTGATCGAGTTCACGTCCGAGGAAATCGAAAAGCTGCAGGCCGAGATCGCCCGCAAGCTCGGCTACAAGCTGGTCGATCACCGGCTAGAGCTCTATTGCGTCCCGCTCGACGAAGACAAGAGCTGAGCTTCATTCCATAGCGTTTTCAAGCGAAGTGGGAACCGGTTCGCGTGAAGAAAACGCGTCAAAATAAAATGAGCTCAAACATCGATCTCATCATCTTCGATTGCGACGGCGTGCTGGTCGACAGCGAAGCCGTTTCCTGCCGCGTCCACGCCGAAGCCCTCACGCGACAGGGCTATCCCATCACCACCGAACAGGTCATCGCGCGATTCATGGGCCGCAGGGCCACCGAATGCCACGTCGAAATCGAGCGCGAACTTGGACGTGCACTGCCTGACAATTTCGAAGCGCGGCGGAAAGCCGCTGTACTGGAAGCGCTCGCGACTTCGCTTGAACCAATCCCGCACATCCGCGCCACGCTCGACGCAATCGCGCTTCCGGTGTGCGTCGCCTCCAGCGGCTTCCCCGCAAAAATCGTGCAAAGTCTAACGCACACGCGGCTTCACGACCGGTTCGCGCCGCACGTTTTCTCCGCTTCGCAGGTCGCGCGCGGCAAGCCTGCACCTGACCTGTTCCTGTTCGCCGCCGAACAGATGAAGGCCGAGCCCTCCCGATGCATCGTCATCGAAGACAGCGTTCCCGGCGTCAACGGCGGCCGGGCTGCCGGGATGACCGTGCTCGGGTTTCATGGCGGCAGCCACTGCACCGCGGGCCATGCGGAGCTGCTTCGCGCCGCAGGGGCCGCGATCACCTTTGACGACATGAGGCAATTGCCGGGGCTGATCGCGCAAATCGACCAAAAGGGCCGCCTGAACGCTGGATTTTCAGCGGTTTAGCCTATAATTGACCCCTCGACCGAGGGCCGCGCCGCATTGGCGCCGTTTCAACCCGATATCCAGGTTCCATGACGACGCCGCGCAAGCTGCATATCAAGTCCTATGGCTGCCAGATGAACGTCTACGATGCGCAACGCATGGTGGACACGCTGGCACCGGAAGGATTCGTCGAGACCGCGAACGCCGAAGACGCGGACCTGGTGATTCTCAATACCTGCCACATCCGCGAAAAGGCATCGGAGAAGGTCTACTCCGAACTCGGTCGGCTGCGGGTCGCCAAGGAAGAAGCGGCGCAGAACGGCCGCGAGATGCGGATCGCGGTTGCCGGCTGCGTCGCACAGGCCGAAGGCCAGGAAATCATTCGTCGCGCGCCGGCCGTCGACGTCGTGGTCGGCCCGCAGAGCTATCATCATCTGCCGCAGCTCCTGAAGCGTGCGAAAGAACAGGGCCGCGCGCTGGAAACGGAATTTCCGGTCGAGGACAAGTTCGGCTTTTTGCCCGACCCGAAGCCTGCGGCGATCCGCGCACGCGGCATTTCGTCGTTCGTCACCGTGCAGGAAGGCTGCGACAAGTTTTGCACCTTCTGCGTCGTGCCCTATACGCGCGGCGCGGAAGTGTCGCGGCCGGTGGCAAGGATCATCGACGACGTGATGCGGCTCGCCGACAACGGCGTGCGCGAAATCACGCTGATCGGGCAGAACGTCAACGCCTATCACGGTGACGGCCCGGATGGAAAAACCTGGCCGCTCGGAAAACTGCTGCATCGGCTCGCTGAAATTCCAGGGATCGTGCGGCTGCGCTATTCCACCAGCCATCCCCGCGATGTCGATGATTCGCTGATTTCGGCCCATCGCGACCTCGCCGAACTGATGCCGTTCGTGCATCTGCCGGTCCAGTCCGGCTCGGACCGGATCCTGGCCGCCATGAACCGCAAGCATACCGCCGATGATTATCGCCGCATCATCGACCGTTTTCGCGATGTCCGCCAAGATATTGCGTTTTCATCGGATTTTATCGTGGGCTTCCCCGGCGAAACCGAGGAAGAATTTGCTGCGACCCTCGCGCTTGTCATGCAAATCGGATACGCTGGCGCCTATTCGTTCAAATATTCGCCGCGGCCCGGCACGCCGGCGGCGGACATGCAGGAGACGGTGTCAGCGGCAGAGATGGACGAGCGATTGGTGCGGCTCCAGGAATTGATCGACGCTCAGCAATCGGCCTTCAACAAGGCCATGATTGGCAACACCGTCGATGTGCTGTTCGAGCGCGCCGCGCGCAACCCCGGCCAGATCGTTGGCCGCACCGCCTACCTGCAGCCGGCCCATGTGTTCGCCTCGCCTGACATCATCGGACAGGTGCTGCCGGTCAGGATCGACAGCCTCGAACGCTACAGCCTGCTTGGCGAACTCGCGACACCAACACCGCGGCCTGCTTCACCTCATCCTCACATGACAACCGGAGCCTGAAATCCTTGCCCAAAAGCGCATCGGATTCACCCTCGCTCGCTCCCAGCCGCAAATTTGACCGCGACATGCAAATTCCGCCCGAAACCCAGGTCGTCATCGACTTCGACGACAACCGCGCCGCTTCGGCGCTCGTCGGCCCCTATGGGCAAAACCTCGCGCTGGTCGAACGCCGGCTCGGCGTCGTGGTCGACTCCCGCGGCAACCACATCACCATCGCCGGCTCCCGCGACGGCTGCGACGCCGCGCGCCGCGTGCTGGAGACGCTGTATGCGCAGGCGACCAAGGGCCAGGACCTGGCGCAGGGCGACGTCGAGGGCGCGATCCGCGCCGTGATCGCGCAGGGTTCGCTGTTCGAATTCGATCCGAAGGCCGCCAAGAACCAGTTCGAAACCATCAACCTGCGCAAGCGTCCGGTGCGCGCCCGCACCGCGGCGCAGGATTCCTACATCCGCGCGCTGAAGCGCAGCGAGCTGGTGTTCGGCGTCGGCCCGGCCGGCACTGGCAAGACCTGGCTCGCCGTGGCGCATGCCGCCCAACTGTTCGAACGCAAGGAAGTCGATCGCATCATCCTGTCGCGGCCAGCGGTCGAGGCCGGCGAACGGCTCGGCTTCCTGCCCGGCGATCTGCGCGAAAAGGTCGATCCGTATCTGCGGCCGATCTACGACGCGTTGTACGACCTGATGGACTCGCGGATCGTCGAGCGCGCCTTGCAGGCCGGCGAGATCGAAATCGCGCCGCTGGCGTTCATGCGCGGCCGCACGCTGACCAATGCCGCGATCATTCTCGACGAGGCGCAGAACACCACGTCGATGCAGATGAAGATGTTCCTGACGCGCCTCGGCGAAAACAGCCGCATGATTATCACCGGCGATCCGTCGCAGGTCGACTTGCCGCCCGGCCAGACCTCAGGCCTCGCCGAGGCGGCGCGGCTGCTCGACGGCGTCGAAGGTATCTCGCAGGTAAAATTCACCGCCGAAGACGTCATCCGCCATGAACTGGTGGCGCGCATTGTCGCCGCCTATGAGGGCTTGCCGCAGAAGCCGGCGAGCGGCCGCTCTTGATTGAATCACCTTCGCTCCCGGACCTGCCCCAGGCAGATCCGGGCCGCACCCCAAACGCTGAAATGCAGATTTCTGGAACGCCCGTGTCTTCCGTCCTTCCGCTCACCGAAGTTCTCGTCGTCGCCGACTGCTGGCAGACCGAGCCCGACGCCGAGGCGGTGATCCATCGCGCCATCGAGGCCGCGGCCGAATTCGCCGACGCCGATGTCGGCGACGCCGA
>Ga0157378_10002039_pt1 | contig 18100 bp, 20 predicted proteins | sample M65metaG_FD_115309 | JGI IMG/M metagenome (GOLD analysis project Ga0157378, IMG submission 115309) | Miscanthus rhizosphere microbial communities from Kellogg Biological Station, Michigan, USA - M6-5 metaG | ecosystem: Host-associated > Plants > Roots > Rhizosphere > Soil | place: USA: Michigan...
ACCTAGAACCAACAGATTAAGAGTCTGCTGCTCTACCAATTGAGCTATGGAGGCTCGGGACTCCTGCTAACTTGCCGCGCTCATCATCTATTTCGCCGCGCGAGCCGCGCATTCTAGGAGAGCACGCAGGAGCGGTCAAGGATTCGCGGCCAGCATCCCCTTCCCTTTGCGCAGGTAGTCCCACGCGGAGAAGAGCGTGGCCACGCAGACGATGCGGAAGAGGACTTCGAGGAATGGCAGCAGCACCGGACCGAAGGCGTTCGCGGCGATGGCCACGCCGAGCGTGATCGCCTGCAGGACGGTGGAGGTCTTTCCCGCCCACGACGGCGGAAAGCGCTTCACGTGGACGCGCGTGTAAAGAAGGTAGGCGAAGGTGATGATGAAAAAGTCGCGGATGAAGACCGTGAAGGTCACCCAGGCCGGGATTCCGGAAACCGGCAGCCCGTCCCTCATCGTGTAGAAGAGGTAGCCGCAGATCATCATGGTCTTGTCGGCCGCCGGATCGAGAATCGCTCCCAGCCGCGAGCGCTGGTTGAAGCGCCGCGCGATGACGCCGTCGAGAAAGTCGGTGGCCGCGGCACCGACGAAGATGAAGAACGCCAGCCGGTACTCCCCTCGGAACGATGCATAGATGAACACAGGCACCGCGAGGAGGCGGAGGAGGGTGAGGGCGTTGGGGACGGTGAGCATGGGTTGTTAAGTTGCTGAGTTGCTAGGTTGCTTGGAGGTGGGTTGCCGGGTTGCCAGGTTGCCGGGTTGCCGCTGAAGGTGCCTTTTAGGAAATCGGCAACCTGGCAACTCGGCAATCTGGCAACCAGTAACCAAGCAACTCAGCAACCCAGAAACCCCGCCACCACCCATCACAGCTCCGCGCGGAACTGATCCAGCGCCGACTTGCGAAGGTAGATGGTCTTTCCCTCGGAGAGCAGCAGGTTCTGCTTCATCAGGTCGTGAATCAGGCGCGACACCGTTTCGCGCGAGGTGCCGATCATGTTGGCGATGGCCTGGTGGGTCGGGCGGATGACGGCGATGTAGTCGTTGTCGAGCGACTTGCCGCTCTGGCGGGCCAGATCGAGGAAGAAGCGCGCCAGCCGGCCGTAGACATCCATCGTCGCCAGCGACTCGATCCGATTCGACGCGTCGCGCAGCCGTTTCGACAGCTCGGCCAGCACTTTCTGCGTGATCGAAAAGTTCTCGCTGAGGATGTGCAGGAAGTCGCTGCGCCAGATGGAGACGATCTCCAGCGGTTCCAGGGCGATCACGGTGGCCGATCGCGGCTCGTTGTCGAAGAGGGCCATCTCGCCGAAGAAATCGCCGACGCCGAGGATGGAGAGGATGATCTCCTTCCCCTCGGGCGAGATCATGGTGACCTTCACCTGTCCTTCGCGGATCAGGTAGAAAACGTCTCCGCTCTCGTCGGCGTGGAAAACGGCGTCGTCCTTCGCGTAGCGGCGCGTTTTGGCGACGGCGGCGATCGACGCAAGCTCACGATCGTCGAGCTCCGCGAAGAGCGTGAACTTCCGATAGAAAGATGTTGGGAGCACTGGTCGCGGGATTTTAGCAGCAAAGCCGCGACGCCACCCCGATGCTACACTCCGAGGCGAAGTTCCCAACGAGAGTGGCAATCAAACGGATCATTCCGATCTCATCCGGCAAGGGAGGTGTCGGCAAGACCACCTTTGCCATCAACTTCTCGCTTGCGCTCTCCAGCCATGGCCGCACGGTGCTGGTCGATCTCGACACCGGCACCTCCGCGATCCGCAACGCCATCGACGTCCCGATCGAGAAGGATCTCTACCATTTCTTCCGAAAGGGCGAGTCGCTCAACAACTGCATCACGCATCTTTCCGACAAGCTCGACCCGCAGGGCGCCTTCCGCAATTTCGGATTCGTGGCCGGTCCGCTGCACCTCATCGACGAGATCACGAACTTCGGTGCGGCCAACAAGGCCAAGCTGATCGAAGGCATCAACGGGCTGGACGCCGATTACGTCATCCTGGACATGCGGGCCGGGCTGGACTCGAACGTCATCGACTTCCTGCCGTTCTCCAACTCCGGGGTCTTGATCTTCACGCCGCATCTCCCCAGCGCCACGCTGGCTGCCTCCGACATCGTCAAGGCCATCCTGTTCCGCAAACTGCGGCTGATCTTCAGCCGCGAGTCGCCGTTTTATGCGACGGTCGACGGCAAGCTCGATTTCTGGCGGCTGATCAACGAGCTGATCGATCAGGTCGAGGATGTCTACGATTCGTCGGTCGCGAACCTCGACGCCTTTGCCGACGATCTCGCCGGCAACCTCGGCGATCACCCGATCACGCGCACGGTGCAGCAGACGCTCGAGGAGTTCCGCGTTCACTACGTCCTCAATCTGTTCAACGGCGTGGACGATTCGTTCCAGACGGCGGTGAAGCCGTTCATCGAGAATCTCACCTCGAACGTTTCCGCGCGCTGCGGCGTGACGAACCTCGGATGGATCACCCGCAGCGACGCCATCCACCGCGCGAACTGCAACAAGATCCCGGCGCTGCTGCTACCTCCCGAAGAAAAGAAGGCTGCGAAGGGGAACCGGATCGCGCAGGAGCTGGACGAGCTTCGCTCGATGGCCATCGGCATCGATCAACCGCGGCGCAAGAGCGCGAAGCAGCAGAAGTCCGCACCGGCCGGCGACCCGGCCGACCATCTGGCCAATCAGCTCAACGTGCTGCGGACGATGTTCGATCAGAAGAAGGACGACGACTTCCACGCCAACTTCGCCTACGCCTCGCAACGCGCCCTCTTCACGATGAAAACGCGCCGCCCCAGCGAGTTCGGCGACATCCGCATCTATCGCCCCGACGAGATGCTGGCCACGATCTTCGCCAAGTCGAACATCCCAACGACGATCGACTGGGGGGAGTTGGAGCTGTAGCTGCGCTTCGCGCGTTGTCTGCGGCTTCGCCGCGTTGTCGGTTGTCTGCGCGCTGCGGCGCGCGTGGTCGAAGCGAGACCTGGACGCGCTTTTTGATAGGAGATCCACGCGCCGCAGCGCACACAACCGACAACGCGCGCGAAGCGCCGCAGACAACGCGCGAAGGGCATGTAAACTACGCGGCCATGAAAAGAACGCTTGCCCTCTTCGCGCTCGTCGCGACCTCCGTTTTCGCCGCTGACACGCCTGACCTGACGATGCAGAATCGCATCCGGCAGGAAGGGTTTCGCAATTCCAAGGTGATGGACACCGCCGAGGAGTTGATGGACTTCGTCGGACCGCGCCTCACCGGTTCGCCGAACATGAAGCGCGCCAACGAATGGACGCGCGACAAGCTCACATCCTTCGGTCTCAGCAACGCGCACCTCGAAAGCTGGGGTCCGTTCGGCCGCGGCTGGTCGTACGAAGAGTGCACCGTGCGCATGACCTCGCCCGACGTGGCACAGCTGTGGGCGCTGCCGCGCGCCTGGACGCCGGGAACGAACGGCATGATCACCGGCAAGCCGGTCAAGGCCAAGATCGAGACCGTCGAGGACATCGAAAAATATCGCGGCAAGCTTGCGGGAAAGATCGTCCTCAACGGCGATCCGCGCGAGATCAAGCCGCACGAGAAGCTTCAGTTCTCGCGCTACACGGAGAAGGAGCTGAACGACACCGAGAACTACGAGCTGCCGGGCCGGCCGCGCTTCACGCGCGAGGAGATCACCAAGCGCAACGCCTTCCGCAAGGCGATGACGAAGTTTCTCGCCGAAGAGAAGCCGCTGGTGATGATCGAATCGGATCCCGCGGACTACGGCACGTTCCACGTGCAGGGCGCAGGCACGCAGAAAGACGGCGAGCAGTATCCCGTCCCGTCGGTCGTGATGTCGACCGAGCAGTTCAATCGCCTGGCGCGCCTCACCGAACAGAAGAAGGACGTCACACTCGAGGTCAACGTCAAGACGACGTACTACGACACCGACAAGAACGCTTACAACACGGTTGCCGAGATCCCGGGCACCGACAAGAAGGGCGAGATCGTCATGCTCGGCGGCCACCTCGATTCGTGGCACGGCGGCACCGGCGCGACCGACAACGGCGCCGGGACCGTGGTGGCGATGGAGGCGGTGCGCATTCTGAAAGCGATCGGCATCGCTCCGAAGCGGACGATCCGCATCGCCCTCTGGAGCGGTGAGGAAGAAGGTCTTCTCGGGTCGCGCGCCTACGTGGCCGAGCATTTCGCATCGCGGCCCGAGCCTGATGCTGCCGAGCGCGATCTTCCGGCCAACATGCGCCGCAATCCCGGACCGCTGACGATCAAGCCGGAGCACGCCAAGCTCTCGGCGTACTTCAATCTCGATAACGGCACCGGCAAGGTCCGCGGCGTCTACGCGCAGGACAATTTCGCGGTCGCGCCGATCTTCGCTGCCTGGATCGAGCCGCTGAAGGACCTCGGCGTCACGACCGTCACCGAGCGCAACACCGGCGGCACCGACCATCTCTCGTTCGACGGCGTCGGCCTGCCCGGTTTCCAGTTCATTCAGGACGACGTCGAGTACGGCGAACGCACGCACCACACGAACTACGACGTCTACGATCGCCTGCAGCGCGACGACCTGATGCAGGCCGCCGTGGTCATGGCCACATTCGTCTGGGAAGCGGCGAATCGTCCGGAGATGATGCCGAGGAAGCCGCTGGCGAAGAGCGATCTGCCTCCGGCGGCGGCAGCGGCGAAGTAGCTGCGCGTCTTCGCGCGCAGTTCACCGCCAGAAATACCGGGCACGGATCACCGTCCAGGCGATGCGCACCGTGTCCATCAGCGGCTTGTAGTGGCTGGTGGACTGGCCGTCGACGAATCCGAGGTCGATCGGGATGAGCAGGATCTTGAAGCCGCGCCGGCCGGCTTGAACGATTACTTCGCTTTCCATCTCGAAACCGTCGGTGCGAAGGCGGATGGCGCGGAGAAGTTGCGCGGAGTAGAGCCGGTAGCCGCTCTGCGAGTCGGTGACGTTCGTCTTCGAGGCGAAGGCGATGCATCGCGCCGAGAAGCGATTGGCAAAACGGCGCCGCGGCAGCATCTGACCGAAGAGATGGGCGCGGCCACCGATGATGAGATCGGCGCCGCATTCTTCGAACGCAGCGAAGAACTTCGGGATCTCGGCCGGAAGATGCTGGCCATCGGCATCGAGCGTGACCACGGCATCGAAACCGTGATCGAGGGCGTACGCGAATCCCGTTTTGAGCGCCGCCCCTTTGCCGCGATTGGCCGGATGGCTGACCACTTCCGCGCCGGCATTCCGGGCGACTTCGGCGGTGCGATCCGCGGAGCCGTCATCAACGACCAGCACTTGTTCGTTCACGACTCTGCAATCGCGAACGACGTTCGCAATCGTCCGCTCGGCGTTTAGCGCCGGGATGATGACGAGCGCCTTCACGCTCCCTCCCGCGATACGACTGCGCACACGACACCACCGCCGGCCGAGATGGAGTTGATCAGGATGTTGCGCAGATTCGCGGATCGCGGCGCGGTGACCGGGGTGAAGCGCATTTCGGAATCAGCTTCCTCGAATCCGAACGATGCGTGCAGCTTCTGATCGCGGATCGCCAGAACCGCCACGGCGAGATCGAAGCCGCCGCCGGCCGCGTACTCGCCGAAGTAGCCCTTGGTCGCGACGACGGGAGGGATGTTATCGCCGAAGAGGCGCTGGATTGCGCGCATCTCCAGCAGGTCGCCGCGTTTCGTGCCGTTCGCCGAGGCGTAGATGGCGTCGATGTCGGCAACCGTGAGTTCGGCATCGTCGATCGCTGCCTGCATCGCCGCGGCCACCTGCTCATCGCCGGTTCCCCAATCGGAGATGCTCGCCGTCGTATCGCGGGCGATTCCGAATCCAGCCAGCCAGCCGTACGGTTGGCGCGACGGCGCCTTTTCTGCGATGAAGATGGCGCTTCCTTCGCCGAGGGACATGCCGTTGCGGCGCCGGTCGAAGGGACGCATCTGCTCGGGCAAACCGTTTTCTTCATGTGCGAGCGCGCCGAGGCGGTCGAGAACCGAGAACACCATCTCGTTGACCTCTTCCACGCCGCCGATGATCGCGGAGGGAACCGTCCCCTTGACGATCTGCGAGCTGGCGTACATCGCCGCGGCGAGCAGCGACGACTCGCGCTGGGTCAGGGTGACGTTGAAGCCGCGCAGATCGAATTCGATGGCGATGTGCGAGCCGGGCGCGTTGGCTACCGACTCGGCGAAAAGCTGCGGGGGCGCCAGGGCCGCGCCTTTGGCGACGTACTCCTGCATATAATCGACCGAGGTCTGCACCGGGCCGAAGGCGGTGCCGAGGGCCACGCCCGATTCGCTGGATGCCTGGATGCCGGCGTCATCGATCGCCAGGCGCGCGGCGGAGACGGCGTAACGCGAGAGCGTGTTCATCCGCCGCATCTTCATGGCCGGGATGTAATCGCGGGCCTTGAAATCGCGCACGAGGGCGGCGGTGTGGGCGGTCAGACCGGCGGTGTCAAAGCGGTCGATCGGAGTGACAGCGGTGACCGACGCATCGAGCATCGCGCGGAAAGGCTCGATGCCGACCGCCCCCGGCGCGACGATCCCGATGCCTGTGATGGCAATCCGATTCATGCAAGAGCGCCGGTTATACCTTACGCCCGGCGAAAAAGAAGCGAGACGTTGGAGCCGCCGAAGCCGAACGTGTTCGAGAGGATGTTCGTCATCGCCATCGGCCGCGGCATATGCGGGATGTAGTCCAGGGTGCAATCGGCCGCAGCGACGTCGAGGCGCAGGGTCGGCGGGGCGAGCTGGTTTTGCAGCGCCAGCACGCTGATGACGGCTTCCACGCCGCCGGATGCTCCCAGCGTGTGGCCGAAGTACGACTTGCTCGATGACACCGGGATCGTTTCGCCAACCGCGGCAATGATCGCCTTCGTCTCCGCGGAGTCGTTGAGCAGCGTGCCGGTGCCGTGGGCGTTGATGTAGTCGACGTGCGGACGTTCGTTCCCGGCCTCCGCCAGCGCGCCGCGCATGGCCGCCTGCGCGCCGCGCCCTTCCTCATGCGGCGCGGTCGGATGGTGCGCGTCGCAGGTCGCGCCGTAACCGAGGAGCTCCGCGAGAATCGTGGCGCCTCGGGCAACTGCATCATCCCAACGCTCGATGACGAGATAGGCAGCCCCTTCGCCGAGCGTGATGCCCTTGCGCTCGGCCGCAAACGGCGTGCAGGGATGTTCGTCGACTGCCTGCAGGACGTTGAATCCGCTGTAGGTCAGCCGGCAGAGGGCGTCGCTGCCGCCGGCGACGGCAACGTCGGCGTGACGCGAACGGAGCAGATCGCCGGCCATGCCGATTGCGGCACCGGCGGAGGCACAGGCGGTGGCGTTCGAGAGCACGCCGCCGCCGAGCGTGAGCGCGCGGGCGACGGCGTCGGACGGACCGGATGTCGGCTGTTGCAGCACACGCGAGGATGCGACGCGGGTGCGTCCGCGCACGAGGCGATCGAAGTAAAAGCTCTCCCCTTCGAGCAGGCCGCCGGTCGATGTTCCCGTTGAGACGACCGCGCGCTCGCGCGGCAGCGGAGTCGTGGCGCCATCGTTCGCTTGCGCGATCGCTTCATTCGCGGCGATGACCGCCAGCAGGTCGCTGCGCGACATCCGCCTCGCTTCACGGCTACCGATCGGGAGGAGATCGTCGATGTTCCCAACCTCGGCGGCGACATCGGTCGGAAACGTCTCGCCCGGAAACTTCGTCAGCTTGCCGATTCCGGCGCGCGACTCGACGATCGATTGCCACACTTCCGATCGATTCCTCCCGATAGAGCAGATGATCCCGACTCCGGTGATGGCCAGGCGGGTGGAGGTGTCAGGTTTGCGCATTTGCTTCCGGACTCGCGAGGTAAAACCTACCCCGAATCACTTCCACTCCATCGACGAGTCCCCTCCCCGAAAACCGGAACGTCCCACCGAAATCGGCGTCGAGCGTGACCACGAAACGGATCACGTCGCCCGTCTCGATGGCGCGATCGACTTCACAGCGATCGATGCCGGAGAGAAACGCGTGCGAGCTCGAAGCGGAAAACGCCAGCCCGCCACCGAGCTGCGCCATCGCCTCCACCGCCATCACGCCCGAGGGCATCGAATCGTTGGCGGTGCAGACGTAGACGCCCTCGATGGTCTTGTCATCGACGCGCGTCGCCGCGGACGCGGCGCGGAAGGGAATCTGATGAGGGAGGCTGGCCAGCCAGGTCACGCAGGCGCCCGCTGCTCGTCCGCAAGCCGGTGCTTGACGAAGTCCGCGAGCGACGAGATCGAATGGAAGTTGTCGCGCGCGGCCGATTCGTTCTTCACCTTGATGCCGAACTCGGTCTCCAGCATCACCACGATCTCCAGGGCGTCGATGGAATCGAGCCCGAGGCCGCCGGCGAACAGGGGATCATCATCGTTGATGTCGTCGGGGGTCATGTCTTCGAACTTCAGGCGGTCGATGAGCAGCTCTTTCAGTTTCTTTCTCAGGTCATCCATGGGCTGCGCCATTTTCACACACTTGCCGGGCCGGGCAACTCCTCCCAGGCGATCGGCGGCGCGATCACGCCGAACATCTTCTGCACCCGCACGAAGAAGAAAAAGAGCGCCAGCCTGGCGCGATGGTTGGTGGCGAAGATGTTCCCGGCCAGGATTCCGGTGATGACCGGAATGAGGCCGTAGTCCGCTTTCGGCTGCAGGAAAACCTCGAGAAACTCGCGGCGGTAGAAGTTGTTGATGAAGCGAAAGTACTTGTCGAGCGCCCCCTGAAACGTCCGTTCGTAGCGCCGCAGCAACCGCATGCTCCCGTGGCGCAAACGCTGTTCGACCGCATCCGCGACCATGTCCGCCGACTTCATGGCCATGAAGACGCCGGTGGAGAAAATGGGATCGAGAAAGCCCGCGGCATCGCCAACGAGCGCGAAGTTCTTCCCGGTCCGCCGCGTCATCATGAAGGAGAAGTCGCGGCGAACGTAGACCTGGGTGACGCGCTCGGCGTCCTTCATCCGCTCCGCCAGATACGGCGCTCCTGCAATGGTCTGCTCCAGCAATTCCTCGGGACTCAGCCCACATCCGCGCAAGTGATCACGCCCGACGACCAGCCCGACGCTCATGACGTCGGCGCTGACCGGGATGAGCCAGAACCATGCATCGCGCAGGACCACGATGATGGTGTTCCCAGCATCGCGCCCCTCGGGACGCGGAACGTTTTTGTAGTGCGCGAAGACGGCCACTTTCTTCAGCTCTTCGACGTCCTCTTTGCGCCCGACGCGGTTGCCGAGAAACGCGCCATGTCCGCTGGCGTCGACGACGAAACGGGCTTCGAGTTTGTCTCCGTTCGCGCAGGTCACCGTGGCGCGTGAAGGGTCGGCTAAATCGACTGCAGTCACTGCCGTCCCCTCGCGAACGTCGACGCCGCTCGACTGCGCGTTGCGCAGCAGCAGCTCATCGAACTCCGCCCGCTTGACCTGAAACGACTGGTGATACGCCTCCGGCAGATTCTCCCGAAAACGAAAGGTGTACCCGAGCGCGCCATCCGCGGTAACGAATCCCGCCCCATACTTCGGCGTGAAGGTCCCCTCGGACATCGGAACCGTGACGCCGAGGCGGTCGAGCAGATCGTTGTTGTACGGAAGCAGCGACTCCCCCACCTGAAACCGCGGGAAGTGCTCGCGTTCGAGCAGAGTGACCGAGAACCCTTTCCGCGCCAGCAACGTCGCCGCCGTCGATCCCGCCGGCCCGCCACCAATCACCAGGACGTCAATCATGAGCGCGGGATCGTAATGCAAAAACAGCCTCACGCGGAGGGGCGGAGACGCGGAGGAGAAAGACCCTATATTTTTCACCTTTCAGAAGTCGTTCGACACGATCGAGCAGTTCGCGGCCTGCGTCGATGAGTCCAGCAAGAAGCTTCTCGTCGACCCCGCTCGTCCCTTCATATTCGGTGGCGTTCCGTTCTTTGTGACAGCGGTCGAGCAGGCGCCAGGTGGCGGTGGCGACACCGAGCGTATGTGGAAGGGCTTGAAAGACGATGTATCGCTTTTCGGATCGATATCCGTGTGAGCGCAGTGCAGCAAGCGCGAGCGCGTGGGTGGCGTTGTAGGCCAGGTCGAAGCGACTCTCGGGCGAGTTGGTCGTCTTCTGGGCATCGACAAGGCGCGCAGATGCAGAACGAATCAACCCTTCGATTTCCTCGCGTGCCGGTGGCTCCCGCTTGAGAATGCCGGTCCTCGCCAGCGCTTCGAGCTGCTCATTCGGCATCGTCGTTCCCGATCACGAATAGCTTCCGTTGCGTATTGATTCGCGCAGCAAATGAATCATTCCGTGAGCGCTTGCGCTTCCACTCGGCGCGGGTGAAGACGGTGGGGTTGATGGTTCGGGCAAGCGTTCGCTCGGCGGGGGCGAGCGCGGCGTAGATGTCGGCGTACGCGAGATCCTCCGTCACCACGAGGAGGTCGATGTCGCTTCCGGCGCGCTCGGTGCCTTTGGCGACCGACCCGAAGACAAAAGCGAGGTCGATGCGATCAGCCAGCGGCGCCAGAGCGGAGCGTAGCGGGTCGACGACGCCGACCGTCTTCACGATCAGGCCGTGAAGGTCCGGGAAGACAGGCGATTCTCTCTGTGCCTCGTAGTACTTCTGGTTTCCGTCGCGTGTGACGGCGACGAGGCCGGTCGCGGCGAGACGCTGCAGGAGCCGGTGGACAGCCCCTGTTCCGCTGCCGGCAAGACGTATCAGCTCCGCGCTCTGGAATCGACGATGCGGCTGACCAAAGAGAAGTCCGAGCACCCGCTGCTGGACAGGAGTGAAGAGCGCCGCTGCGATGGCGCTTCGCGGAGCCCTGTGGATTGCCGTTCCCATTTCGGGAACGATCGTACCCGATTTGGGAACGAATTCAAGCATTGCGGTCTGGTTGACGTTCCCCATCGCCGACTCTATCCTCCATCCCCCAACGTCCATGTTTGAACGTTTCCTTGCACTTGCGGCTGCCCGGCCCGAGTCGGTGGCGCTGATTGATGGCCAGACCGGCGTGAAAACCTCGCGGGCCCAGCTGGCCTCGCGAATCGACGAACTTGCCGCGCGCTTTGCCGGCGCGGGGTTTCGCGCCAACGACGTCGTGGCCATCCAGCTGCCGAACTCGGTCGACTTCATCGCCGCGTTCGGCGCGATCCTGAAACAGAAACTGGTGGCAATCCTCATCGATCGCGACGCCACCGAGACCGAGGTTGGCAACGTGCTGGGACACTTCGCGGCGCGGGGGCTGGTGTATCGCAGCGGCAGCGAGGTCATGATCTCGACACGCCAGTCGCGCCGCGCCAACGTTCCCGAAGGAGCGCGGCTCATCAAACTGACCTCGGGATCGACCGGGATGCCGAAAGGGATCGTGGCGACAGAGGCGAACCTGCTCGCCGACTGCCTGAACATCTGCGCCACGATGGACATCCGCGCGGACGACATCAACCTCGGCGCTATTCCGATGTCGCACTCGTACGGCTTCTCGAACCTGGTCACGCCGCTGCTGGTGCAGGGAACGGCGGTGGTGATCTCGAACGACTATCTGCCGCAATCGGTGGTCAATCTCTGCAATCGTTTCTCGAGCACGGTCGTGCCGCTGATTCCGATGGTGTTCGATCACCTGGTGACTGCCGGCGCCGGCGAGTTCAAGACCGTGCGCACGTTTCTCTCCGCCGGCGCGCCGCTGCCGCCGGCGGTCTCGCGCAAGTTCCGCGAGCGCTTCGGGCTTCCGATTCACACGTTCTACGGCTGCAGCGAATGCGGCGGCATCACCTACGATCGCGAAGGAGCGGCGGTGGAACGCGGCACGGTCGGGCAGGCAATCGGCAACGTGATGCTCTCATCGGCACGCGGACGCCTCTCCGTTCGCGGAGACAATGTCGCCCTCGGCTATCTCCACGACGCAACATCCTTCCAACCGTTCGAGCACGGCCTATTCGTCACCGACGATCTGATCGAGCTCCGCGAGAACGGCGAGGTGGCCATCACCGGCCGCGCCAGTGAACTGATCAACACGGCGGGGAAAAAGGTGAACCCGCGCGAGGTCGAGCAGGTGCTGCTGCAGATCGAAGGCGTGCGCGAGGCAAAGGTCTACGGCGAGCCGGCCGGCGCGCGCGGCGAAGTCGTCGCCGCCGCGGTGGTGGCCAGCCCCGACGTCACGCGCGAGCAGATTCGCGCGTACTGCCTCAAGCACCTCTCGCCCCACAAAGTCCCGCGCATCGTGAAGCTGATCGAATCGATTCCTGTGGACGAGCGGGGGAAGGTCAAACGCGCTGCGTTGGCGGCGCTCTAATTGGCGCGAAAGCCTTCGGCCGTCTCCGCGATCTTCGTGAAACCCGCGACATGCAAAGCGTCGCGCGCTTCGTCGGTGAGCGGCAAGCCGATTACATCGACGCGCTGCGGATGTCCGATCTGCGACAGGAGGTGCTTCAGATCGTCCGTCGGTCGAAAGACGGTGACGCTGATGTGCGGCCATTCAGTGGCGCGGTTCCACGCCTCCGACACCGCGGCGCGATTGGTGACGCTTTCAACGATCCAGACGGGCATACGCATGGCAAGCGTGGCCAGACGCTCGCCAAACTCCTTATCGAAGACGATCGCGACGCGGCGGCTCATCCGCGTGCGGCAGCACCCTCGGCCGGAGTGGAGCTCGTCGCCGCGCGGCGTCCGAAGAGCCGCAGCAGTTGCAGCCGCACGTTGTCCAGCTCCGCGAAGCCCCAGAGCTTCACGCCGCGCAGAAACATGTGTACCGGCGAAAGATTGAGATTGAAGTAGGCCTTGATCCGGCGGCCGTTGTTGCGCGTTCCGGCCTCGCCCGCCGCCCGCCGCGCCAGCGCGATCGATTTGAAACGGCGATGGTAGAACTTGATGAAGTGGTAGCTGAAGAAGGCCGGCTTCGGCCCCAGCACCGGCATCCAGACGAACTTCTTCGCGATGCGATACGCCGGAATGACTACGAAGATGTAGTAGTGGGCGGTATCGAGAATCATCGCCGCCGCCAGCAGGTCGGCCTCGCCCATGTAGTAGTACTTGTCCTTGAAAATCGAGCGGAAGAAGCGCGTGTAGGAGCGGACGAACGCCTCGTTGTGCTCGACGATGCGCGCGGCGATGCCCTCCCCTTTCGCATCTAGCCCGACGATCTCCGCCGTGGCCTCGGCAGTGAACGAGGCGTGATCGAGGCCGGGTGAATAGTACGGATCGAGGAACGAAGCGGCATCGCCGAGGAGCGCCCAGCCGTTGCCCATGTACTGCTTCGAAGCGTACGGCAAATGCGCGTAGAAACGGAGATCGTCGAGCCGCGGCGACGCGCCATCGAGTAACTCCGCCAGCGACGGGATCGCATTCAGGAAAGCGATGAAATCGGTCGCCCGGTCTTTGCTGTGATGAAGATCGATGAGCCGTTTGTCGAAGACGACGCCGATCGAGGTCTCGCCGTTGCCGAGGGGAATGACCCAGATCCAGTAGCCGAATCCGGTGTAGTGGTTCGTAGCCAGCCGCCGCGAGCTGACATTGCGTCCCGCGAGATCGCCGGCACGTGCGGCGATGTCATCGATGTGCCGCACGCCGTTCCAGCGGCACCAGATCGCGGCGACGGGATGCTCCTCGTTGCGCTCGATCAGCCCGAGGCGGCGGCCGAGGAAGTTGACGCGTCCGGTGGCGTCGAGGAGCCAGCGGCAGCGCAGTTCGCGAATGTCGTCGCCGATTTCGATCGTCAGCTTGTTGTCGAAATCGCCGAGCTCGACGTCGCGTGCTTTCGCCGGACGAATCAACTCCGCCCCCTCGGCAACGGCGGTGGCGAGCAGGTACTCATCGAGCGCATCGCGACGCAGCTGAAACGCGGGAACGGCGCTGCGAATGAAGCCGCCCGCTTCGGTGGCGTTGGCGTGGCCGGTGACCTTGTCGTTGCTAAACCAGTAGCGCAGCCCTTCCTTCGGCAGCTGTTCGGCCTCGAGGTGATGCCACATGGCCAAGCGCCGCGTGAGGAACATGGCCGACATCTCGGTGGTCGCCTCGCCCACTTTCGCATCGAAGGCCTCGGCTTTCTCGACGATGAGCACGCGTAGCTGCGGATGATCGCGCCGCAAAAGAATGGCCGTCGAGGCGCCGCTGAAGGCGCCGCCGAGGATGATCACGTCGTAGCGATCGGCCTGCACGGCGCGATCGTAACACCCGCCTTTCGGTTAGGATGCGCGCCCTATGCACTGGCTCCATCAGTTCTTCCTGACCTGGATGCAGTTCGTCCTCGACTGGGGTTACCTCGGCATCTTCGTGATGATGGCGTTCGAATCGACAGCGCTGCCGATTCCGGCCGAAGTCGTCATTCCTCCGGCGGCATTCTGGGCATCGCAGGGCCGCTTCAATCTGGCACTGGTGATCGTGGCCGCGACCGCGGGTTCATGGGCCGGCTCCGCGGCCAGCTACTGGATCGCGTACAAACTCGGGCGTCCGCTGGTCAGTCGCTACGGACGCTTCGTACTAATGTCGCCATCAAAGATCGAAGCCGCCGATCGATGGTTCGAAACGTACGGCTCCGGCGGCATTTTCGTAGCGCGCCTGCTGCCCGGCATCCGCCACCTGATCTCGATTCCCGCCGGCCTCTTCCGGATGCCGTTCGCCCGTTTCTCGCTGATGACCATCCTCGGCGCCGGCCTCTTCAACGGCGCCCTGGCCTGGTTCGGCATGCGCGTCCTCGGCGATCAACCAGCGCTAATGCAGGACCCCGACGCCCTTCGCAACGCGCTGGCGTCAAAGTCAATGTGGCTGATCGGCTTCGCCGTCGTAATCGGCCTGCTCTACGGGCTGATGACCTGGATGCAGAAACGCGCCGCCGCTACGCGAGCTTGAGCCCGGCGCGAGGTCATGTTCAGCCTCCCACGCGTCTGGCTCGCACCAGCGATTCGTAGACTTCGATCAACCTCGCCGCCGCCGGTTCGTACCCGAAACGCTCCGATTGCTCGAACGCTCGCCGGCGCAACGCGTCGAGATCCCCGCGCGACACAGCGATCACTTTCGCCGCGGCGGCCTCGGGCGTCGCAGCATCGGCGATGAGGACTGGAGCGAGATCGCCGAGGAGGGCGGGGATGCCGTCGAGGGGGAAGGTGATTGGGACGACGCCGCAGGCCATCGCTTCGAGCACGGCGCGATGTCCTTCGTCCGAGCCGCGGGCGGTGAAGAGGAGGAGGTCGGCGGCGCGGTAGTGGTCGGCGAGGTCGTCTTCGTGGTAGCCGGCCCAGATCACGTCGATGGCCAGCTCGCGAGCGAGGGCTTCGAGGGCGGGACGGTGCTCGCCGTGGCCGATGATCATGAGGCGGGCGTTGGGCAACTCGCGGTGAACAACGGCGAACGTTCGCAGCACGTCTTCGAAGCCACGGTCCTTCGACAGCTTGCCGATCGCGAGCAGCAATAGATCGTCGGGGCCGAGGTTGTAGTGGGCGCGGACGTCGCGTCCGGTCGGGGAGAATTGAATCTGGTCGAGCGGTGGCGGGGTGAATACAGGATTGCGATCGCGGATCGGAGCGGCATCGACGAATGAGTCATTGATGACGCAGATGCCGGCGGATTTCGCGATCAGCCATTGTGTAAGCGGATCGCCTCGCAGCACGCGCCGGGCGTGAAACGTGCGCACGATCGCGGTCCGATCTCTGCGAACGGCGAAATACGCCAGCCAGTGGTCGTAGGTCAGATGGGCGTGGACGATCTCGAAGCGGTGATGCTCGATGAGCTGGCCGAGCGCATCGACGGTGCGGGCGAACGAAAACGGGTTCTGCGCTTTGGCGATGATCGGGTGGGCGAAGTCGTGATGCCCGATCTTTTTCTGCAGCTTGTAGCCGCCGACGTAGGCGTAGTGCGCGTCGACGCCGGCCTGGCGCAGTGCCTCCGTTTCGGCGAAGGCCGGCGCGGCCGCGCCGGTCCATCGATTGCCGGAAGCGAGGTGAAGAACCTTCATGCGGCGGCGATGGTACACTCCGCGCCGCCATGGCAATCCAGCCTCAGCTCCTCGAAATCCTGGCCTGCCCGATCTGCAAGGAAGAGGTCCGGCCGGTTCCGCTTTCGGAAGCGCGACGGGTCATCGTGCGCGACAAGTTCCGGGACAAGATGCGCGGCGAGGAACTGGTGGTCGACCAGGGCCTGCAGTGCGTGAAGTGTCATCGCGTCTATCCCATCGTCAGCGACATTCCGGTCATGCTCGTCGACGAAGCCTTCGAAGAAGCGTGACGTCCGCCGGTGTTTCTCCAACGACGTCTCGGCCTTCCTGAAGAGACGCCCACGCCGGTCGCGCTGGCGGTGTTGTTCTACGTCGGCAAACTCTTCTGCTCCGGTTGGGTTGCCTCGTCGGAGATCTTCGCCTTTGCCACCATGGCCCTGGTCGGCTATCTCCTCTACAAACGCGTCTTCACGCCCTCGTTTCACATTCTTTATGTGCCGCTGGCGCTTTACGGGATCGACTCGACCATCTCCGCGCTAACGGCCGGGCGGCACATCCACTCGTTCGGCGAAGGGGCGCTGTGGGGCAAGATCCTGCTCTTTCCGGCGGTACTGATCCTCCTGCGAAACGTGCCGCGCGCCCGGGTGGCCGCGATCAGGATGTTTCTCATCTTCGGCGTCTTCGCGGCGGGTTACGGATTTGTGCAGTATTTTGCATTCACGCGACAACACGATCTCGAGCATCGCATCACCGGTCCCTCAGCTCACGTGATGACCTTGTCCGGATTGCTGCTGCCGGTCGCGCTCGTCTTTCTCGTGCTCTGGATCTACGATCTGCGCAATATATTGCTCATCATCGGCGTCGTGACGACGCACTTCGCGCTGCTGCTCACCTACACCCGCAGCGTCTGGCTTGGCTGGATCGTAGCGGTAGCGGTGCTGCTGGCGCTGAAGTGGCCGAAGGCGCTGGCGTGGGCGGTGCCGATGGCGATCCTGGTCATCAGCTTCGCGCCGCTGCCATTCTTCAGCCGGGTGATCTCCAGCTTCGACGTTCGGCAATCCTCCAACCTCGATCGCATCCGGATGGCCGAGGCGGGGATCGAGATCATCAAGGACTACCCGCTGTTCGGAGTCGGGCCGGCCAACGTCAAGGAGGTCTACCCGCTCTACCGCAAGCACGACGCGCCGCGGTTCCGGATCCCGCATCTGCACAACAACGTCATTCAACTTTGGGCGGAACGCGGCGTGTTGGCGCTGGTGGCGTACCTCTTCCTCCAGTTTCTCTTCCTTCGTCAGTGTGCCCGGGCCTGGGGAGGGCCGGCCACGATGTTTGCCGAGATCGGAGTCGCGGTCACGGTTGCCCTCGCCGCGGCCGGCCTCTTCGAGTTCAACTTTGGCGACACCGAGGTCTTCTGGATCATGCTGGACGTCTTCGCCATGGTCATCGTCTTCACCGAACGGCCTCAGCCGTCGAATGAACCTCTCCTGCCGCGTGTTCCGGCAACAGGTCCGTAACCTTTCCAGAATGCGTGCGTCGAATGAGCGAGATCGGGAGATGAAACACCTGAGCGATCAGGAGTTGATGAGCATCGTTCAGGCGGGTGACTTCTCTCCCGCGTCTGAAATTTACGATCGTTATTCGAGTCGAATCTATAACTTCGCGTACCGCTTCCTGAAAAACAGCGAGGCGGCCGAAGACGCGACCCAGGAAGTCTTCGTCAAGATGCTGAAGCACGCAGGCCAGTTTCATGGTGGGGCAAAACTGTCGACCTGGCTTTTCTCGATCACGGCCAACTGGTGCCGCGATTACCTGAGAAAGGCCGAGAACAGAAGCAAGGAGGGAGAGGATGTGCTGATCTCCCTGCCGGCGCCGGCCGAGCTCTCCCCGGAGCGACACCTGGAACGGCGCGAAGACGAAAAACGGATTCAAAAAGCGCTGGCGCTGCTTTCGCCCGACCAGCGCGAAGCGATTCTTCTTTCCCGCTACCAGGGGCTGTCGTATGCCGAGATCGCGCAGATTTCCGGCTGCTCCGAGGGCGCGGTGAAGACGAGGGTGTTTCGCGCCATGGAAGTGCTCAAGAAAGCGCTCACCGGCGATTCCCGTGGAGGTGACCGATGCCTGACTGTGATGCCATGAGAGAAAACATGCCGCTGCTGCTGACCGAGTCGCTCGACCCGGTGCGGCGCGAGCTGAC
>Ga0157378_10002040_pt1 | contig 18099 bp, 16 predicted proteins | sample M65metaG_FD_115309 | JGI IMG/M metagenome (GOLD analysis project Ga0157378, IMG submission 115309) | Miscanthus rhizosphere microbial communities from Kellogg Biological Station, Michigan, USA - M6-5 metaG | ecosystem: Host-associated > Plants > Roots > Rhizosphere > Soil | place: USA: Michigan...
GCATCGAGCCTTTCCCAGGCTGCCTGGCTCTGCCAGATTTCGATGATGCGGAACCTTTCGTCGGTCGGTCCCGCGTATACAGACCACTCGAGGCTGCACCCAGCTGCCTGCTACTTCGACGAAAGACTCTACGGCCGTGCGCACGACGTAGCCGGCCCCAGCCGTTCGTCACTGCCGCCCGCGGCTGGCGAGCCTGCGCCGAGCCAGAAACGAGCAGGAGTCCGACGGTGGCGCCGGCAGTGAGGAGCTTGGTCATCACTCGCATCTCGACGCCTCAGTTACCCGCGAGTTCGCCCTGCTCGGGCACGAGCGTGCTCGGGCTGCGTCGGGTGACGAGCATCGCCAGTGCTGCCACCAGCGCAAGCGTCAGGCTGGCGACGCCGGCGCCGATACCGGCGTCGCCCCAGTCGAAGCCGCTGGGTCCGACCACCTTGACGACGCTTACCGGCATTGCGTCGTGCCTGGCGTTCGCGATCGCGGTCCCCGCCGCGGTCGGGCCCGGCCTGTCGGCCTCGACCGGCGTGGCGGAGTACGGGTGATGCAGCGGCACGTACTTCGGTCCGAGCCGGTCGATCTCGAGGCTCGAGGCTGTCCACACCGAAGCGAGGGGAGGGGATGCTTTCACGTCCTCGCCGGGTGCATGGCGGGCTTGGGCGACCGGCGCGGCAACCGCCGCGGCGGCGAGTGCAATACACAGGCAGTTGACCTGCTGCCGACTGAAGCTGGAGTCCACGTCTGCTGCTTTCGTCTCCGAAGCCGCTCGCTGCAGCCCCGTCTGGTCCCAGCCTCTGCCGCTGCCCTCAACAGGCACTCGCGCCGCGCTCGCACTTCCTCAACACCCGGCCGCGGCCTGTTCGGAGCGGCTGGACGGTGCTAGCTTGGGACGTCGTCTAGCAGCGGGTGAGAGATGCAGTTTCGGCTGCTCGGGCCGGTCGAGGTCGTGGACGAAGGTCGCCCGCTTGTGCTCGGGAGTGCGAAGCAGCGGGCGCTGCTGGCGATCCTGCTCTTGCACGCGAACGAGGTCGTCTCACGCGACCGTCTGATCGACGAGCTTTGGGGCGAGCAGCCGCCCGCGAGTGCGCCACACAGCCTCGAGGTGTATGTGTCGCGTCTGCGCAAAGCGCTGCAGCCGGACGGCGGGGAGCGATTGCTGGTGACGCGGCCGGGTGGGTATCTGCTCCAACTGGAGCCGGACCAACTCGACCTCGGACGGTTCGAGCGCCTTGTCGAGGACGGACACCGCGCGCTGGCTGACGGCGACAGCGAGCGAGCAGCGGAACGACTTGCAGAGGCGCTCGCACTCTGGCGCGGACCCGCACTCGGCGACCTGGCCTACGAGCCTTTCGCAGTACCAGAGATCGAGCGGCTAGAGGAGCAGCGGCTTGCAGCGCTCGAGGGGAAGATCGAGGCGGAACTGGCGCTCGGGCGACATGGGGCCCTGATCGGCGAGCTGGAGGCTTTCAGTACGAAGCATCCGCTCCGCGAGCGGATGCACGGCCAGCTGATGCTTGCGTTGTACCGCTCTGGGCGTCAGGCCGACGCGCTCGATACCTACAAGGCCCTACGACTGCACCTGCGGGACGAACTCGGGCTCGATCCGAGCCCGGCGCTGCAACGACTCGAGCATGCGATCCTGCGCCAGGACCCCACACTCGAGCTGGCAGCAGAAGTACCTGCCGGCGAGGACGGCCAGCCAACATTGCCTAAGACGACTGGGCCGACGACGCGGCTGCCGCCGATCGACCACTGGCGTCCGGCGTTAGTCGCCATCGGGATCGCTGGGCTTTTGGTCGCCGCCGTCGTAGGCGCGACCGTGTTCTTCACGGGAAACTCCGGCCCCTCTTTGGATGGTATCGATGCGAACGCCGCCGGCCTGATCGACGCGAAGAACGGCCAGGTATTGGCGAGCATCTCCGTGGGTGGTCGGCCCGCTGGTATCGCCGCCTACCACGGCGCTGTCTGGGTGGCGAACACCGTCGACGGCACCGTGTTGCGCATCGACCCGGACACGAAGTCCGTCGAAGACCGGATCGTCGTCGGCAACAGCCCTTCTGGCCTTGCCGGCGGGGAGGGCGGTCTTTGGGTCACGAGTAGTGCAGGAGGAGGAACTGTCTCGGAGATCAACCCGGACGCGAACAGGGTCGTACAGACGATTCCCGTGGGGAACGGTCCCCGTGGGGTCGCCGTCGGCGGCGATGCGGTCTGGGTCGCGAACAGTCTTGATGGCACCGTGGCGCAGGTCGACCCGAAGGCAGGGGTCGTGACGCGGCGGATCACCGTCGGTGGGACGCCGAGCGCACTCGCGGTTGGCGGGGTGTGGTCTGGGTAGCGAGCGAGACAGCGGGCACGATTTCCCGAATCGATCTTGCGTCGGGATCGCTGCTCCCTCCGGTTGCTGTGGGCAACGGACCGACTGCCGTCGCATTCGGAGCTGGCGCGGCGTGGGTCGCTAACAGCATTGACGGGACTGTCTTCCGGATCGACGCGGCCACGAGTTCCGTCACGGACACGGCAGACGTCGGTGATCAGCCCGAGGGGATCGCGGTCGGGTCCGGCGGAGTCTGGGTCGCGAACGGGGCGGCGGCGACGATCGTCGAGCTCGACCCTCACTCAGCGGCGGTCAAGCGAACGATCTCTGTTGTCAGTAGCCCGCGGGCAATCGATGTGAGTGGCCAGCGGGTCTGGATCAGTGCGGCCGCCTCGCCGAGCTCTCATCGTGGCGGATTACTTCGTGTTTCACTTACAGACGACAACGGCTCGCTTGATCCCGCCACGGCGCAAGCCCTAGATGCGTGGTCGCTGATGATCAACGTCTATGACGGCCTCGTTGCATTCAGACGGGCGGGCGGGGCGGCAGGAGGAACGCTTGTCCCCGATCTCGCGACGCGGGTACCCGCACCCGCAGCCGACGGGAAGACGTACACATTCCAGGTTCGTCGAGGCGTCCGTTACTCGAACGGACAGGAGGTGCGTCCCCGCGACTTCCGCTACGCGATCGAGCGTGTCCTCACGCGGGGCCACTATCCTGCGACCTTCTACTCACAGATCGTTGGCGCGGCTTCGTGCACACGTAGTCCTAAGGTCTGCAAGCTCTCGAAGGGGATCGTCACAGACGACAAGGCCGGGACTGTCAGCTTTCATCTTGTCGCACCCGATCCCGACTTTCTCTACAAGCTTGCCCTGACGTTCGCGTCCGCTGTGCCCTTTGGCGATTCGGTACGCAATCTCGGCACGCATCCCCCGCCAGGCACCGGTCCCTACAAGATCGCCAGTTACCGGCCGCGACACGCTGCGCGTCTCGTTCGAAATCCTCGCTTCCGCGTGTGGTCCGACGATGCGCAACCTGGCGGCTTCCCCGATGTCATCACGGCGACCTCGGGTCAAGACACGAGCAAGCAAGTGAATGGGGTCCTCAAGGGCCGCGGGGATGTTGCAAGCCTGTCGCCCTCCGGGCTTCCGCCGCGGCAACTGCGCACACTCAGAACGCAGTACGCGGCGCAGCTCCACGTCGACCCACTTGGGGTGGTCGTCTACCTCTTCCTCAACACGCACCGTGAACCATTCAGCGATCTCCGCGTCCGCCGGGCGTTGGACTGGGCGGCTGACCGGGGCCAGCTCACGGCGCTCGCGGGCGGAGACAATTTCGCCGAGCCGACGTGTCAGATTCTGCCGCCTGGAGTGCCCGGCTATCGACCATACTGCCCGTACACGCTCAAGACGGCGGCAGGCGGCGTCTGGAGCGCTCCGAACCATGCCCAGGCGGCCCGGCTGGTTGCCATGTCGCACACGAGCGGGAGGCGCGTAGTGATCGGGACGTTCCAGTTCCAAACCCAGTTCGCTCGCCCGCTCATGGCGACTCTGGCGCGACTCGGTTACCGGCCGGTTCGTCGCGACCTCTCGGCGAAAACCGACACGCACACCGAGGTCGACGGCGCGCTGCTGGCCTGGGGCAAGGAATTCGCCGCAGCCTCGGACTTCATCGATCCACTCTTCACCTGTCAAAGCCCGTTCAACCCGATGAGGTTCTGCGACCCCGCGATCGATGCCGAGGCAAGGCCGGCGGCAACCACGCAAGTTTCAGATCCTGTGACGGCGAATGCGGCCTGGGCCAGGATTGACCGTGGACTCGTCGACAGGGCGGCGGCCATCCCACTCTTCACGCCGCAATCGGCGACGCTGCTCTCGAAGCGTGTCGGGAACTACCAGTTCAGCCCACAGTGGGGCCCGCTACTCGACCAGCTATGGGTTCGTTGAGCAGCTGATTGCCGTTGCGTGCGGTCCCTTGTGAGCAAGAACACTCGTTGCCTCTTCCTGCGGGTGACGGTGCGGATCTTCGGCAGCTACCGCTCGTGGAGGTACGCGAGCACGGCGAGCACGCGGCGGTGCGATTCGGCGTTCGGGTCGAGATGGAGCTTCAGGAAGATCTGCTTGACATGAGCTTCGACCGTCCGCTCGGTAATGAAGAGGCGCGCGGCGATCGCGCGGTTCGAGAGCCCCTCGGCGAGTAGCCCGAGCACCTCCCGCTCGCGCTCCGTGAGTTCGCCCAGTGGATCCTCGCGACGCCGTCGGCCAACGAGGCGAGCGACGATCGTGGGATCGACCACCGTCTCTCCGTCGCCGATCCGCCTCAGTGCGTCCACGAGAATTGCGACGTCGAAGACGCGCTCCTTGAGCAGGTAGCCGATCCGCTCCGGGTGCTCCTCGAGCAGGCGGATTGCGTAGCTCGGCTCGACGTAATGCGAGAGGACGAGCACGCCGGTCTCGGGATGCTCCGCGCGGATCTGCTCCGCGGCGAGGAGACCCTCGTCCGTATGCGTTGGCGGCATGCGTATGTCGACGATCGCAGCGTCAGGTCGCTCGAGCCGAACATGGCGCATTAGGGTGGCGGCGTCCTCGGCTTGGCCGACGACCTCGACGCCTGCCTCCTCGAGCAGACGGACGATCCCTTCTCGGGTGAGCATGGTGTCCTCGGCGACGACTACTCGCACGGGATCTCCACGTGGAGTCCGAGGGAAGTGGCGGCGACGGTCCCGCCGAGGGCGCCCACCCGATCTGCCAGGTGAATCGTCGGAGCGACGCTTGCACCTTCGGCGTCCACGACTAGTGTGTCGCCTAGACGAGCCGCGCGCACCGCGATCCCATGCTCGCCCGCCCCCTCGAGTACCTCCACGGCCACCGCGTACGCGGTGGCTTCGGTAACGGCTGGGAAACGTTCATCCGTGCAGCTCACGACGTCCAGCGGCACCGGCGCGGTATCCGCGAGAGTCCTCAACGCAACCGCTAGCCCCGCCTCGGTGAGGATCGCAGGATGTATGCCGTGAGCCAACTCGCGTAGTTCCTCCAACGCAGCTTGGACCTCGTCGATGCCGGCGTGCAGGATCGAGGCGAGCTCGTCGTCAGCCTCGGAAAGCGCTCGCCGAAGGTCGTAGGAGAGAGCGAGGAGCTGCTGTTGAGCTCCGTCGTGCAGATCTCGTTCGAGTCGGCGGCGTTCGGCGTCCGCGGTCTCGACGATCCGGGCCCGTGAAGCCCGTAAGTCATCGAGGCGGGAGAGCATCTCCGCGCGCAAACGCTCGTTCTCGAGCGCCAGCCGAGCCGCCGATCCGAGCTCGCGCTCCAGCTCGTCGCGCTGGACGGCGTCCGTCTCGTGCAGGAGGACCGCGACGGTGCGTCCGGCGCGGACGAGAGGCGTTGCGGTGCGTGGGCCCACCGCGACTGGCCGTCCGTCGCCGCCGACGAGCCGGTCATCGACGGGGTAGGCGACGTCCAGACCAGGATCTCCGAGCGAGCGGCCGAGCGCCGTGGCCAGCGTGCCCGCCGCGGGAGCGGCCTCCAGGTCGGCGGCCAGGCGCGCGACCGCGGACTGCCTTTGGCGTGCGCGCGCGATCGTCCAGGCGGAGGCGAGGGCGAGGAGCGAGAGGGCGGCGCCGCTCGCGAGGTAGAGCGCTCGGAACGACGCCAGCTCGGCGCTTTCGGCCGGGTCGAGGATCAGAGCGAGGCCGTAGGCGGCCTCCGCCGCACCGGCGAACGCGAGTGTGACGAGGAGAGGCAGCTCGGCGCGTCTCGCGGCCGGGCTCGCGGTGACCGCCCTCCAGGTCGAGAAGGAGATCATGAGCACGCCCGCGGCGAGGGTGACTCGCGGCAGCGCCGAGTCGAGGGCCCGCGCAGTCCCCTGATCCGCATCCACGAGGAAGACGTTGTCCGTGCAGTTGCTCCAGCAGCGTGCATCGAGGAACGGGTCGCGGAACAGCGCTCGGCCGACACTGATCACGATGGTGCTCGCGTAGAGGACGTGCGAGCTGAGGCGGGCGACCCGGCTGCCGCTGACCGTGGCGACGAGATCGAGCAGGAGTGCCGGCAGGAACGGCGCGACCACGGCGGCGACGCTGCGAACGATCGACGGACCGCCGTCCCACCCGAGCCAGTCCGGCGCAAACCAGGCGACTCCGACCAGGACAAGGAGCACGGCCGCGCGGTCGCGCCCGCGTTCGAGCCACAGTGCCGATCCCGAAGCGAGCAGACCGATACCCGCCACGAGCCCCACCGCCGCGGCCAGCGTCGATGCGGCCGCATACGTCGTGGAAGGGTCGGCGGTCCATGGTTTGACGACGAGCACGGCGATGCCGTAGGCCAGCGCGACCAGCGGAACCACCGCCCTCGGGACCGCCATCCGCCGATTCTGACAGTGGGGGGCGGAGGCGAAACTGTTGCCAGCCACGGTCCGCGGGCGCACAATCATGTGGCCGGCAACGATGTGGCCGGTCGTGCCCGGGAGCGACCCTTTGGTCTCGAGTTCGAGGAAGGGAGTGGGACCGTGAACGGGATTCGTGGCGTTGCAGCGATCGCACTGCTGGTGCTCGCCGTTGGTGCCGGCTGCAGCGGCGGCGATAAGGCGGGGGGCTCGGGTGGGTTCGTAACGCTTCGGCTCGCGTCCGACGATCTGCCGGACACAGCGGCGAGCCAGCAGATCAAGGAATTCGCCCGGCGGGTGCGGCGGCTGTCGGACGGACGGCTGCGTATCCGCATCGACTGGGAGGCCAACGGCAGCGGCACCAAGCACCCGCGCGGATTCGATCAGAAGACCGCGCAGAAAGTAATGGACGGGAGATATACGCTCGCGACCGTCCCGGCACGCGCGTGGGACGTCCTCGGCGTGACCAGCCTGCAGGCGCTCCAGGCGCCGTTCCTCGTAAACAGCGACGCGCTGCTCGACAAGATCGCGTCGGACCCGGTCGCCGAGAAGATGCTCGCGGGACTGGACGACGTCGGCGTGGTGGGCCTTGCGCTCTGGCCCGAGGCACTGCGCCATCCCGTCGGCTTCGGGCATCCACTCCGGTCGCTCGCGGACTTCGCAGGGAAGGGTATCCGCGCACCACGCTCGGAACTGACGTGGAAGATGCTCCGCGCACTCGGCGCCCGGCCGCTCGACTTCGTCGGCGACGAGATGGGACCCGCGATCGACAGCGGGCAGCTGAGCGGCGCCGAATCTCAGATCGACCGCGTGCGAGGCCTGCCGCGACCGGGGATCGTGACCGCAAACGTCACGTTCTTCCCCAAGGCGAACACCATCGCGGCGAACCGGGCGGCGTTCGATCGGCTGACCGACGATCAGCGCGAGACGTTGCGCAACGCCGCCGCGGCGACGCTCCGGCACGTCGTCGCGTCACGCGAGACCGACGTAGAGGCGGCGCGCTCCGCATGCGCCGTCGGGATTCAAATCGTCGTCGCGAGCGACGCAGACATCCGCGGGCTCGTGCGCGCGACCCGACCCGTGGTCGCCCGGCTCGAGCGTGACGACGGGACGAGGAGGTCGATCCAGCGAATCGTGGCGTTGCGCGAGACGGTTTCCCGCTCCCGCCCGGCGATCGCTCCGTGCGGACGCCCGAGTTCCCCCACGGCGAGGGCCAAGGCCGGCGGCAGTCCGGCCACGCTGCCCCCCGACGGCGTCTACCGAGCCTTGATCTCGCCGAACGAGTTCTTACGGGTGGGAGTCGACGCCGGCTCGGCGCAAAACAGCAGCGGGTTGTTCACCCTGGCGCTGCGCGGCGGCCGCATCAGCTGGACGATAAAAGGACAACCTGACGTGTGCGCGGGCCGGTACTTCCTCTCCAAAGGAACGGTCCGCTTCGTGATGGACAATCCAAGTCCCTGCGGCTCAGGCGCCGGCAACTGGATCTTCAGCGCGCGTTGGCGATCGGACGACGGAGGGATCCGCTTCACGAACGTGCAGGGCTCGGATGATCCGGCCTTCCTCCGGGTTGCCTGGGCCAGGCTCTGGAAGCGGATCAACGCACCCTAGGCCAAGCCCGTCAGCGGAGCGGAAACCGGGCGGCGACGACAGTGCCGCCGCCCGGCGGACTCTCGATGCGAAGCTCGCCGCCGAGTGCCTCGACGCGATCGACGAGCCCTCGCAGCCCGGACCCTCGTGCCAGGTCGGCGCCACCCCGGCCGTCATCGACGACCCGAACGGTTAGCTCACCGTCGCGGGCGGCCACGTCGATCGCGACCTTTGTTGCGGAAGCGTGCTTTGCGGCGTTGGCGAGGGCTTCCGAGCAGATGAAGTAGACGGCGGCTTCGAGTTCTTCGGGGAGCCGGCTGCTCCTGAAGCTGACTTCCACGGGCAGCAAGCTGCGCTGCGCGAGCTCCGCCAGCGCGCCCTCGAGCCCCCGCGTGGAGAGGAGACGGGGATGCAGGCCGCGCCCGAGCTCCTCCAGCTCCGCGATCGCGTTCGCGAGCCGGCGCTCCGCGTGCTCGAGCGGTGCCGGAGCGTCGCCCGAACCGGAAAGCCGCGCGCGCTCGAGCTCGGCGGCGAGACGGCTGAGCCGCAGCTCAGCCCCCTCGCGGAGACGCCGTTCGAGGCGCCGCCGCTCCGTATCTCCCGCGACGAGTAACCGGCGGCGCGATGCCTCGAGCTCGGCGGCCTGCGCTTGGACGTCCCGCTGGAGCCGCGCGTTCGCCGCTGCGAGTCGTGCGGCCCGCGCGACGGCGTCGGCGATGCCGGTGTCGCTCAGGATCTCCGGGTCGTGGACGAGCATCGCCACCGGCTTGCCGTCGCGCTCGATCGGCGTCACGGCTCGACCGGCTCCCTCCGGCGGCAGGACGAACGGCTGACCCCCAAGATCGACCCAGCCGTCGCCTGCGCGATAGGCGACCTCGAGGCTCGGATCCGCGAGCGCGTGTGCGAGCGCGTCGCGCACCGTGGTGGCGCGCGTCTCGCTGAGCTCGACGACGAGATCTGCCACTGGGGGACGCAGCCACCGCGCGCGGACGAGCGCTGCCGCGAGGCCGACGGCGGCCACGCAGATCACCGCTTCGTACGCGAGGAGCGCCGGGTCATCGGCGTCGCCCTTCGGGAACGCGAGGCGCGCGGCGGCCCCGACTACGAGCACGAGCGAGATGCCAGCCGCGGCCCAGACTGCCGGGGTGCGACTTCGGCGCTCAACCCCCACGACACCGCGCAGTTGGGCGAGCGGAACCGCGACGAGCAGCACGGCGAAGGCGATCGTGGCGGCCTCACTTCCGCCCCACGGCCAGGTGACATAGACGAGGCCGACGGCGGTGCGACCGAGGAACGTTGCGAGACGGCCCGAGGGGAACGAGAAGATGGCCTGAGCGAGCGGGGCACGGTGGAGCGTCGCGAGGCTGGGCCAGAGCGTGCCGGCGAACCAAGCGACGCTCGTCGCGCCGAGCAGGAGTCCGAAGCGGCTTTCCGGCTTGCGCGAGCGCGCCGCGAACCCCGCGGCCAGCAGCGTCCAGCCGGTCACCAGGTCTGGCAGCGACTTAGAAGTGTCGTCGAAGCCAAAGCCAAGCCGTTCGGCGACGAGGCCGAATGCGAAAGCGGCCGCCCAGAGCAGGAGCTCGAGCTTGCGCACTACTGTACGAAGCCGGCGAGTGCGGCGCCCGAAAGAGACCGCTTCGCCAGAAATCCGCGCACGGGCGCCTCCTCGACCCGCGACCCGTAGGCAGCGGCATCACGACTCGAGATGAGGATCACCGCGGGAGCGTCGGCGGCCTCGGCCAACCGCTCGGCAACATCGAACCCATCGAGCCCGGGCAACTGGATGTCCAAGAGGACGATGTCCGGCCGTAGACGCGCGACCTCGGCGACCGCCGACTCGCCGTCGGCTGCCTCGCCGACCACATCGAAGCCCTCCGCCTCGAGTAGTGCAGACGCCGACTCGCGAAAGGCTGCGTGGTCGTCGACGATCAGCACCCTCCCGCGCATGTCCACATGCTGGCACTCTCGCTCCGGGCGCGCATCGTGGCCAGCCTCAATGCGTCTCCCAGGAAGTCCCGTCCCAGCACGGAGTCCGGTGTGAGGCCAGCCCCGTTTCCCGTCGCGCGAGCGGTTCCTAGTGTCGCGGTGTTCATGCACTTCGACCAAGGAGTCAAGATGTACGAGCTATGGACGAAGCCGCGACCGCTTCTGGCCGCGGCAATGATTGTGGGGCTGGCACTCGTGCCTTCGGCCTTCGCTGGACAGCCGGTCATCCAGACCCTAACCCCGGCGCCACCGTCGTTTTACGCGTGCATGGCGGTCGGGAGCGGCACCATTTGTCACGGTACGATCAGCGAGTCGTCGGGGCCCGAGGAGACGGGGCTCGTCTGTGGCAGCGGTGCCGACGCGTTCAACGCGTGGGAGACGTCGTCTCTCGTGGAGCGTGCCGCCCGCTACTACGACCGCGACGGCAACCTGACCAAGCGGGTCCTGCGCAACGATTCCGCCGGAGAGTTCTTCAACCCGATCACGGGCGCGACGGTTCCCTGGACGCAGTACGAGATCCACACGTCGGTGCTCGCAATCCCGGGCGACCTCAGCTCGAGGACGGTCACGATCGTCGGCGAGTTCGTGATCACGGTGCCGCATCTCGGCGCAGTCGAGCTGGAGGCGGGTCGGGTGATTGAGGCAGTCGACGGCACCGACCTGTTCCGGGCGGGACCGCAGGACTTCACCGACTACTACAGCAACGGCGACACCTCGGCGGTCGCGAAACTCTGCGGCGCACTGGGCGCTACCTGAGAGCCTTTGAGAGAAGCGCATCGAGGCGGTAGGGTGCGGAAACGTGCCTTACCGCCTCGAGGCGACGCCGGAGCGCGCCTTGCTGCACATGTCTTGTAACCGCCTGGTGTGCGACCAGGAGGCTCTTCAACTGGGAAGCGCAGTGTTAGCGACGCATGAGATGCTCGGACATGGTATTCGGGCGCACGTCTAGCCCCTCCGGCCTGAGCCGATCGCTCTCGCCGATTGCCGCTTCCCCGTCGGCGGCCTCCCGATCACGTCGAAGCCCTCCGATTCGAGCAGCCGGACGCCGACGCACGAAACTCCGCGTGGTCGTCGACGATCAGCACCGTCGGGCGCATCCCCACATGCTGGCACTCTCTTCCCGGGCCCGCGTTGTGGCCAGCCTCAATGCGTCACCTGCGAGGTCTAGTACCCGCACGGAGTCGGGTGTGAGGCCAGCCCCGTTTCCAGGCGCCTGATGGGTTCCTAGTGTCGTTGTGCTCATGCACTTCGACCAAGGAGTCCAGATGTACAAGCTATGGAGAAAGCCGCGACCCTTCCTGGCCGCGGCAGCGATCGCGGGGCTGACTCTCGCTCTCGCTGGTACGGCGTCCGCGAAGGCGACTGTCGGCACGTTCTACAACCAGGAAACCATCACGGTCACGTTTACCGACGTCACACCCTGCACGGGTCTGACTCTGACGAGCACGGCGACGAACACGGTCACAGACGCCGGGCGTTACGTCGACACTGGCGAGACCTTTCACGTCTCCGGCACGACGACGCAGGACTACCGGACGGACTGGTCGGACGGGAGCTATTCGATCAACCACTCTCCAGCCCACTGGGAGTTCAACACCAATTCAACTGGTCAGGCGGTGTACACCTGGGCGCAGCAGGATCGCGGAACCTTGTACAACGCTGACGGACAGGTGATTGGGCAGTTCAGCGTCTTCACGCTCAACCACGTCACCTGGAGAGACGCAAACGGCAACGGTCAGCCTGATCCCGGCGAGATCAAGTCGACCGTCGATCAGTTTCGCGTGACCTGCTAACGGGTCAAAGGGGGTGGGGGGTGGCTGCGCATCCGCGGCCACCCCTGCGATGTTCCCATCCGCAATTGCACGGCGACATCCACGCTTCCTCTGGCGCCTTGACCCGTAGCACAAGCAGGGGAGCCTTCACTCATGTCCATGCTCCTGCGCGACGGTTTGCACAGCGTGCTCCTGCAACGAGTACAGGGCTCGTAACTCTGACAGACGCGAATCCGCAGCACCACCTCTACTCTCTAGTACCGAACCGACCGTGTGATGGGCCAGAGTGCTCTCGCCCTACGCGTGTTCCTAACTGGGGGGTGGCGACCTGCGATCCGTGCTACCAACGGTGCTACCAAACTGAGCAGACTTCAGCGAACCGAGCTGAGTTGATATGGCTTGAACAAGCCTGACGAGCCGGCACATACCTCGTCTCGTCGTTATCGCACCCAGGAGGTCGCCGGTTCGAGCCCGGCTAGCTCCATCAGGGATTGTCCTGCAACGGCAGTTGCAGTTACGTGGGTCTGGCCCGCGCTGGCGTTTACGTCTACTTATGGGTGCTACTTGCCTCGAAGCGTAGGCGGCGGAGCACGCAGTGCTCCCGGGTGACCAGCGGCGGCGTGGCGTTCCGAATCCGGTGCACAAGGTCACGCTGCTCGACGAGAATCTCCTCCCTCGCAGCGAGCAAGTCGTTCGCTTCGTCGAAGTGCTGAAGCAGGTCGAACTCGAGCTCGGCTTCGAGTGTGTAGAGACCCGCGCTGATCGCGTCTGCGAGACATGCCTCCGCGTTCGGCAGGTCGCGGGAAAGCCACACGGGATCCTGGATCAGGCCGAGCGTGCGACCGCCCGCCTCGACTCTCTCCTCCGCGAGCGGGTGGAGATCGACCATCGTCCCGCCCGGGATGAGGAGCTGATGGACGTGGCGCAGGGCGCGCACGACGCCCTCTCCCTCAATTCATCACAAGGAATGCGAGAAGAGCGCCAGGTCGAACGTCACATGCGGGGCGTCCAGCTCGGCCGCGCCCGCGACCGCGAACGAAACGCGATCGGCGAGCTCCGGAGGTAAGTCCGCGCGCGCACGCGCGATCTCGTGCGCATTTGGGTCGACGCCAAGGACCGAGGCGGCGGCATCTGCGTAGCGGAACGTCAACCGGCCATGCCCGCAGCCCAGCTCAAGCACGCGAAGACCGCCCATCGGTGCGATCCGCGTGAGCGCGTTGATCTCCGCTCTGTCGGGATCGGTCCGCCAAGCCACGGTCGCATCATCTCAGACTACGACGACTACCAGGATCATCGGAGCCAGTGGGCGGTACATGATCGAGGGCGTGTCTGTTCTTACCGCTACCAACCCTTTGATGGGCCTGCATCGCTGGTCTCCGCGCTCACCTGCCTTGTAAAGGACGGTTCCCCTTCCCCCGGAATGCGCGGACCCTAGAGATGTGTCTCGATTCTTGGAAGATCTCGATATGTGCTTAATCCTCAGTGGGGCGGCAGCTCGTGCGGCTAGGTCGCCGCGCTGACGACAATACTTGCAGCCTTGTCCGGACCTAGACCGTCCGTATTGACGACGAGGTCGTAGTGCGTGGGCCCCTCACGATCGATGGCGTAGAAACGCCTGAGGTAGTCGGCACGAGTCTTGTCAGTAGCGCGGATCTGTTGCTCCGCTTCTGACGCCTTGATTCCTTGCTCGCGGGCGACGCGGCGGGCTCTGGTAGGGCCCGGCGCTGTGACGAACACGCGCAGCACATCGTCTCGTGCTCCGAGCGCAAAGGAGGCAGCGTGCGCGCCAATCACGACGTTACCTTCTGACGCAACCGCCTCGATCGCGTCCGCGATGAAGCGGCGCAACTCGTCGCCCCTTGGCGGCGGCGGCTCGTGGGGTACGGGTGGCGCCACACCTGCGCTGCCGACCATTGCAGCGGCTCCGGTCGCGCCGAGTTCATCGAGCACGCGCCGCAACAGCCGTTGCCTCTGCTCGGCGTCCGCGACGAGCTGGGGCGCGGCGCCGGCTTTCTCTGCCGCCATTGAAATGATCTCCTCGTCGACGTATCGAAGCCCGAGTCGATGCGCCACGAGACGCGCCACGTCGTCGCCGCCCGCTCCGTCGCAATGAGAAACGCAGATGAGCGTCCTCTGCATTCGGTCGACGTTACGCCCTTACTCGAGCAGTGGTCAACAGGCTGGCTGGCATGTCCGTCAATTAGAGCTCGTGGATCTCGGTTGCGGCGACGTCCCCTTGACGGTTCTAGCGTCGCGTCGTAGCGTCGGGTGGCTTAGCGCCGTAGCGCCTGGCCCGCGACGGAGGGGGAAGGGCATGATCGCTGGAATACGCTCAGGTTGGCTTGTAGCGGTGGTTGGCGGCTTTTCGCTGTCGCTCGCGGGCGCTGTCGGCTCGGCCTCCTCGGGTCCGCTTGTGATTGGGGTTGAGGGGCCCCAGAGCGGAGCGCAGGCCGCGAATGGCCTCGATCAGCTGCGTGGCGTTCGGCTTGCGGTCCGGCAGCTGAATGCCCGCGGAGGACTTTGGGATGGGCGCAAGGTGGCGATTTTCGCAGCCGACGACAAAGGCGATGCGGCCCAGGCGAGACCAGTTGCGCGTCGGGTTATAGCGCGGGGGATCCGCTTCCTGATCGGCCCGTATAACTCGTCGGTCGGGATTGCAAATCTTGGGCTTTATCGAAGGAACCACGTTCTGCCACTGTGGATGACCTCGCGAGATGAGACGGCTGGCGTCGGCGCGACCGTGCAGCCGATGAACACGCAGATCGCTCCAATCGAAGAGGCGTACCTCAGACGCCTTGCAATCCGCCGAGTGGCGATGTTGGTGGACGACACGGCGAACGGCGCGTTCACGAAGGGGATGGCGGATCGCTTGGACGCAGCGCTCGAGAGAGATGGCGCATCGGTCACGCGGATATCGATCCGCGAGACCACCGAGGCAGGGGACCCCAGCACGTACTACGCCGACAGGGTCGCTCAGGCGTTGGCCGGAGGTCCCGACCTCGTCTACGTGAGTACGTACTACCCGGAGGGAGTCGAGATCGCAAAGGCCCTAAATGCGGTCGGCAGCACTCCGCGCTGCCTGATGGGCCTGGCGAACGTCGACAACGCCTTTGTCGCGAAGGTGACGCTCGCCGAAGCACAACGATGCGTGTTCAGCGGCGTCCCGGCCGCGACCGAGATGCCATCTGCTAGGAGCTATGTGCGCAACTACCGCGCCACATTCGGACGCGCACCAGGGGTCTGGGGATCGTTCACCTACGACTCCGCCAGAATCCTCTTCGCCGCGATCAACAGAGCAAGGAGCTACCGCTTCGCCGCAGTCGAGCGCGGACTACGAGCGACGCAAGGCCACCGTGGCGCCACCGGCACGATCACAATCAACCGCAAGACCGGATACCGCCAAGCCGTTCCGGTCAGCATTCTGCGCGTCAACAACCAAAAGAGATTTGTGATCGCTCTCCCCAGTCAATCCAAGCGGAAGTAGGTGCTGGAGCCGGCAGCATCTTGACCTGGCTCGGACCATTCGATGATGCTCGCCGAACTCCGCGCGCCGTTCGCGTAGGGGGCGTCGAGTCGACGAGGGGATGACTACCGGCACGCGGTGCTCGAGGACAACGTCGTCGGCAAGGGAAGCACGAGCTGTCGCCCGTGTGGCGCCTCTCGGTTTTCCTCGCGAGTCGGCTACCACGAGGAATGGTTTTGGTTTCGGCGTGCTTCAATCCGCTGCGCGCGAGATCACGCGCGCAGCCTCCTCGATCCGGAGGACGTCCGTGTTGAGCACGAGATCGTAGTGCGTCGGCGCTTCCTGATCGACGCCGTGGAAACTCTTCAGGTAGTCGCGGCGACCGGCATCGGCGTCCTTGATCTGGCGTCGCGCCTCTTCGGCATCGATCCCCTGTATGTCCGCCAGTCGTGTCGCCCGCCTGTCCGCCGATGCTGTCACGAACACGCGGAGCGCATCCGCGCGGGCGACGACGTGCGATGCGGCGTGGGCAACGATCACCACGTCTCCGCGCGCCGCCGCCTGCTCGATCGCCTCGCGGATCAATGCGAGCAGGTCGTACCGGCCGAGCTGAATACCGGGTGGAGGCAGGCCGGTGGTGCTCATCGTCCATGTCTCGCCGCCTCCCTGCGCGATCGCGTCGAGAGCGCGCATGATCAAAGACCTCCGCCGTTCCGCGTCCGCGACCTCAACGGGGCCGACGCCCGCTCTTGCCGCAGCCTGCGCCACGATCTCGTTGTCGACGTAGAGAAAGCCGAGCTGGTCCGCGACCAATCGCCCGACCTCCTCGCCGCCCGCACCAGTGGCGTGTGAGATACATACGACTCGCCGCTTCACCCCGAGCGACGCTAGAACCCTCTGGCGGCCACGTCAAGCGGTCGTCTGCTGCGCGGCGGGATGACGCCAGGGGCAGCTCAGTTCGAGGAAGCGACCTTCAGCGAGGCTGACCTGCACGGCCGCGACCTACGAACGGATCTGGTGTGGCGTACGACGAGCGTGCCAGGAACCTCCGTCCGCGGCGACGCTCGCTCGGGCCCGGTCAAGCGTGTCGCGTCAGCGGTCGGTGAGGGGAGCCTGGCGATCGCTTTGGTGCACCAGTACCTGAGAGAGACCGACGCGACGCTGGCGAGCGTCGTGGCCGCAACGTCCTCTGTGTCGGCGCAGTAGCGTCCGCGGGCAAACGGATCTCGTTCAGCGTTCTACCAAACCGTGCTACCGAACTGAGAGACTCGACCAGAACTGAGAGCACCTCAAGTCGCCTGAACAAGCCGCAGAAGCTTGAATAAATCTCGTCTTCCCGTTATCGCACCCAGGAGGTCGCCGGTTCGAGCCCGGCTAGCTCCATCAACGAAACGTCTGGTATTTCGAGCGAGTCGTCAGGCTCGAGGAGGCGGCGCGGTCGAGTCGCGAACCACGAGACGCGTCGCGAGTTCGACGTGCAGGGTCTCGAAACGCTGCCCTTCGAGCAGTCGCATCAGCAGACTCACACCGGTGCGGCCCATCTCTGCAAGTGGCTGGCGAACAGTGGTGAGCGCAGGCGTCACGATGGTCGCGTGTTCGACGTCGTCGAATCCGACGACGGAAAGCTCCTCAGGAACTCGTAGACCACGCGCGCGAGCAGCTTGAATCGCGCCGATCGCGATGTTGTCGTTGAACGCGAAGATCGCGGTCGGCGGTTCGGAGAGCTCGAGTAGCTGTTCGGCGGCTGCGCGGCCGGGGTCGATCTCTGGCTCCGCCTCCCGCTCGAGAGTGGGATCAGGAAGGATTCCGGACGCCGCCAGCGCCGCACGGTAGCCACGGCGCCGGTCTTCCGTCGCGACCCAGCCCCGTGGTCCGGTGATCTGCGCTACGCGTCGGTGCCCCAGGTCGAGCAGATGTTTCATCGCCTGGTCGGCGCCCGACATATGCGCTGCCGAGACTGACGGAATCCGCTCGTTGAGCGGCATGAGAGGATCGAGGACCACGAACCGAAAGCCGCTGTCGAGGAGTCGCTCGAGCTCCTCGCTCGACTCTTCGGGGAGGATGATCATTGCCCCGTCAGTCAGACCGTGAAGACGATCGACGATCGAAACCTCGCGCTCGTGCTCACCGCCCGTGGGGGAGAGGACAATCTGAAACTCTCTCTCCGAGAGCGCCTCGGCCGCGCCGGCGAGAATTCCCGAGAAGTACGCGGGGTAGACGAGCGGCACGAGAACACCGACCAGTCCGGTGCGTCCGTTGGAGAGGCCCCGCGCATTGCGGTTGGCGGTGTACCCGTTCTCGCGGATGACTCGGCTCACGAGCTCCCGGGTCTCCTCGGAAACGTCTCCACGACCGTTCAGGACCCTTGAAACGGTCGCGATCGAAACGCCTGCGAGATCGGCGATCTGACGGATATTCAGACGTTGGGCAGTCTCGGACATGGGACTCATTGAAGCATGTTCCGGAACATTCTGGAACAGAGAAGCGTCATTTCATCGCATTTTCCGACGCGGAGCTTGACTTTTTGGTGAAGACCATGGTAACAGTTCCGGAAGCGTTTCCGAAATTTAGGCAGACACCGTGATTCGCCCATTGGGCGAGAA
>Ga0157378_10002041_pt1 | contig 18090 bp, 13 predicted proteins | sample M65metaG_FD_115309 | JGI IMG/M metagenome (GOLD analysis project Ga0157378, IMG submission 115309) | Miscanthus rhizosphere microbial communities from Kellogg Biological Station, Michigan, USA - M6-5 metaG | ecosystem: Host-associated > Plants > Roots > Rhizosphere > Soil | place: USA: Michigan...
AACTGTTCCACGGAAGCGTAGCGCCGCTGAGGCTCCTTGCGCAGCGCCATCAAAACGATCATGTCGAGATCGCCGGCGAGTTTCTTCTTGAGCCGGTGGCGCGCCTTTTCGCGAGTCTCCTCCGCCGTGATATCCACCTTCTGAGTGGCCAGAGGGATCACCGTTTTTTCATCGGTTAAGACTACGGCGCTGGGTTTCAGGGGCTCCTTCTCGCAGATGGCCTTGCGCAGCTCGCTATCCGAGCGGGCATCCGGACCGTAGGGCGATTTGCCCGTCAATATTTTATAGAGCAGCACTCCCAGCGAATAGACATCGGTGGCGGTGCTGATGGGCTCCCCGCGGACCTGCTCGGGGCTAGCGTAGTCAAGCGTCATGGGTCGCAGCTCGGGCCGCGTCTCGGCAGCCGCTGCCGCCGAGTGCTCGGTTCGAATGAGTTTGGCGATCCCGAAATCCAGCAGCTTGGGAGTGCCTTCCGCCGTGACCAGAATATTTCCGGCCTTCAGATCGCGATGGACGATCAGGTTTCCATGAGCATACTGCACGGCAGCGCAGACATCGCGGAAAAGCTGGAGACGCTCTGTAATGGTGCTCTTGTGGGATTCGCAGTAGCGGTCGATGCGAACTCCTTCCACGTATTCCATCACCAGATAGGGAAGTCCGTCCGGCGTGGAACCGCCGTCGATCAGACCCGCGATGTTGGGATGGCTCAGACCGGCGAGTACCTGGCGCTCCAGGCGGAATCGGCGGAGAATTTCCTGGGTATCCATGCCGCGCTTCACCAGCTTGATGGCCACCCGCTTCTTGAAGTCGCTATCCGAGCGGGTGGCCAGCCATACGGATCCCATGCCTCCGCGTCCGATGCATTTTTGCAGCTCGTAGGGACCCACCTTGTAGCCCGGAGGATATTCCGGAACCTCGACGCCGGAGCTGATGAGTGTGTGGGTGATGCCGGACATATTCGCAGCCGGCTTGTCGAGGAAGTCGCCGGCAGAATCGTGGCTGTGCAGCAGGCTTTCTACTTCGCGGCGCAATTCGTCATCGCGGGCGCAGGTCACCCGCAGGTAGGCCGAGCGGTCTACATCCGGCCGCTCCAGCGCTGCCTCAAAGATCTGACGAATCTGCGCCCAGCGCTCGGGCGTCAAGGGAGCCTCCCGTGATTTCGCGATGCAGGAACGCGCGGGCCGAACTCCAGCCGCGCTTCACTGTGGCGGGCGATACACCCATGGCTTCCGCCGTTTCCTCCACCGATAGTCCTCCGAAGAATCGCAATTCGACGACGCGCGATTGGTCGGCGTCCAATCCATTCAGTTTGAGCAGAGCCGCATCCAGCGCCAGAATGTCCACCGGCTTCTGATGCGAGATCGCCATGGTATCTTCCAGCAGCACTTTCTGACCCCCGGCGCCGCGCCGCGCCGCGTGATGCTTGCGGGCGTAATCCAGCAGGATGCGTCGCATCTGGGTGGCCGCCAGGGCCATGAAATGTCCCCGGCTTTCGAGGGGCGCGCGCTGGTCTACCAAACGGATGTAGGCTTCGTGGACCAGGGCGGTGGGCTGCAGAGTGTGCTCGCCGCGCTCGCGCCGGAAATAGGAGCGTGCCAGGCGGTGCAGCTCGTCATACACCAGCGGCAGAATGTGGTTGGCGGCGTCTTTATCGCCACGATCCAGTTCGCCTAACAGGCGGGTGACTTCCCCCTGGTCACCGGTGTGTCCAGCCATATATAGGCACTGTAACATCCGGTATACTGGCACGGTGCTAAGCGGCCGTCGAATCACTTTCGCAACCGTGCTGGCATTTGCGGCGCCGGGCTCAGCCGCTGACCTGCGCTCCTTCAATACGTGGAGCCAGTATCTGGGCGGAGCGGACTCGTCGCAGTATTCATCGCTCAGCCAGATCAATAAGACCAACGTGAAGCAGCTTGCCGTGGCATGGTCGTATCCGACCGGCGACAACCTACAATACCTGTTCAATCCGCTTGTGGTGGACAGCGTGATGTACGTGGAAGCGAAGAACAATTCGCTGGTGGCGCTGGATGCGGTTACCGGACGCGAGCTGTGGGCGCACGCGTTTCAAGGTCCGGTCACCAGCCGAGGGATGAATTATTGGGAAAGCAAAGACCGCTCCGACCGGCGCATCTTTACTACGAATGGTGGTTTTCTAACCGCCATCGATGCCCGCACCGGGCAGACCGTCCTGTCGTTCGGCGATAACGGCCGTACCGACTTACGCACCGGTCTGGATCGTGATTTGACGGATGTTCCTCCCATTCAGACCAATAATCCTGGGCGAATTTTCGAAGACATCCTGATCATGCCGCTGATGCGTTCGGGCGCGGACTATTCGTATGTTCCGGGCGACATCCACGCGTATAGCGTGCGAACCGGCAAGCTTCTGTGGCAGTTCCACACCGTACCGCGTCCCGGCGAGTTCGGCTACGAAACATGGCCCAAGGATTTCTGGACGCGCTCCGGCGGCGGCATCAACTGGAATGAACTGACCATCGATGAGAAGCGCGGCATCGCCTATATTCCGACCGGTACAGGCAAGTGGGACCACTACGGAGCGGATCGCGTCGGGCAGAACCTGTTCGCCAATTCGATCATTGCCCTGGACGCGCGCAACGGAAAGCGTTTGTGGCATTTCCAGACGGTGCATCATGACCTGTGGGATTACGATCTGCCGGCCGGGCCGAAGCTGCTCACCGTGAAGCATGATGGGAAGAATGTGGATGTGGTGATCCAGCCGACCAAGCACGGTTTCCTGTTTGTGCTGGATCGCGTAACGGGGCAGCCGTTGTGGCCGATTGAAGAACGCGCCGTTCCGAAATCGGATGTGCCGGGGGAACAGGCTTGGCCTACGCAACCATTTCCGACCAAGCCTCCGCCTTTCGCAAGACAGGCGCTCACCGAGAAAGACGTCAGCCCATACATGCCTGAGGCGGAGCAGGCAGCCTGGCGCGAGAAGATCCGCGGCGCGCGTAACGAAGGATTATTTACGCCGCCCAGTATGCGCGGGACTGTCACCATCCCGGGCGTCGGCGGCGGAGCGAGCTGGGGAACTGCGGCCGTAGATCCGGCAAAGGGCTACCTCTATATCGTTTCGAAAGACGCTCCGACGATTGTGACGATCACGCCTCCGGGAAATTCCGCGGCCGACCAAAAAGGAAAAGCGGTGCCGCACGCGCCGCCGAAGACTCCGGTAGATGGCGAGTTCACGCATTACACGGCTCCCTACACGCAGTTCGTGTCGCAAAGCTCGCGGCTGCCGTCGCTGTCGCCGCCGTGGTTTCAGCTCACGGCTTACGATCTGAACGCGGGAACCATCCGCTGGCAGATTCCTTACGGGACCGTTCCGTCGCTTGCGGCACAGGGCCACACTGATACAGGAGTGGTGCAGCAGCAGCGCGGAGGGCCGGTAGTCACCGCGAGCGGTCTGATTATCGCTGCGACCAATGACAAGAAGCTTCGGGTTTACGATGCCGACAGCGGCAAGGCAATCTGGGAAACCGATCTGCCCGCAGTGGCCGAGGGCGTTCCAGCGGTATATGAAGCCGGCGGGCGCGAGTACATCGCTTTGTGCGTTGCCGCGGGGAATGGTCCGGGGGCCTATATGGCCTTCGCCCTTCCCAGGCGATAGCCGCGTATCATGAAAGGGATGCTGCGATATCACGTCGCGTACTATCTGCCACATGGCGATGACCGGATGGTGGTCGCCGAAGTACTCGATTTTCCCGGCGTGTGCAGCCAGGGATTCGACTTGGCGGATGCCCGTGTCATGATCGCAAGCGCACTCGAAGAGATCGCTCAACTTCACTTGGAAGAAGGGAAGCCCCTGCCGGTGCCAAGCCCTGATGCCGCCGCCGATGCGGATCTGGTGGAACTCTTGCCCCTCTCGGTAGAAGTTGGCGTTTCCCGAACGTGAAGCGTCATCAGTTGCTTGACCATCTCCAGCGGCATGGTTGCCGCTTAGATCGCGAGGGCGGTCGGCACTCGATATACGTGAATTCCGCTAGCGGGGCGAAGGCACCGATTCCACGTCACTCAGAGATCGACAATCGACTCGCCGTGAAGATCTGTCAACAATTGGGTGTCTTGCCGATAGGCCGGAAATAAACGCCAATCAACGCCAGTGCTGCGGCGCTGAGTACTCCATACACGGCGTAGAAGCACCAGTCCGACGGGCCCGAGTGGCCGATCGATTCGATGCCGTAGGTCTTCTCAATCCACGACCATAACGGCGAAAGCAGAAACGTGCCGATGAACGCGATCGGCATACAAACGATTAGGATGGCAAGTCCAGCTAAAAAGTAGCGAAGATACCTAGGCATTCCTAGCTAAATACTCATCCGCGGCTTGGGCTGCCTTGCGGCCTTCGGCGATCGCCCACACGACCAGCGACTGTCCTCGCCGAACGTCGCCCGCGGCGAACACGCCGGGAATCGAGGCCTGGTAGTTCTCCGTCGCGACGTTGCCGCGCTGATCGAGCGCCAGGCCCGCTTGCTCGATTAAGCCGGGCTTGACGGGACCAGTGAAGCCCATGGCCAGCAGGACCAGGTCGGCATCCATGGTGAAATCGGAGCCTTTGACCGGAGTGAACTTCGGCCCCAGACCCACGCGCACGCCATGGAGCTTGGTCACGTTCCCCTGGGCGTCGCCCTCGAATTTCGTGGTGGCCATCGCCCATTCGCGAACGCCACCCTCTTCATGCGAGCTTTCGACGCGCAATTGCAGCGGCCACATCGGCCAGGGCGTCGTCGGCGCACGATCCTCGGGCGGCTTGGGAAGAATTTCGAACTGATGCACGCTGGCGGCTTTCTGCCGGTGCGACGTGCCCAGGCAATCGGCGCCGGTATCGCCGCCGCCGATGATGATGACGTGTTTCCCGGTCGCCAGGATAGCTTTCGAAGCGTCTTCGGCATCGCCGTAGAACCGCTTGTTCTGCTGCGTCAGGAAATCCATGGCGTAGTGGATGCCCTTCAGGTCACGGCCGGGAATCGGAAGATCGCGAGGCTGTTCGGCGCCCATCGCCAAAACAACCGCCTGGAAATCGCGCTGCAGATCGTCCAACGAAGTGACGTGAGAATTGGTGATGAACTCGACGCCTTCGGCAGACATCTGCTCCACGCGGCGGTCGATTCCCTGTTTCTCCATCTTGAAATTCGGGATGCCGTAGCGCAGCAGGCCGCCCACGCGGTCGCTTTTCTCGAAGACCGTGACCCAGTGGCCCGCGCGAGCTAACTGTTGCGCTGCCGCCAGGCCGGCCGGGCCGGAACCCACGACCGCGACGCGCTTGCCGCTGCGGGCCGCCGGAGGCTCGGGCACAATCCAGCCTTCCGCAAACGCGTGATCGATGATGGTGCGCTCGATCACTTTAATCGTTACGGGCGGTTCATTGATGCCGAGTACGCACGCGGCCTCGCAGGGGGCGGGGCAGATACGGCCGGTGAACTCCGGGAAATTGTTAGTGGAATGCAGCACGCGAACGGCGGCACGCCAGCGGTCGCGATACACCAGATCATTCCAGTCGGGAATGATGTTGTTCAACGGACAGCCGGTGTGGCAGAAAGGTACGCCGCAATCCATGCAGCGCGCACCCTGGGTCTTCACCTTGTCGAGCGGAAACTCCTTGTAGATCTCGAACCAGTCGTTGACGCGCTCCTCTACCGGCCGGCGCTCCGGCAGCTCGCGCGTGTACTCCATGAAGCCGGTGTTTTTACCCATGGACAGCCGCCTTCTGGCGCTCGACGCCCAGCACCCGTTTGTACTCGTGCGGGAAGACTTTCACGAACTTGGGCCGAAGCTCTTCGAAATTGTCCAGGATCCAGTTGGCGCGCGGGCTGCCGGTTTCCTCAGCGTGGCGCGCGATCCAATACCGCAGGGCTTCGACGTCCTCGGGTATATCGACTTTTTCCAGATCCACGCTGGCGCGATTGCAGCGGGTCTTGGCAAACTCGCCGGTCTCGTCCAGCACGTAGGCGATGCCGCCCGACATGCCGGCCGCAAAGTTCTTGCCGGTATCGGCCAGGCAGATCACCAGGCCTCGAGTCATGTATTCGCAACCATGATCGCCGAGCCCTTCGACCACCGCGGTTGCTCCGGAATTGCGGACCGCGAAGCGCTCGCCGGCGCGACCGTTGAAGAACGCTTCACCGGAAGTGGCGCCGTACAGCACCACATTCCCGACCAGGATGTTGTGCTCAGGCTTGAAGGTCGAGCCGCGGGGAGGATACACAATCACTTTTCCGCCCGACAGTCCCTTGCCCACGTAGTCGTTGGAATCGCCCTCCAATTCAAGCGTGACGCCCCGGGCCAGAAACGCTCCGAAGCTTTGGCCCGCCGAGCCGGAGAACTTGCAGTGAATGGTGCCAGGCTCCAGGCCCGCCGAACCATACTTGCGCGCAATTTGGCCCGAGAGCATGGCACCCACGGTACGGTGAACGTTGCGAATCGGCAGCGTGATTTCCACCGGCGTGCCATTGTCGATGGCCGGCCGCGCGTGATCGATCAGCTTCGCGTCCAGGGCATCTTCCAGGCCGTGATCCTGTGCGATCAGGCACCGGCGGCCCACCCGCGAGGGAGCCTCGGGATGATACAGAAGCTGCGAATAATCCAGTCCCTTGGCTTTCCAGTGATCGATACCCGGACGCATTTCGAGCATATCCGAACGGCCGATCATTTCTTCGATGCGGCGGAAGCCCAGCTTGGCCATCAGCTCGCGAAGCTGTTCGGCCACAAAGAAGAAGTAATTGATCACGTGCTCGGGCTTGCCCCGGAACTTCTTCCGCAGTTCCGGATCCTGGGTCGCGATGCCCACGGGACACGTGTTCAGGTGGCACTTGCGCATCATGATGCAGCCCAGAGCCACCAGGGGAGCCGTGGAGAATCCGAATTCCTCGGCGCCCAGGAGCGCAGCGATGGCTACGTCGCGCCCGGTCTTCAGTTTTCCGTCAGCCTGCACCGTGATGCGGCTGCGCAGATCGTTCAGCACCAGAACCTGCTGGGTCTCGGCCAGACCCAACTCCCAGGGAGTGCCCGCGTGCTTGATCGAAGTGAGCGGCGACGCACCCGTGCCACCGTCATGGCCGGCGATCAGAACCACGTCGGCATGCGCCTTGGCCACGCCCGCGGCCACCGTGCCGACGCCCACCTCAGAAACCAGCTTGACCGAAATGCGCGCCTTGGGATTGACGTTCTTCAGGTCGTAAATCAGCTGCGCCAGATCTTCAATCGAGTAGATATCGTGGTGCGGCGGAGGTGAAATCAGCCCCACGCCAGGAACCGAATAGCGCACCCGGGCGATTACCTCGTCCACCTTGTGGCCGGGAAGCTGTCCGCCTTCGCCGGGCTTGGCGCCCTGCGAGATCTTGATCTGCAGGTCATCGGCGTTCACCAGGTAATTCGTGGTAACCCCGAAGCGGCCCGACGCCACTTGCTTAATCGAACTGCGACGCCAGTCCCCGTTGGCATCGGGCTTGAAGCGTTCTTCGTCTTCGCCGCCTTCGCCCGTATTCGAACGCCCGCCGATGCGGTTCATGGCGATGGCCAGCGTCTCGTGCGCTTCCTTGCTGATGGAGCCGAACGACATGGCGCCGGTGGCGAAGCGCTTGACGATTTCGCTGGCCGGCTGGACCTCTTCCAGCTTTACGCCGCGTTCGGGCTCGCGAAACGCCATCAGGCCTCGCAAGGTGCACAGGTCCTTATTCTGCTGATCGATCAGCGCCGAGTATTCCTGGAAGGTTGCATATCCCTCCTCGCGGCCCTGATGCACAGCGTGCTGCATCTTGGATACCGTCAGCGGATTCAGGAGATGATATTCGCCGTTGACGCGGAACTGATATGTCCCGCCCACTTCCAGTTCGGTCTCCGATTCCGTCGTGGGGCGGAACGCGTGCTCATGCTTCATCTGCGCTTCGCGCGCCAGCACTTCCAGGCCAACGCCTTCAATGCGGGAAGCGGTTCCGGTGAAGTACCGGTCGATGATGTCCTGATTCAGGCCGATGGCTTCGAAGATCTGCGCGCCGCGATAGCTCTGCAAGGTCGATATGCCCATCTTCGAGAAGACTTTGAGCAGTCCCTTGTTGATGGCCTTCTTGTAATTCTTAAGCGCTGTGGGGAAATCGACCGAAAGCAGACCCTTCTGGGTCATGTCTTCCAGCGTTTCAATCGCCAGGTACGGATTGATGGCACTGGCGCCATAACCGGTGAGCAGAGCGAAATGCATCACCTCGCGAGGCTCGCCGGATTCGATGATCAGCGCCACCTGGGTGCGTTTTCTTTCCCGCACCAGGTGATTGTGGACCGCCGTCAAAGCCAGCAAGCTGGGGATCGGCGCCTTGTCTTTGTCAATGCCGCGATCGGACAGAATGAGCAGACGCTGGCCGTTGCGGATGGAAAGACTCGCCTGCATACACAGCTCGTCCAGCGCGTCTTCGAGCGCCTGCGCTCCGCCGGCCGGATCGTACAGCGTGCGCAGCGTCGTGGCCAGGAAGTCGCCCCAGTTTACGCGCCGCAGCCGTTCCAGATCGAAATTGGTCAGGATCGGATGCTCCAGCTTCAGCGTGTGGCAGTGCAGAGCGGTCTCTTCCAGGATGTTGCGTTCCGTGCCGATGTAGCTGGTCAGCGACATCACCAGTTCTTCGCGGATCGGATCGATGGCAGGATTGGTTACCTGCGCGAACATCTGCTTGAAGTAGTTGAACAGCGGCTGGGGCTGGTTCGACAGGCATGCTATCGGAGTATCGGTACCCATGGAGCCTACAGGCTCCTCGCCCTTCTCGGCCATGGGGGTGATCAGAATCCGGAGGTCCTCTTCGGTGTATCCGAAGGCGCGCTGCCGCTCGAGAATTGTCTTGGGCTCGAAGCCGTGGACGCGCGACGGATCGGGCAGGGCATCGATGGTGATCTGGTTCCGCCTGAGCCACTGGCCGTACGGCTGCCGGGTGGATAGCGTGTGTTTGATTTCTTCATCCGGAACAATGCGATTCTCTTCCAGATTCACCAGCAGCATCTTGCCGGGCTGCAAACGGCCCTTGTAGGAAACGTTCTCGGGCTTGATGGGCAGCACGCCGGTTTCCGACGCGACGATCAACTGTCCGTCCTTGGTCACCAGGTACCGAGCCGGACGCAGTCCATTGCGATCGAGCGTAGCGCCGAGCCACTTTCCGTCGGTAAACGCCACGGCCGCCGGACCGTCCCACGGTTCCATGAGCGAAGCGTGATATTCGTAAAAATCGCGCTTCTCCTGGGGCATGGTGGAATCGGCATCCCAGGCTTCCGGAATCAGCATGGCCATCACGTGCGGGAGACTCCGGCCGCCCAGCGTAAGAAATTCCACCGCGCTATCCAGCGAGCCGGTGTCGCTGAGATCCGGACGAATCACCGGGAAAACTTTGGCGATATCGTCTCCGAACAGATCCGATTGCAGCGTCGATTCGCGCGCGTTCATCCAGTTCACGTTCCCGCGGACGGTATTGATTTCGCCGTTGTGGCAGATGTAGCGGTAGGGATGCGCCAACTGCCAGCTGGGGAAGGTGTTGGTGGAGAATCGCTGGTGGACCATGCACAAGGAGCTGCGCGTTTCCGGATCCCGCAGTTCTTTGTAGAAGTCGTCGATCTGCGGGGCCAGCAGCAGGCCTTTGTATACGATCAGACGCGACGACATGGAGGGAACGTAGAAAAAATCCTTCTCGCTCAACTCGGTTTCGAGAATGTCGGACTCGGCTCTGCGCCGGACCAGATACAGCTTGCGCTCCAGCTCATCCTGCGTCAGGTGAGCGGCGCCGCGCAAAAATACCTGCTCGATATAGGGTTGAGTCGCGCGCGCCGTCCGGCCGATGGCATCGGCCCGCACAGGAGTATCGCGCCATCCCAGAACCGTCAGGCCCTCTTCTTTAGCGATGCGCTCGACGATGCCTTCGCAGATCAGCCGCTGCTTCGGCTCCACCGGCAGGAACATCATCCCGACGCCGTAGGTTCCGGGCTCGGATAGGGAAAAACCAAGAGCCGCGCATTCGCGCTCAAAAAACTCGTGGGGAATCTGGATGGTGATGCCCGCGCCGTCGCCGGTTTCCGGATCGCAGCCGCAAGCGCCGCGATGGGTCAGATTGATCAGGATCTCAATGCCTTTGCGGATCACCTCATGGGATTTTTCGCCATTGAGGTTGACGATAAAACCCATTCCGCAGGCATCGTGTTCGAACTTGGGGTCGTATAGTCCTTGCTTGACCATAGTTTAGAATATCCGATCTCATACTATTACGTCAAGACACAGTACAGTCTTGTACTATTAGTAAAACTGATATAAACTAGAAGGGTGGAACAAGATAGTCTCAAATTGTTCAGAGACATAGCGGAAACGCGGAGCTTTAGCAGGGCGGCAGCCTTGAACGGATTCAGCCAATCGGCCGCCAGCCAGCAGGTACAGGAACTGGAGCGAACGTTAGGGGTGACGCTGCTGGACCGGTCGCGGAGACCGCTGGTTGTGACCCCCGCCGGGCACCTCTATGAGGAGTTTTGCCGCGATGTATTGCGGCGCAGGGAAGAATTCGAGGCGGCTCTGGGAGCGCTCAAAAATGATACGGGCGGCATAGTTCGGGTGGCGTCCATTTACTCAGTCGGCCTGAGCGAAATGGTGGAACTGGAGAAGCGCTTCGCGCAACGCCATCCGCAGGCGACTCTCGACGTCCAGTATCTGCAGCCGGCGAAAGTCTATGCGGCGGTGCTGGCGGAAAAGGTGGACCTGGGTCTGGTGAGTTATCCGCATGCCACGCGCGAGATCAAGGTGATTCCGTGGCGTCAGGAAGAGATGGTTTTAGCCACGGCGCCGGATCATCCGCTGGCCAAGAAAGCCGCAGCGATGCGCGGCCCGCTTCCCATCGAAGAGCTGAACGGCGTGGATTTCGTGGGTTTCGATGAAGAACTCCCCATTCGCAGCGATGTGGATCGTTACTTAAAGGAAAAAGGCGTCGAGGTAAACGTCACGGTGCATTTCGACAACATCGAGACGATCAAGGAAGCGGTGGCGCACCGTGTGGGTGTCAGCATCATGCCGCATCGCATTATGCGCGATGATATCCGCCAAAAGCGCCTGGCTGCGATCCGCATAGCCGGGCCGTCGCTGTATCGGCCGCTGGGAATCATCCATCGCAAGACCAAGCGGTTTCAGCCGGCGGCGCAGGCGTTCCTGGATCTGCTGTGCGAGAAGCCGGTTCCGGAAGCCGCCTAGCTTCCTGCTTTCGGCAGGTCTCTGAGAACCGCCAGCTGGTCCTTCCACCCGGATCGAACGGCAATGAAGTCCGGATGCGTCAAGCCAACTTCGTTGGTGATCTGGCGAATCTCGCTATCTTCCATGGCCGAGACGCCGTCTTCCGCGGCCGCCACGGCGAACAGGCAGTCCAACAGCATCAGCTTCTCTTCGCGGGTCGCGATGCGGCTGAACTCGCGCGTGACCAGGAAATTCTCGGTTCCGCCAAAGAGCTGCGTGCGGGTCTTGGCCGTCTGGACCACGATCAGGGCCTGCTCTTCCGGAAGTCCGCCGCGCTCTACGATGATCCGTTCCATGGCGTGCGTTTCTTCGGGACTGATCTTCATGTCCGCATTAGCGACCCGGCCCAGAATATAGCCGAAAGCCGCGATAAAGCGCGCCCGCTCGGGTTCCAGGTGGTCTAGCGCTTCTACCACCTTACGGACCGTCTCGGTATCGCCCGTAGTCGTGGGCTGATCGGTAAATCCGAGGAAACTGCGGATGGACACTAGACGCTACTCAATCGCGCCCATCTGCTTCAGTAGCGCGATGTGCTTGGCGGGATTCTCCTCATCGAACTGCGTCGGCAGGATCACGCCGGTCTGATGACCGTGTTCGATCATGGCGGCGTATGGCGGATTGTCGAACTTGAATATTTCGCGGAGTTTGGCCGAATCGGTCGAGGTCTTGGCCGTCAGCCCAGCATCGTGCAGATAGGAAGCTGCAAACTGCGGGACGCGGGTGGGAATGCCGACCACGGTCACGTCGCTCTTGAATTTGAGCGGAGCCATGCTTTTCCCCACGGCGAAGCAGGTGGAGCATTCCGGATCGTAGAAGAACAGAAAGACCTTGCCTTCGTCCAGGGCCATCGGCTGGCCGTCCACCATAATCGAATCGGGCGCTTTGAGGCCGGTCAGCTTGGAGTAAACCGATCCGTAACTGACCGCTGTGAACACGGCGATAGCTCCCAGGATAACGGCTGCGGTCCGCAAGCCTTGGGAACGCTTCGCCCAGAATCCGGCAATCGCGGCAGACGCCAGAAACGCTAAGTCACCATAGAAAAACCCAGGTCCCACCGATCGGCGCATATCGATGACGATTCCCATGGGCAGCCGGAGTTCGGGAAAGCAGCTGCAGTCCCGGCCGATGAGAGCTTTGTAATTCCACCCGATGTAGCCCATGAAGGCGATCAACAACAATCCTGCAAGGATTGATCCCCAGCGGCGGAACCGGGGGATCAGGATCAGGACGCCCGCAGTGGTCTCGGCAACAGCCAGCCCGAGCGCCAAAGGCAGTGTCCAGTCTTTCCAGACAAGGAGATTCTTGGCCAGGTTCGCGAACTTATAGGGATCGACGGCCTTGTAGACGCCTGCAGTCACGAACAGGAGGCCGACGACTACCGCCGCGGCGTGGCTCAAAAGGGTTTTCCAGGAAGGCGCGGCCATCGTACCCGATAAGGGGCCCGCCGTAGTACTTGCACTCATATAGTCTATTTTAGACGGGAACCGTGCCAGAATGGTTGGATTCATGTCAGCAGCCCGGAAAACCGTGCGTGTCCCCGCCTCCAGCGCCAACCTGGGGCCGGGATTCGACGCCCTGGCATTGGCCATGGGTCTCTACCTGGAGTGCGGCTTTCGTCCGGCCGAGACTTTGGTCATCTGCGCCAGTGGACGGGACGCCAAGCTGATCTCCAAGGATGCCGATAACCTCATTTGGCAGACTGCTTTACGAGTCGCCACCGACACCGGGGCCAGCATGCCACCCATTGAACTGGAAATCGCCAATGACATCCCCATAGGCAAGGGCCTGGGCTCGAGCGCGGCGGCGCTTACGGCGGGTGTGGTGATCGCAAACGAGGTGCTGGGGCTCGGTTGGGATGCCCATCGGGTATTGGACGAGGCGGCCCAGATCGAGGGTCATCCCGACAACGTCGCGGCCTGCGTGCTGGGTTCGATTGTCGCCAGCGCCATCGATTCGGAAGGCGTCGCCCGCGCGGTGCGCCTGGATCTGAACCCCCACTATAACGTCGCCGTGGTGGTTCCGGATTTTGTTTTGCCGACTGCGGAAGCCCGCCGCGTGCTGCCGGCGACGTACTCGCGCGAAGACACGGTTTTCAATGTGCAACGCAGTGCGCTGCTGATTGTTGCGCTGGCCACCGGCGCGCGGGACGTTTTCCCGACGGCTCTCGAAGACCGGCTGCATCAGCCGTATCGCTACAGTCTGGTTCCCGGCCTGGAAGAGATCGTGAAACTGCGTGCGCCCGGGTTACTGGGCTGTGCGCTGAGCGGAGCAGGGCCGTCGATTCTGGTTTTCCATGAGCGCGGCCACGAATCCGTGTGCGGCCTGGTGCAGGATGTGTTCGCGCGCTGCGGGCATACGTCTGAGATCGTTTGCTCGGCGGTCGCCGAGCGCGGCTACACACTGGCTTAGCCCGCTCCGCTGCCACAATAGGAAACAGTGACCTCCAACCGACTGATCAACGAGAAGAGTCCATACCTGCTGCAGCACGCCCACAATCCCGTGGATTGGTATCCGTGGGGCGAGGAAGCGCGCGAGAAAGCCCGCAAAGAAGACAAGCCGATATTCCTCTCCATCGGTTATTCCACCTGTCACTGGTGCCACGTGATGGAGCGCGAGTCCTTCGAAAACGAGGACGTGGCTCGCGTGTTGAACGAACATTTCGTCCCGGTCAAAGTGGATCGTGAAGAGAGGCCGGATCTGGATCGCGTGTACATGCTCTTCGTCCAGGCGTCCACCGGCAGCGGGGGATGGCCGATGTCGGTATGGATGACGCCCGAGGGCAAACCGTTTTTCGGAGGGACCTACTTCCCGCCCGATACGCGTTATGGGCGCCCTGGATTCCGCGCGATTCTGGAACGCCTGGCTCGCGCATGGAAAGAAGAGCGCCCCAGGATCGAGCAATCCGGCGCGCAGGTGATCGAGCAGCTGCGGCAGTATGGCCAAGCGCAGAATGGATCCGGCGAGAAGCCTGCCGGCATAGGGCAGCACACGCTGGATGCGGCCTTTAACGCGTTCCGGCGATCGTTCGATGCGCGGTTGGGCGGATTCGGCGGAGCGCCCAAATTCCCGCGTCCCAGCGTGCTGAATTTCCTGCTGCGCTATGGGGCATCCACTGGCAATCAGGAATCCCGCGACATGGTTCTGGTCACGCTGCGCGCCATGGCCAAGGGCGGAATGCACGATCAGCTGGGCGGCGGATTTCATCGCTACTCAGTGGATGAAAACTGGTTCGTTCCGCATTTCGAAAAGATGCTCTACGACCAGGCGCAGCTGGCGATCTCGTATCTGGAGGCTTATCAGATCACCGGCGACGGGCAATACGCCGATGTGGCGCGGGATATCTTCGACTACGTTTTGCGCGATCTTACGCACCCGGAAGGCGGATTCTATTCGGCCGAAGATGCCGACAGCGCGCCGGATCCCGCGCAGCCGAACGAAAAATCGGAGGGAGCATTCTACATCTGGACCCGCCAGGAGATCGTGGACGTGCTGGGCGAGCAAGACGCGGAGGTGTTCTGCCGCTACTACGGCGTAAAGGCCAACGGCAATGTGGATGAAGATCCGCACGGCGAGTTTGGCGGCCACAACATCCTTTATCAGGCTGAAGACCAGAAGCAGTCCGTTCCCGGTATCGCCAAGCTACTGGAGACCCGTTCGCGCCGTCCCCGGCCGCACCTGGATGACAAGATCCTGTCCGGCTGGAATGGGCTGATGATTTCCGCCTTCGCCAAAGGGGCGCAGATTCTGGACGAGCAGCGTTACGCGGACGCTGCCCGTTCCGCCCGCAGCTTCCTGCATCGCAAATTATGGCGGGAGTCGGATGCGACTCTGCTGCGCCGTTTCCGGGAAGGCGACGCGGGCATCGAGGCGTTCCTGGACGATTACGCTTCGCTGATCCATGCGCTGGTGGACCTGTATGAAACTGCCTTCGACGCATCCGACCTGGCATGGGCCACGCGGCTGGCCGAGCGCGCTATCGCGGCATTCCAGGACCCCGAGCATGGCGGATTCTTCAGTTCGATCGCGAACCAGAGCGATCTCATACTGCGCCTCAAGGACGACTACGACGGCGCGGAACCATCGGGAAACTCGATCATGGCGCTGGCCCTGCTGCGCCTGGCACGCTTAACTGGCCGCGACGATTTCCGCCGGGCAGGAGAACGGACGCTCGAATCGTTCGCCGGACGAATGCTCTCGGGCGGCGCGGGGCTTCCGCAATTGCTGGTGGCCCAGATGTTCGCGATGGGGAAGCCCATGGAAATCGTGCTGGCTGGACCTCGCGACCGGCTGACGGGTATGCTGCAAGTGATCCGCCGGCGATTCCTGCCCAACGCCATCGTAATGCGGGCCTCGGAAGCTCCTGTCGAGATGGCGGCGCAGGGCGGCCTCGCCGCCGCCTACGTCTGTGAAAATTACGCGTGCAAGCTGCCGGTGACCGAAGCCCGCGCACTTGAAGAATTACTACAATAGAATTCTATGGAAAGAGCAGGAGCTACAACACTCAGAGGAAATCCCCTCACGGTAGTCGGGCCGGAACTGAAGCCGGGCGATAAGGCGCCGGATTTCAAAGCCGTGGATGATTCACTCAAAGCGCTGGATCTGGCAGGCACGGGAAGCGGCGTGCGTATCTTCAGCGTGGTCCCGTCGCTGGACACGCCGGTCTGCGATGCCCAGACCAGGCGCTTCAATGAAGAGGCCGGGAAGCTGCCGGACCTGAAAATCTACACCTTCAGCATGGATCTTCCGTTCGCCCAGAAGCGCTGGTGCGGGGCTTTCGGAATCGATCACGTGAAGATGGTTTCCGACCATCGTGACGCATCTTTCGGCCAGGCTTACGGCACGCTGATCAAGGACCTGCGCATTCTGAGCCGGGCCATTTTCGTGGTGGATAAAACCAACACGATCCGTTACGTCGAGTACGTGAAGGAAGTGGGCGAGCACCCGAAATACGACGCTGCCCTGGCTGCGGCAAAATCCGCGTTAGGCGGAGCCGCCTCAGCCTAACCTATCATCCGGCGCCGGCGGCGAAGCAAGCCCAAACCGGCCAATCCAAGCGCCAGCACCGAGAACGTCCCCGGCTCCGGCACGGTGCTCTCGATGCGCGGGGTGAAGCTACTGGTGGTCTGCAGGCGGAAGATCGCATCATTGAAATCGCCATAGCCTTCGGTGGCGTTCATTCCGTAAATGTCTTCGAATCCGATGAAGTACGTATTCGGATTCTGCGCGTTTTGGAACAGCGCGAAATGCTGCTGGGTGGTGTCGCCTGCGGGGTTCAACCCGGAATTGGAGTAGAAGTTGGTGCACGTCACTCCAAAGTAGTCGCATGTGGTGGCGTAAATACCGTAGTTCGCCCAGGTGCCCGCAGAAAACGGCGACAGCGGGGAGACGTTGTTGTTGTAGATTCCGCCACCGGGTTTATTCAGAGTCCCGTGCGCGAACAGGACTTCTTTCTGGGAAGGATCCAGCACGTTATACAGGCCGATCTCTGTGCCATACGGGCCCATGTTGGCCGCGGCGTTGGTGTAGAGCAGAGTCACGTCCACCGACAGAGCCGTCTGGAGGAAGCTGAAATTCATCGGGGCGTCGACCCCCGGGGCGCCTGTTGACAAGTAGCTGCCGAAGCCCCCGCTGGAGCTCAAATAGTCGGTAGTGCCGAGGCTGAGGTTGACTCCGCCCAGGTAGTCTCCGGCATTCATGTTCATTCCGTCGAGTGAGTTGTTATTCCAGTAGGGCGAGCTATTCGACCCCGTGGTGGACGTAAACGTCACCGGTACGCTGACGAATCCAGCCCCGGTAGAGGTGACGATGTCCCCCCAGGCCGCAGCCGGCAGCAGCATCGCTGCCGCAATCATTCCCAACTTCTTCATAGTTCCTCCGATTGGCTCCCACACCGGTCCATTGGCAACGGCCGGTGCAGTCAGGCCCACCTCATGAATATCACCTAGTGTTTCTTGAGTAATTCACTCTTACGTACTAGGCGCAACAGCGCGGTGAAAGGGCTCATCCGAGACGGCGGCATCGAGTATCCGCGTTATCAAGGACTTCCCGCACGTAGCCGCGAATTGCGGCCAAAGTACCAGGCGCTGAGTGGATGCGCCAAAACGCCGGTAAGCATTTGATCGCAGGAGGAATAGCCGCGGAGTTCGCAGGGAAGCGTACTTGAACCTTTTGATTTCCGTACAATAGTACTTATTCCAATGAGCGACGTGACTTTCGGGACCTGGAGTGCCCCGGCAAGCCCGATCATCGTCGAGTACTCGCTAATCGTGGTGGAGGAAATCCGGCATGAGGTCGCCGAAGGATTTCAAAAACTGTCACGTGGCGGTATAGAAGTGGGCGGTGTGCTGTACGGAGCGCGCGAAGGGAAAACCGTACGGATCACTGCAATTCGTTCCTCGGCTTGCGAGCATGCAGCCGGTCCAGCCTTTCGCTTGTCAGAGCGCGATCGCGCGGCTCTACGTGAGCAGCTTAGAAAAGATCGGGAAGATCCGCGTCTGAAGGATTTGGAGTGCGTGGGCTGGTACGTTTCGCACACCCGTAGCGAGATCACTCTCACAGAATCCGACCAGGAGATTTTCACCGCTTATTTCGGACAGCCGTGGCAGGTCACCATGGTGATTCGACCGAGCCGGGGTGGAAACATGCGAGCGGGATACTTCGTGCGGCATGAGGACGGGACCCTGGATCCTGCCCAGAGCCCCCTGGAGTTTAACTTTCCGGATCGCATGGCGGGGATGCCGGAACATCGTGTGCCGTTCGCCGAGCGCAGGGCGCCGGAACCCAGGGCCAGTTACCGTACAGTGGAGCAAACCATTCCGGTTCCGGCGGAA
>Ga0157378_10002042_pt1 | contig 18074 bp, 15 predicted proteins | sample M65metaG_FD_115309 | JGI IMG/M metagenome (GOLD analysis project Ga0157378, IMG submission 115309) | Miscanthus rhizosphere microbial communities from Kellogg Biological Station, Michigan, USA - M6-5 metaG | ecosystem: Host-associated > Plants > Roots > Rhizosphere > Soil | place: USA: Michigan...
CGGCGGCCAGCGCTACGAGTGGCGCGGCGTAGCGCCAGCGGCTCGCTGGCTGTACCGCCGGCGGCTCGCCGGCATTACGACTTCACACTCACCACCGCCCGAAGCGCGTCTCTCGGTTCCGGTGGGGTCTTGCTGTAATCGACCTCGAAATTCTGCGGTGGGATCTCCCACGTGTAGCCGCGGAGGAGCACCACCGCGAAGACCTGCATGAAGAACGTGGCGAAGTCGAGTCCGGGGCAGCGATGACCCGTGGCCGGGCCGGCGCCCTGCGGCGAGAAGGCGTGCTCGTGGCGTTTGTCCTCGGCGCGCTCGGGCGAGAAGCGGTCGGGATCGAACGCCGTCGGATTCGTGTAGTGGCTCTGGGCCACGTGGCTCGGCGTCACCGCCCACATCACCATCCAGCCGGCGGGAACCGAAACGCCGTCGAACTGCAGTGGTGTCTTCGTCTTCCCGAAAACGGCGGGGACGATGGGACAGAGGCGCTTGACCTCGTTCACCACCTGCAGCAGATACGGCATCGCCATCAGCGTCTCCAGCGACAGCGGACCACTGGGCGCCTTTGCGGCGATTTCCGCGGCCAGCTTCTCGCGGACCGTTGGATGCGCCGTCAGCTGCTGCACGATCGCGCCCAGCTCCGCGTAGACGATGAAGCCGGCGATGACGATGTGGTGCAGCTCCAGCGCGGCGTCGTCATCCGAGAGCGCCGCATTCGCGCTGATTGCCGCGGCGAGCATTCGCGACAGCCCGTCGTCGGTCGGCGTCTGGCGGCGCTCGCGGACCAGGCGGCGGAGCACGTCGAGAATGCGATCGCGGGCCTTCAGCGCCTTGCTGTAGCGCGTGCCCGGAATGTTGATCGGCAGCGTGGCGAAGCCGTCGGTCAGTGTGCCGTAGTCCTGGCGAAGGCGGTCCATCTCGTTGCCCGGCGGCATCCCCATCACCGTCGTGCAGATCACTTCGATGGCCAGGCGCTTCAATTCATCGAGCCAGCGCATCTCCCCTCTTGCCGGCCAGGCGCGGAAGGAGCGCTCCACCGTCTGCTCGATGATCGGCAGGTAGGCGGCCATGGCGGCGCGGTTGAAGGCCGCATTGACCAGCTTCTTGCGCGTGCTGTGAACCTCGCCATCGAGCAGCGGCAGACTGCGGCCGCCGAAGAGCTCCTGGACATGAGGCGGCATGGCCCCGTCGCGCATGATCACGTTAGGATCGATGAACGCCCCCGCGGCCTCGGGGCCGGAGACCACCGCCGTCTTCCGTCCGAGGACGCGCGAGCGAAAGATCCGGCCGTGGAGAGCGAGACGATCCTCGATGAAGCGGAAGGGATTCTTGGCGAACGTCAGCGTCTCGCCGAGGAGCGGGAGACCGTCGCTGCCGGGCGGCTGGGGCATTTCGGTTGTGGTCATGTAAAGAACGATACGCCACCTGTAACAAAGCGGATCTATCCGTCACTAGCGGTAGGGAGACTCTTCTCCGAGTCACTCCTTCATAGAGGAGCGCCGCAATGGATGACCAAAAGGCATTCTGGCTGGCCGCAGCGGAGCGATACATCGACGACTGCCGCCGAACCGCGACCTCGGTACGGGTATCGGAATTCGCTTCGCGCATGAAGCGAAGCGCCGTCCAGCTGGGGCGGGAGTTTCAGTCGCAGGTCGGCATCGGGGTCAAGGACTACTTCTCCATGCGCCAGATCGATTTCGCCAAAGAGCTGTTGCGCACCACCGGCCAGAGCACGGCCCGGATCGCCGTCCATTCCGGATTCGGCACGGCCCGAACGTTCTATCGCGCCTTCAAGCGCTCCGCCGGGATCTCCCCGACGGCCTTCCGGAAAGAAATGTCACTTGGCGGGCCCGAATTCGGGCCCTAAATTTCCCGGACACTGTCTCGAGGTGTGCCCGCGCCTGGGAATTGGAACGAATCGATGTTTCAAGGCACAGGATGGATCCCGGACCGGCCCGACCCGCGTGACTACGGGCCGGCCCACAAGAACCTCACTCCGGTGCTCGGAAGAACGCAGGATGCGATCGCCGAGGCCGCGGTGCCGCTGCCCGTTCGCGTCGACCTCACCCCCTACTTTCCGGCGGTCTTCGATCAGGGCAGTCTCAATTCCTGTACCGCTGCCACCTCCGCCGCGCTGATCGGTTTCTTCGAGAAGAAGGCCCTCGGGCGCGACGTCTCCCCGTCGGTCATGTTCCTCTACAAGCTCGAGCGCAATCTCCTCGGCACCACCGGAGATGCCGGCGCCTATCTCCGCACCGGGATGCAGGCGCTGCGCGCGTTCGGCGCGCCACCCGAGACCTCGTGGCCGTACGACCCCAATCTTCTCGACGTCGAGCCGATGCCGTTTCAATACGCGTACGGCGCCAACTACAAGGCCACGCACTACTTCCGGCTCGACGACGGCGATGCCGATGCCGAGGGGGTGCTGGCCAGGGTGAAGACATCGCTGGCCGCCAGCATCCCGGCGATGTTCGGGCTGGCGCTGTTCAGCTCATTCGCCGACGGAACCGGCGGCGAGATCCCGATGCCCGGCGGGTTTGACACCAAAGTCGCTCTGCACGCGCTCGTCGCCGCCGGCTATGACGACGAAAAAGTCATCTCCCGATTCGATCCGGCCACCGGGCGGGTCAGCCTGACCGGCGGCGCGTTGCGCGTCCGAAACTCCTGGGGAGCGTCGTGGGGCGAGGGCGGATACGGATGGCTCCCCTACGACTACGTGCGCGCCGGGCTGACCTCCGACTGGTGGTGCCTGCTGCGCGCCGACTACCTCGACCTGGCCGGCTTCGGCCTGGACAACAACCAATGAAAACGCCAGACAAATCGCGCCGCACCAGCGGCGCAACGAAACGAGCCTCATCGACATCGCCAAGGACATCGAAACGAAACCGGAAGGAGATCGAAATGGCTGACGACAATCAGAAAAACGCCGACTTCATCGCTCGCGTAGTCGGTGACGCGAAAAATCCGCCGGAAACGCGGATGCTGACCGGCTGGTTTGGCGACTCCGGGGAAGACGGCTACCGCCGCCTCTACACCGACGCGGAGCTGAGCAGCTACATCGACATTCCGGACGATGCCATCCTCTATTCGGAGCCGGTTCGCGACGCCCAGCCGGCCGGATGCGTGATGGTCTGGATCAAGCGCGATGCGGCCCTGAAACCGGGCGGCTCCGCGGCCAGCCGCGCGGCGCGCTTTCTCCAGGGGCAGGTCCAGCAGGACTTCGCCAGCGCCGGCGCCGCGGGCTCGCTCGATAAGGCGGGGCTGCGATGTGTTACCGAGGTGCCGTGCGGTGAGCCGACCGGCTTCACCGGGCAGTGTACGAAGCAGCCCGACGTCGGCGGTGCCTGGCCCTGTATCACGGCCATCCCGCACTGCTACGAGGTGACCGGATTCACCGGCAAGTGCACGCACGCGCCGTGGCCGAATCCCACCCGCTACATCGGATGCACCATCCTCCACTGCCCCACCCACGACCTCACCCACATCCCGCACATCTGCAACATCGTCGCGTCCGGCCAGCCGGGCTGCGTGGTGGTGAATCCGCCGCAGGGCGGCGATCCGGCGCAGAAGGTTGGCGCCGCCGAGGTGGACGAGAAAGCGGTGCCGGTGACGTCGATGCCCGGCTGCGGCTACACCAAGACCTGGGGCGTCTGCGAAACACATCTCCTCGGATGTGGAAAAGCGCAGGACGATGCCGCGTACATCACTTCGATCTGCCAGCCGACGGCGTTCTGCCACATCAGCAACAACCCGAACTGCCAGACCGGGGACGCCCAGGCGGTGGGCGCTCCGGCCGGCGGCGGGGGTTTCCAACTGGCCAGCGCCATCTGCGCCACGAACATCGCCTGTAACGTCACACTCATCTGTCCTTCGCATTTCGTCCTCTGCCAGCGGACGCCGATCTGTCCGACCCGGTTCCAGCCGCAATGCTTCCCGATCCCGTCGCCGTTCTGCCCGGTCACGCCGGGATGTCCGTTCGGTCCTGGTGGAGGCGGAACGCCGGTGCAGCAAGCCGGCAACGTCGCGGCCTTCGGCGCGGCGGCACAGAACCCGGTCAATCCGGCGCGCGTCCGGCCGGTGAATCCCGTCGGAACTCTCTTCGTCCAGTGCAACCCGTCGGCGATCGACGCCTGCCCATCCCAGCGTGGATGTACCCAGATTGGTGGATGTCAGACCCAACCGGTTCCCGAGTGCCCGTCCGCGATCGATGGCTGCCCGACTCGCATCAACTGCGACACGCAGCTCCCAACCGCGTTCTGCACGCAGTTCCCGGAGGCCTGCCAGACGAACTGCGGCCCGCTTTGCCAGACACAGCAACTGAACTGCACTCAAGTTGCCTGCACCCAAGCCGGACCTGCCTGCCCGACGCCGCAGCTCGATTGCACCTTCACCGTGACGCTTGGAGGACCTGCTTGTCCAACGATCAACCAGCCGAACTGTCCCATCACTGATCCCATCACTATCCAGGCCGCCGGCGCGCAGGCCTTCGGTGCGCAAGCGCAGGTGTGGACGCACGGTGGTGAAGTGTGTGCCCAGGCCGTCGGCGCACCGGCGCCGCAGACCCAGTTCCCCGGCTGCCCCGCATCCGACCTCGTGGCCTGCTCGCTGTTCGGAGGATGCCCGACACTGCCGAAGGGTGACTGCACCTTCTTCGGCTGCCCGTCGCTCCCGCAGCAGTTCGGAACGCCGGCACCAGGAGGTGGCGGCGGCTGCACGCAAAGCGGACCGCAATGTCCCACCCACGCGCAACCGCTCTGCACGATCGTCGGACCGGCCTGCCCGCCCACTCCGGGGATTGCCTGCACTCACGTCACGACCTGCAAGACGCACCAGCTACCCTGCCCATCGCCGCAGTTCGAATGCACGATGTTCTGCACGCATGGCGCGCCGGGATGCCCGCAAACCATCAACAGCCCCGCCTGCGTCGGCCCGATCACGTTAGGCGGACCGCAATGTCCGGTTCATACCGGCTTCAATTGCCCCTCGGCCATCGGCTGCCAGAGCGTGGCCTGCCAGAGCATCGCCTGCCAGAGCCTCGCCTGTCAGCCCGGCGGCGGCATTGACCAGCGGGCCTTCGGAGCGGCGCAGCCGGTCACGTCAACTCCCAACTGCGGAATCACTCCGCAACCGAACTGCGGATTCGCCTTCGCCGCCGCACAGCCGCAGGCGGCGCCTGCCATCCAGCCAACGCTGATCGGCGTGCAGTGCCAGTCGCATCTCCTCGGCTGCACCTATTTCGGACCGCAGTGCCGGACCTATCCGCGCGGTGATTGCACGTTCTTCGGCTGTACACAACTCGGGCCGCAGTGTCCGCCGCATCCGTCGCTGCAGGGCCAGTTCTGTCCGGTCACGCTCGGCGGACCGGAATGTCCCGTTCATACCGGTTTCAATTGCCCATCGCAAGTGTGCCAGAGCATCGCCTGCCAGAGCATTGCCTGCCAGCCGGGCGGCGGCGGACAGCAGATGCAGTTCGCGCAGCAGGCGGTAGGCGGACCGCAGACGGCGGCAACCGTCTGCACGCAGTTGAATTGCCCGAACACGCTGGCCACTCTCTGTACGCAGCTCGGTGCGCAGTGCCCGCCACATCCCACGGGCGGGATTGACTGCACCGTCGTCACGTGTACCCATATCGGCCCGCAATGCCCGAACACGGCGGCAACGGTTTGTACGCAGAGCGGCCCGCAATGTCCGCCGCATACCGCCGGCTGCCCGTCACCGGGAATCGATTGCACGGCCATTCTCTGCACCCACATCGGTCCGCAATGCCCGATCACGCGCGGTCCGACGATCTGCACGCAGCTCGGACCACAGTGCCCACAGACACCTGCTTGCCCGACCCCGCTCTGCACGCACCTCGGTCCGCAATGTCCGATCACGCGCGGCCCGACGATCTGCACGCAGCTCGGACCACAATGTCCGCACACCGCCGGCTGCCCGTCGCCCGGGGTCGATTGCACGGTGATTCTCTGCACGAAGATCGGGCCGCAGTGCCCGAACACGGCGGCGACACTCTGCACGCAGAGTGGTCCGCAATGTCCGCCGCATCAAACGTTGCCGATTTGCCCGATCACCGTCGGCGGTCCGCAGTGTCCGCCCGCCAGCGGCTTCAATTGCCCCTCGGCCTTCGGCTGCCAGAGCATCGCCTGCGGTCAAAGCGTTGCCTGCGTCAGTGCGGGTTGCCAGCCGGGGGGCGGAGGACAGCGGGCCTTCGGCGCGGCGCTCGATCAGTCGACGGAGTTCTGTCCTACCTCCGGCGGCTGCGGCGGCGTGGCTCATGGGCAGGCGGTCGGCGGCGTAACGCCGTGGTATCCCACGCCTGCCACGCGCTGCTTCATCTGTCCGCCGTTCGGAAACCAGTATTGATTCCCCATCGGCGGTCCGGCTCCCACGCCGGACCGCCTTTCTTTCCACCATTCCTGACGGTGCTACGATAAGGAACCCTTGAACAAGAACGATCTTGTCCACTACCTCATCGAGCGAGGACTTCTGGATCGTCGCGCCGTCGTCGATGGCGACGTGATGGTCGTGGAAGGCGCGCGGCGGCATCACAACTACTCCGTCATCCGCCGCCACGGCACAGGCCTCTTCGTCAAACAGATGCAGCCCGACCAGGCCATGTCCGCGCAGACCCTGCAGAAGGAAGCAGCCTGCTACGTGATGATGGAAAGCGATCCGGCGGTGGCGGAGATCCACGCCCTCATGCCGCGCTTTCGCGCCTACGATCCCGACCGGCACATCCTGGTGATGGACCTCATTGGCGGCGCCGAGAATCTCACCGAGCTGCACCGGCGGCTGAACGGCTTCCCGACCGACGTCGCCACCAGCGTCGGCGCGCTTCTGGCCCGCTATCACGACGTCTCCAGCCGCGAGTTGCTTCCGCGCGCCAACGCCGCCATCTATCAGGGCCAGCCGCCGTGGATCCTCTCCTTCCACCTGGTGCCGCACGGCTCGATGCAGAACCTCAGCGCTGCCAACGGGCAGTTCATGAGCATCCTGCAGAGCTATCCCGACTTCGGCCAGGCGCTCGATCGCATCCGCAACGCCTGGCGCCGCAACGTGCTGGTTCACGGCGACATGAAGTTCGACAACGTCGTGGTCCGCTCGGCGCAGACGGCGGATCAGACCATGCACGTGGTGGACTGGGAGCTGGCCGACGTCGGCGATTCGGCGTGGGACGTGGCCTCGATCCTCCAGGCCTACCTGACGTGGTGGATCTCCACGCTGCAGAACGTCCCCAACAGCGAATCGAACGACGGCGCGCAATATCCGCTGGAGTCGATCCAGCCGGCCATCCGCGCGTTCTGGGAGTCGTATGCATCGTCGCGCATGCTCAGCGCGCGCGACGCCGACGCGGAGCTCGAGCGCGCGGTCAGCTACGCCGGCGCGCGCATGCTGCAGACGGTGTACGAGGCCATGGCCTGGGCGCCGGCGATGACGCAGCACGCGGTGTGGCAGGTGCAGGCCTGCATCAACATCCTCAAAGCGCCGCGCGCCGCGGCCACCGATCTTCTGGGATTTCCGGCAGGTGTCTATGCCTGACGCCGATCGCATTCACGACGATGTCCGCCGCCTCTTCCGCGCGGTGATGATCCGCTCCCCGCTCGAATACGAGCTGGCCGGCCGCACGCATTCGGTTGCGCCGTTCGGTGCCGGACAGTCGCCGACCTGGAGCGCCTGGTCGGTCGGCGCGCCGCCGCTGGTCGTCGATCTTCAAACCCGCATTTACGACGAGGCCTATTGCCGTCCCCTCGGCACGCGCATCGATCCCGCTGCGAATCCGGTCAGCATCATCGAGCCGCTCTCCGCTGCCAACGCCGGTGTCGATCGTTGGGAAAGCGGCTGGTTGCTGACCCAGATGATGCCGAACGGCCACGCCATGGCCCGCAAGGGAGATCAGTCGAACACCTTCGCGCCGGGCGAGTTCGCCGCCGCCAACGCCGGGCCTGTTTCGCCCAACGCGCAGCTGCACGTGCTCTTCGCCCGCGAATCGCGCACGCAGCAGCCCGGCTTCTACATCGCCAACGGCGAAACGCCGGCGCCGTTCGGCGCCGAGAGTCGCATGACGCGCATCTACTGGCACATCTCCGAGGAGGGCGCGGTGCCGCTGACGCACGCGGTGACTTCCCTGCTCAATCGTTACCAGGTGCCGTTCCGTTTCAAGACACTCTCCTACAGCGGCGTCTATACGCGCGCCGATGCCGCGGTGTTGTACTTCGCCGCCCGCTACTACCAGATCGTTGCGCGCGTGCTGCCAGCGATCCGCGCCGAGGTTCGCAAATACCTGCGCCCGGCCACGCCGCTGCTCACGCGCAAACTGCACGACGGCATCGGCCTGGCCGAGGATCCGGCGACCGGTGAAAGCTTCGGAATGAGCCGGAGCCGGTTGATCGCCCAGGCGATCTGGGACGCCTTCGCCCGAGGCATGCAGACCGAGGAGTCGCGGATGATGGAGCTGGCCATCCAGTTCGAGCGCAACGGACTGTCGCTCGACCGGCCGCACCTGCGCGGCTCGAGCGCCGACATCTACGAGGCCGCGGCATGAGCGCGCTTCCCGCCGAAGCTCCGGTTGCCGACCCGAGGGAGCGCTTTCTCGACGTCGCCTGGTCGATCGGCATGCGTCTCTGCCGCGACGCCATCTGGGACGGCGATCGCTGCAACTGGCTCGGCGACTCGATGGAAGCGCACGGCGGCGAGTGGAAGGTTGCCCACAAATCGTTCGGACCCGATCTCTACTCCGGCACGATCGGCATCGCCCTCTTCCTGGCCCGCCTCCATCGCATGCGCCCCGACAATGTCGTCGCACAAACCGCGCGCGGCGCCATCCGTCAGGCCCTTTCGAAAGAGGACGAGATCCCGGTTGGATACCGCCACGCGCTTTACAGCGGCTGGATCGGAATCGCCCTGGTCCTTCTCGATGCGGCGCAGCTGCTCGATGAGCCGTCGCTGAAGAAGGATGCGCTCCGGCTGATCGACGGCCAGCTCGGGAACGAGATCGGGCCGATGTCGCTCGACGTCATCAGCGGCGCGGCCGGTGCCATCGCCGGACTCTGCGCCATCGATCAACGCCTCGGCGGCGATCGTTATCTCACCGAAGCGCGACGCCTCGGCGAGCATCTTCTGGCGCATGCCCATCGCGACAATGACGCCTGGTCATGGACGACGATGCCGCCCCTCGGCCCGCAGGAGCAGAAGGATCTGGCCGGCTATTCGCACGGCGCCGCCGGAATCGCTCTGGCGTTGCTGGAACTGTTCATGCGCACGAAGGACGATCGATTCATGGAAGGCGCCCTCGGCGGCTTCGCCTACGAGCGCAGGCACTTCTCCGTCGAGCAGCAGAACTGGCCCGATTTCCGTTCCTTCGCCTCGCCGACGCCACAGCAGCTCGGCTACTCGCTGGCCTGGTGCCACGGTGCGCCCGGCATCGGCCTGTCGCGCCTCCGCGCATTTCGTCTGACAAACGATGAAACCTATCGCCGCGAAGCGGAATCGGCCATCGGCGGCACCTACCGGCCCTTGACGATGGCCTCCGGCACCGACGGCTACTCGCTCTGCCACGGCCTGGCCGGAAATGCGGAGCTTTTCATCGCCGCCGCTGATGCGCTCGGCGATGAGCGCTATCGCACCGTTGCCGAGGCGGCCGGCGATCGCGGCATCCACGCCGTGCATCATCAGCGCAACCCGTGGCCCTGCGGCGTACTCTCCGGCGGCGAGACACCGAACCTGATGCTCGGCACCGCGGGGATCGGCTACTTCTATCTTCGCCTTTACGACTCCGCCGCGGTGCCGTCGGTGCTGGTGGTGCAGAGCTAACGTCGTTTAATCAGCCGCACCAGGAACAACAGGATGATGGCGCCGATGAAGGCGACGATCAGGCTGCCGATCAGACCTCCACCCGGCCAAATGCCGAGTTGTCCGAAGATCCAGCCGCCGAGAAATGCGCCGATGACGCCGACGATGATGTCGCCGAGCAGACCGAACCCGCTCCCCTTCATGAATTGTCCAGCCAGCCAGCCGGCGATCGCACCGATGATCAGAAACCATAGCAATGAAGACATGGAGACCTCCTCTTTTCTGTCTGGCAGCCTCAGCATGATCGCTGCCATGTTTCTGAGATAAAGGGCGGAATCCCATCAATCGGCGTAGACTGCCTCATCATGAATACAGACGAGCTGGCTATGGAAGGTCTGACCGACGCCGATCGAAACTTTGCCGGATCGAGATTCGCCGAGGTGCGCGACGCCATCTTTGCGAACCCGTACCAGAAAGTCTGGGGAGCGGCGGGCACGCCGCCGTTCGAGAGGTTCCCGGTCACCTTCTGGACCGTCATGCGCGGCCTGCTGGCCATCGGTAAACCGTGGGTGCTTCTCGCCGCCGCGAAACGAACGCTGTCTTCGAAGGCCGACCTGCGCTGGGGGACGGACCGCAAAGGATATCCCCGGCTCCTCCACGCCAACGCCATCTGCCTGACCGGAATGTGGGAGATCACCGAGGAAACGCCCTACAGCGGTTACTTCGCCAAAGGCAGCCGCGGGCTGGTCATCGCCCGCTACTCCACCTGCTGCACCGAGACCCGGCGCGGCAACACGCGATCGCTGTCGATGGTCGGCCGCGTCTATCCGACGACCGATCCCGAGCACACCGAACGCCTGCAGACGGGAGCCTTCATCACCCAGGAGGACATCGGCGGCGATTACAGCGAGAACATCAACGTTGCAGTTCTCCGCAACGCTCCGAACACCACCGTCTTCCGCCGCGGCCTCGGATTTCCGACGCTGATGGCATCCGGCGTGGCCTTCAAGCGCGCCGAGACGCAGCCCACCATCCGGCAGGTCTACGAGATCGCGGAGCTCGGCCTGGCCGCCGGTCAGCCGACGCGCGCGCCGGAGTTCATGCAGTTCACCGTCGTCCCCGAACAGCCGGTCATCCCCGGCGAGGCCCTCGATTTCCGCGACGAGATCATGGCCCAGATCTACGATCGCGGTGACGCACAGCCGAAGCGCACCCTCACTTTCCGTATCGAGACCACCGACGAAGGAAAAACGCTCGGCAGCCCACTCAAGGAGTACCGCGAGTTCAAGAACTGGCGGCAGATCGGCAAACTGACCTTCAACGCCGCCGTGGCGTCCTACAATGGCGATCACGTGCTCCACTTCCATCATCCGCAATGGCGTCAGGACCGGAACGATCCGCGCACGGTGCACGGCGTGAAGTGACTCCACTCTTTCGCCGCCTCTGGCATCTCGAAGGTTCCGTCAGCCGTTCGACGTACGCGCTCGGCGGCCTCATCGCCTTCGCCGTGAAGTTCGCCATCGATTGGTCGATCGCGAAGTTGATCTTTCACTACGACTGGACGCCGTTCAGCTACTGGCGCGCGATCGCGATCGATCTGGGGAGGCGGCCCACGCCGTGGATGTTCCTCACGCTCCTGATCGTGTCCTTGCCGTTTCTCTGGTTCGGGATGGCCATGACGCTCCTCCGCCTTCGCGATGCGGGATCGAGCGCGGGATGGGCGGCACTTTTCTTCGTTCCGATTCTCAACGTCATCCTGTTCCTCGCGCTCTCACTCGTTCCCCGCGGCGAAGCACCTCGCCGGCGTGACCTCAGCGGCGTCATGGAGAGCGCGCTCTTCGCGGTCGTGGCCACCGCGGCCTTTGCCACCGCGGCGATCGCTCTCTCGACGCAGTACCTGGCGACCTACGGCATCGGCTTATTCATCGCCGTACCGTTTTGCGTCGGCTACCTCAGCGCGTTTTTCCATGGCCGGCGCCATCCAAACGCTCCGGCGCAGGCCTATGTCGTGGCGTTGCTCTCCACCCTGCTGCTCGGCGGGTTCCTCCTGGCGCTGGCGTGGGAAGGGGTCATCTGCCTCCTCATGGCCGCGCCGCTGGCGATCGTCGTGGCGATGATCGGCGCCTACTGCGGCAATCGATCGGCGCGGCGGCCCGATCTCACACGTGGCGCGCCCGCCTATCTCACGGTGGCCATCCTCCCGCTCATTTTGATGACCGAGGCCGCGGCGCGGCGGGAAGCGCCGGTCTATCGCGTCGATAGCGAGATCGTCATCGACGCGCCGGCCGGAACCGTCTGGAAGAACGTCGTCACCTTCTCGGAGATCACCGAAGAGCCGCAGTGGTACTTCCGCGCGGGGATCGCCTACCCGCTTCGCGCACGAATCGCCGGACGCGGAGTGGGCGCGATACGAACGTGCGAGTTCACGACGGGAAACTTCATCGAGCCGATCGAAGTGTGGAACGAGCCGCGGCTGCTTCGATTCGGCGTCACCGCCAATCCACCTCCGATGCGCGAGCTCTCACCGTACAGCGGCGTCGACGCCCCGCACCTGCACGGATTCCTCATCTCACAACGCGGCCAATTCGCCATCGAGACGCTGCCCGACGGCCGCACGCGGCTCACCGGCACCACGTGGTACCAGCATCACCTCTGGCCGGCCGGCTACTGGCGGCTGTGGTCGGACGCCATCATCCATCGCATCCACCTGCGCGTGCTGCGGCACATCAAGGGCCTCAGCGAAACATCGAATTCAACGGCGTCTCAATGAGCTGGCACCGCGCGGAGAGAGCCGCAGCTGATGCCGTCGCGGCGACTCTCCGGTAGCGCGGCGATACGCGCGGAAGAACGTGCGGCGCGTAGCAAAGCCGCAGGCATAACCGACACGCGTCGTATCGAGCGTCGTCGTGCGGAGCAGGCGCTGCGCGCGCCGGAGCTGCAGAGCCTTGATATAGCCGGAGAGGCTCTGGCCGTAGCGCGTGCGGAACGTCCGGCTGAGGTGGCTCAGGGTCACGCCGTAACGCATGGCCAGTTCCGATGCTCGCGGCGAGTCCTGCCGCCGCATGCAGTCGGAGACGTACCGAGCGACGTCGATCCTGCCGAGTTCTCGCGTCACGCGGCCATCATAGGTGACTGAGACGCATCTCAACCCAGACGTCAAAAAATGACTCTAATCTCGCTTTGCGTGCCGTTCGATGATCAAGAAGGCCAGAGATTGGTTTCGATCACACCAACCGCGGCCCCGCCGCCCACGCCGAGAGCACGATCCGTTCGCCGCGCGTGACCGGCGAGACGGAGTGCATGGCGAAGCTGGGAAAGAAGAGGCAGTCGCCGCGGCTGATGCGCGGCGTGCGGCGCTCCGCGATCATCAGGTCGCCGCCGGACCAGCTTCGCGACGGCACCAGCGGCACGATCGCCGTGATCTTGCTCATGTCCGTGGTGCGATAGTCGTAGTCAGTGTGCGGCCGCGTGTAGCCGGCGATCCCGTACTTCTGAATGCGCATCGGTTCGACGATCCCTGACAAGGCGAAGCCCCAGACGTTGTGACGCGCAAACGCCCGCGCGATTTTCTTGAACGCCCACGGCGCGCTCTCCGGATTCAGATAGCAGATGCCGACGTCGCGCTTGATCCGCTTTCCGCCGCTCCGGTAATACCGTCCATTCTCCTCGGCGAACCGCACCAGCTCCCCGCACTCCTCGGCGGAGAAGAGAGACCGCTGAATCCGAAACCATCCCGGCTTGCTGATGGCCTGGGGAATGGGAAAGACGATCTCATCGACCTCGAACGGCATGGCTCACTCCGGATTGTGTGTCAGTGAAGCAGTTCCAGCACCGCGAGCGTCATCGCTTTGATTCCTCCGCGTAGCGTCGGGTCGGGGAGCGGTTGGAAGCCGGATGAATGCAGCGACGGCAGGCGCTGGCCGCTGGCGATCCTCGCCGGATCGACGGCGCCGAGGTTGAGCATGGTGATGGGGATCTTGCGATCGAGACCGAAACGGCCGAAATCTTCGCTCACCATCAAGGGATCGATGCGGACGACATTCGCAGCGCCGCCCATCCCTTTCGTCAGCGCGGCGGCAAGGCGTTCGGTCAGCGCCGGATCGTTGTAGGTCGACTCGACCGATTCGCCCGACAGCAGCTCGAACACCGGCGCGCGATCCTCGGGGACGCCGGCCGAAAGGGCGATGCCGCGCGCGATCCGTTCGATCGATGCCAGCACTCTCTTGCGAACCTCGGGTTTGTACGTCCGCACGGTCATCAGCAGCTGCACTTCGTCGGGGATCACGTTTCGCTTCGTCCCGCCGTGGATCGAGCCGACGGTGACTACGACCGGATCGAGCGGCGAGTCTTCGCGGCTGACGATCGTCTGCAGCGCATTGATGAACTGCGCCGCCATCACCACCGGATCCTTGGTCGATTGCGGCGACGCGCCGTGGCCGCCCATGCCGCGGATGGTGACGTTCACCGAGTCGGCGCTGGCCATGAAGTAGCCGGGCGTGTAGCCGATCTGGCCCGCCGGCATCACCGCGTTGTCGTGAAGGGCTATGATGAAATCGGGTTTGGGAAAACGCTCGTACAGATGATCGCGCATCATCCCGTCCGCGCCCTTGACAACTTCCTCCGCCGGCTGGCCGATCAGCATCAGCGTGCCGCGCCACTGCGACTTCATCTGCGCCAGCATTTTTGCGGTGCCGAGGAGTGTGGTCATGTGGATGTCGTGTCCGCAGGCGTGCATCACCGGCACGTCATCGCCCGACTGCCCTTTCGCACGAACCGTGCTGGCGTACGGCAGACCGGTCTGCTCGAGCACCGGCAACGCATCCATGTCGCTGCGCACCAGCACGGTCGGCCCGGCTCCGTTTTTCATGATGGCTACGACGCCGTAGCAGGTCGCCCCCGGCTCGAGATACTGGCCGACCGGATAGGTGACCTCGTATCCAAACTCGCGCAGCCGCGACGCAACGAGCGCGGAGGAGTTCTTCTCCTGCATCGACAGCTCAGGCGCGGCGTGGAGTTGCTTGTAGGTCGTCACCAGCGATGGGATCTCACGGTCGATCATCTGATCGAGCGATTGGGCGAAGGCTGACGAGGTGATGAATAGAGTGAGGAGGGCGATTCGCTTCATGGGGCGATTATGGCCGAAGGGAGCGTAGCGCTGTCGGCTCGACGGCTGGACCGCCGCCAGCTCGGCGGCAAGTGTCCCCGCAAAACCGCCAGCGAGCCGCTGGCGGTCCAGCCGTCGAGCCGACAGCGCTACGCTGGCTACGCCGACACGCTCTCCGCCGGCAGCTCCCCTGCCATCGCCACCTGGTTCTTGCCGTTCTTCTTGGCGTAGTAGAGCGCCGCGTCGGCGCGGGCGACCAGATCCGTGGTCGTGGCGCCGTCGTGGGGATAGACGGCGATGCCGATACTCACAGTCACGCGCAACGCTCGTCCGATCGACGGGATGATGACCTCGCGCTTGGCCACCAGCTCGCGCATGCGGTTTCCGGCGTCGCGCGCCGAGAGTGCGGGCGTATCGGCAAAGATGATGGCGAACTCCTCGCCGCCGTAACGGGCCACCACATCGCTGTCGCGGGCATTGGTCATCATCTCGTCGACCAACCCCTTGAGAATCTCGTCGCCGACCGGATGGCCGAAGGTGTCGTTGATCCGTTTGAAATTGTCGATGTCGAGCATGGCCAGGGCGAACTCGCGGCCGGCGCGGGCGCTGCGATTCACTTCCTTCGCCAGCGCATCCTGGAAGAAGCGATGGTTGTACGCCGCCGTCAATCCGTCGATGAACGTCAGCCGGCGGATCTCCTCGTACTGCCGCGCCGACTGCAACGCCGTCACCGCCTGCAGAGCGAAAATCTCCAGCGTCTGCACCGTCTCCACGTTCGGAACGCGCTGATCGCGGGGATCGCGCACCGAGAGATAACCGATCATTTCCTCGGCGCTGATGAGCGGCACGAGCAACAGATCGTTCTCGTGCCATTCGTCGGGACGGCGCAGGAAATCGTCGTCGTCGTGCCGGACGAAAACCCCGTGCTCGCTCTGCTGCAAGAGCGTGTGCGGAACGAAGAACGAATTCGAAACGCGGAACTCGTCGGCGAAGAACGGCGTGATCTCGCTCGACGCCACCGGCTTCTTCTTCATCTCCTCCCACACCTCGTCCATGCCGGCGTGCGCGCGCCGGGCAAACTCGGCCCGCTTGGCATCGAACAGCGCGAAGACCACTTTCTCGAACCCGAGCGCTTTGCTGATGGCCTGGGCGATGCGCGTGAGCATGGCGTCGACGTCGTAGGAGCCGATCAGACCGTTGGCCACATCGAGAATGAGCGACTTGGTGGCCGCCTGCGCCTCGAGCTGCGTGGTCTTCTCCCCCATCTCCCGCCGCAGAAGCTGATCCTGCAGCGAGATCGCGGTCTGATTGACCAGCAGTGTCAGGAGGTTGATGCTGCCGCTCTTGAGGATCGACGGATCTTCGGTCTCGTAGATGAGGATTCCGTAGATGACTTCCTCGGTCTGAATGCCGATGAGAACCTGAATAGCGTTCCCCTCGGAGAGCGGAAAGCGCCGCTGGTCGTTGTGAAAAACGAAGGCGCGGCTCGGCGCGGACTCGGCGAACCCGGCCGTCTCCACCCACGCCAGAATCCCCTGATCGGTCGGATGACATGCGCCGTGTCGGTAGACCGTGGCCGCAATGTCCGGGTTTGCTCCCCACGTCACCACCGCGCATGCCTTGAGCCGCGCCAGCCGTCCGAGGAGTGCAACCATGCGCCGTAATGTCTCCTGATCGCCCTCGGCGGAGAGAATCTGCGACGCGCTTTCGGTGAGGATGGACAACTCGCGATTGCGCCGCACCAGCTCCGTGTTCTGCCGCGTGGCATCGAGCTCGTTGCGCATCGTGTAGGCCACGACCAGCACCGGCAGGAACGCCAGCGCGAAACCGAGCCGGCCGTAGATCGAGTAACAGAGCACCTCCACGGCTACCACCGGCATCATCAGAAGAAGCATCCGGCTCTGAACCACCAGGAGCTGGCGAACATCGAGCGCGTCGCGGCCGCCTTCGATGGCGTGACGGATCGCGGAGAAGACCACGTGGGCCACGAGATAGCCGATAACGAGCAGGATGTAGCCGGAAACCTTGGCCATCAGCGGCGCATCTTTGGCCACGGCAGAGGCGTACAGCCGGGCCACGATGTAGTACGTGAGCGCGAGCTGCGCCGCCTCGTACATCGATTCGAGGCGGAAGGTGCGCCTGCCGGCATCGCGTACCAGGCCGTAGACCGCGGTGCCGACGAAGACCGCGATCAGCGCCACTGCCGGATCGTGAAGAAGAAGGATGGCCGCGAAGACCACGGCGGCCTCGAACCCGGGCGTATCGTCATCGACGCGCACCCAGGCCGCCACCGCGACCAGCGCCGCGTAGAAAAGGAGCGTCTGCCCGGTCGTCCACGAGGCCACGCTGAACGTCCACACCACCGCCGCGACGGCGATGACGATCGCTGCCAGCATGTAAATGCGAAAGAGAACCGCGCGAGACACGAGTGGAGGGATGGGATTGTATACGTACGGGCGTCACCTCGCGTCGCCGTCCAGTGACGAATGACATAATCCGGGCATGTCGTGGGAAGCAGTCATCGGCCTCGAAGTGCACGCACATCTCTCGACGGCCACCAAGATTTTCTGCGCCTGCTCGACCTCGTTCGGCGCTCCGCCGAACACGCAGGTCTGCCCGGTTTGCCTCGGGTATCCGGGCGCGTTGCCGGTGCTGAACCGCCGCGCGGTGGAGCTGGCCATCCGCGCCGCCATCGCCACCGGATGCACCATCCACGAGCGTTCCGTCTTCGCTCGAAAGAACTACTTCTATCCCGACCTGCCGAAGGGATATCAGATCTCGCAGTTCGACCGGCCGCTGGCCACCGGCGGCAGCATCGGCCGCGTGCGCATCCTGCGCATTCACATGGAGGAAGACGCCGGCAAGTCGATCCACACTGGCGACGTTTCGCATGTCGATCTCAACCGCGCCGGCACGCCGCTCGTCGAGATCGTCTCCGAGCCCGATATTCGATCCGCCGAGGAGGCCGATGCGTATCTGACGAGGCTGAGACAGATCCTCATGTACGCCGGTGTCTGCGACGGCAACATGGAGGAAGGCTCGCTGCGCTGCGACGCCAACGTCTCGCTGCGCCCGCGCGGCGCCGCCGAGCTGGGCACCAAGGTCGAGATCAAGAACCTGAACTCGTTCCGCAACGTGCAGCGCGCGCTCGAGTTCGAGGTGAAGCGGCAGAGCGCCGCGCTCGACA
>Ga0157378_10002044_pt1 | contig 18065 bp, 23 predicted proteins | sample M65metaG_FD_115309 | JGI IMG/M metagenome (GOLD analysis project Ga0157378, IMG submission 115309) | Miscanthus rhizosphere microbial communities from Kellogg Biological Station, Michigan, USA - M6-5 metaG | ecosystem: Host-associated > Plants > Roots > Rhizosphere > Soil | place: USA: Michigan...
GAGGTTCTTCGGCGGTCCACCTTTTCCGCCCTTGGCGCCACCTTTTCCGCCCTTGTCTTGGGCATACATCGCGAAGGCAGCCAGAGAAGCCACAACAACCATCAGGAGGATTTTGCGCATGGGCTTATTATACTCAGTCCAATGGACAAAGCAACAGCGCACTGCGCGGAAGGCGTTAACGTCGGAATTATGCACTTGACATCCCCAGCCTAAAACGCTAAAATAGGGGCATGTCAGGGTTATTTGCTCCCCAATTCCAAAACGACGAAGCAGCGCGGGCGCATTTAGAAAAGACCCTCTGGCCGGATGGACCGGTATGTCCTCACTGCGGCATCATCGGGGAAGCATTCCGCCTGAAGGGCGAAACCAATCGGGACGGCCTGTACAAGTGCTCCGCCTGCCGTGAGCCGTTCACGGTCACTATCGGGACCATCTTCGAGGATTCCCACATCCCGCTCCACAAGTGGCTCCTGGCGATCCATCTAATGTGCTCCAGCAAGAAAGGGATTAGCGCCCATCAGCTTTGGCGCAACCTGTGGGGCGTCAATCCTGACACCGGTAAGCCGAATGGCTCCTACCGCTCTGCGTGGTTTATGGCGCATCGTATTCGCTGGGCGCTAGGCCAGGAACCAGTTGCCAGCAAGTTGTCTGGAATCGTAGAGGTCGATGAAACCTACGTCGGCGGTAAAGTTCGCATGGGACCGCAGCGCGATCAGGAAGGCCGCAGCAAGATGCTTGGCAGGCCGCATCCGACTTCGCTCAAAGCTCCGGTTGTTTCTCTGGTACAGCGCGGTGGTGAAGTTCGCTCGTATCACGCGGATCGCGTCACCGGTGAAAGCATCCGGCCAGCGTTAGCGCAGTTCGTGGAGGAAGGCTCCCACATCATGACTGATAGCGCCAATCGGAATAAGCTCACCCAGCACGGCTGGAAGCATTCGAAGGTCGATCACTCTAAGGGCGAATACGTTCGGCGCGAAGGCGATCTCATCATCACGACGAACACCGTCGAGTGACTCCATTGTGGTACAGCATCCACTAGCCTACGCTTTACAGAGCATCTATCTTGTGGCAATATCGCCTTAGCAATGGGAAAGCCTGCAACCAACATCCACATCCCGCTCCCGACCGACACCGCAATAGCGCTTATAAGCCGCGTGAAGCCGACCGCTGAGATGCCCCGGCCAGGGGCACAGGCGACCAAGGCGAAGCCGAAACGAAAACGGACCGCCCCAGGAGCCAGCCGTGCATGAAACCCGCCGGAAAGCGCACCGCGAAGCAGAAACGGTTATCTAAGCTCGCCAAACGTCGGAAGAAACAGGAAGCCGCGCGCCGCGAGAAGTTCCGTGAAATTGACCGGGAGAATATGCACTATAACCCGGACTACTTTTCTTACGATCAAACGACACCCAATACGCCAACGTACCGGCGGTAGAAACCTACCAAGTTTTGTGCTTCATGAAGGCCTCTCGGGCTTCCAGGATTATGTCTTTCCAGCTTCGCTGAAGCGGCTCCACGCCGAGTTCCTGGATTGCAAAAAACACGACGTCTTCAATCGGAACTCTGCCAGTGGGTACATGCACTCTTTTTTGAATGCGCTGAAGATCGACGTGGGTGTGTGCGTAATGAACCTTTGGATGTGCTGGGTTCCAGTGAAAGGCTACAACTTCTTGCTTATCGTGGTGTGTCTCAATCGCGTAGGTATACTTCTGGGTCTTCACTTTGAAGTATTTTTCCTTCGCATTGCCTACGATCATAAAATTCTGTATTAGGAAAAGAGTGTAAGAGGAGTTCGAAAGCTGGATAGGGTTTTTGGGGAAGCAAATGACGTTTGATTGGTCGGCATGATCGTAGCTTCCCCGACAAATCAGAACTTCCCTAGTGACGCAGGATAGAACTTTCCGTAAGGGCTGAGCATAGCTGTCGTATGCTTCTCGCGGGGTGCGACCGGGCAAACGGCTTACCTTGCCAGAGGTAGGGCGTCTAGAACCCGCTGGAGGTTCGGGGTGTCTTCCGGGATCTGCTGGGCACGCCAGCGGTCCTGGAACTCATGCGCCGACATATTCAGGTAATAACGGCAGACGTGGTCAAAAGCCTCGAAGGCCTCCGCGTCCGTAACGACCGGAATCGATTCGTTACCGCGCAACGCATTCATAACAGCCCTTCCACTGTTATAGATGCGCGCCAGAGCCGCTTTCGTTGCCACTTATCGGGAAGTATATCACCAAGACGGAGATCCACGGCAACGTAATCGTCCAAATGGCTGGATACTTTAGGTGAACTCCCCGGCCTGTCACGCCGCCATCAGGCTAGCGCCGGAACGTCGGGGATGTCAAGTGCATAATTCCGACGAACGTTCATGATCGCTCGGTCTTACCTGCCGAAATAAGCAGCGTTCTTCTGGGCGAAGTCCGACCACTTTTCGGGCAGATCATCCAGCGCGAAAATCGCGGAGACCGGACACACTGGAACGCACGCCCCGCAGTCGATGCATTCGACTGGATCGATATAGATCAGTTCTTCGGAGGCGAACTTGGGGTCCTCTTTTTTCGGATGGATGCAATCCACCGGACAGGCGTCCACACACGCCGCGTCTTTTGTGCCGATGCAGGGTTCTGCTATTACGTAAGCCATACTGGGGTCAATTAACTTCCTGGCGAAAAGGAACTACCTTCATACCACAGCCCGCCGAGCCAGTGCAATTTCTGGTGGGGACGGGCAGATTCGAACTGCCGACCTGTCGCTTAGGAGGCGACCGCTCTATCCAACTGAGCTACGTCCCCAAACTTCCTCTATCTTGATTCTAAACCACTTTGAAATCCCGACGATCTCTCGATCCTTCTTCTCAGCCCAAAACTGTATCAAAACTGTACCAAAACCTCCTATTTCTTCCGATCTGTATCAGAATCCTTCCCCAGCTCATTGGCCTTGCGGTTCAGCTTGCGGAGCGCCTCGCGTTTCATCTGGAGCTTCATCTGCGAGTACTTCTTGAACACCATCGAATCACCCTGCCGAAGCAGCTGCGTAACCCACTCATCGGCTACGCCGCCGGCGCTCAGCCGTGTGGCGTAGGTCGAGCGAAGGTCGTACAGCCGGAAATACGGGACACCGGCCTTCCGCAGGGTTGTGCTCCAAACTTTCTTGAAGCTCTGCTGATACCCAAGTGGACTACGATCGCATGGAAACAGCCACGGTCCCTCACCTGCGATCTCCATTTGGCTTCGAAAGGCCTCCACGGCGATTTCCGTGAGAGGCACTTCCGCTACCCCATTGGGCGTCTTGGATTCGGGAATCCACACAACCGCATTCACAAGATCGACTTGGTCCTTGCGCATGGGCGTGAGTTCCTTGTACACCCGCAACCCCGTTTCCGTGACGATACGGATCACGTTGACAAGGTAATCAGGCGCACAAGACTCTATCTGCTGCTGCTCCGACCACATAACGTAGTGAGGACGAAACAGCCCCTTCAGCGAAGTCGGGAACTCCACCGCGGCGCAGGGATTAGCCGGACAGAGTTTCTTCTTAACGGCCACACTGAAGATCCGCCGCAAGACCCGAAACTCCTGGTGAGCCGTTGTCGGCTTTAAGGTTCCGAGTTCGCGGAAACCGGACGAAGTACGCACCCGCTTCTTTTGACGGATTCGCCAACGCAGATACTTTTCGATCTGATCGGCATCGATTTCTACCAGCTTCCGTTCTCCGAATTCGGGTTTCAGGTGCTTCAGTGCCATTACATTTGCCCGATGGGTCTTCGCTGCGCGAATGGGTGGCTGAGAATAGTTCTCCAAGAAAAAGTCCACCCACTTGTCGAATACCAGATGTTCACCCCTCCGGATCGTTTGCAGAGTGTTTTGGTCTCTGGCCTGTAGTCGTTCGCGCAGTCTGCGCTGCGCTTCATGCCAATCGTCGGTGTTTGTCGTCTCCATGCACCGTCTACCATCACGGTCCCTGTAGCGCATCCACCAACTCTTGCTGCCGCTTCTCTTGTAAAGCACACCATCATGTCTACTCGGTCTTGCCATTTCCCACCTCCCGTTTGAAAGTTGCGCGGAAGGGCTCGAGATCCGATTTAAGGAATCGGATGTTCCGGCCCATCACGCGGAGATGGGGAATCTGCTTTCGCTCAACCCAAAGATACACCGTTTGAAGGCTGACTCCCAGGTATGTTGCAGCATCGCGGACGGTGAGGGGTAGTTCTTCGGGGGCGAATGCAATAGCGGGCGATTCTCCCCGCCCTGGGTCTGTTCGGAGGAGGCGTTCTTTCATGCCCTTTTCTACTCCATTTCTTCGCCTCGACAAAATGAGTTCCCTTTGGGCATCGCACCCAAAGCTCCGTATGCCTTGGTCGGTGTGCGCCGGTGTCGGATACTCAAATCGAGTTGATCGCCGGGCGAAGGCGACCCAGGGCTATGAAAAGGGCGGGTTTGAGTTACTCCTGGGCGGCGTGCGCGAAGCCGCAGCGACGAAAAACGCCGTGCGCCTGGATCTTTATCGGATCCTTTGGCGTCCGGGCGATTCGCGAGCAAACTCTTTGAGGGATGTCCCGGCGTCTCACAGTTGAGGGATGTACCCCACTGTCCAGTGAGCATTTTTTTGAGGGATGTCCTGAGTGTACGCGGGGAGCTTGTTTAGATGACACGGTTATCGCTCAGCGTGGGACTCGTTTTCGTTCGGGAATCAGAAGCATACAACGATTCGGCGGGCTTAGGTCCGCTCCGAAAGACCGCCTCCTGCAAGCGAGACTCGTTTGCAGCTCCGAAGGAATAGCCTTATCCTCGCACTTGATGAATCGACGCGACTCGAAAAAAGTTCGACAACCGGCAGGCCGGGGACAGTGGTTCGCTAAGTCGAGGCTCGGCTTGAATGCGAGGGGCAGCGGGTCCTATTCTGAGACTGGAATAGTTACCATTCGTTCTCGAAAGGTCACTCCGATGCGCGATGGGGTTTCGCAAACGTCATCCCCGAAGACGACTCGCAGCTGCGGGCGCATGAACGGACAGGAGACTCAAGAATGAACCGCCGCGGCAGATCGGAACCATTCGCGGGCGGTAACTCGTTCGATGTCTTGAGAGTGCCGCTGCTAGTCCCCCCGATGATCGAACAGGTGTTTGGGTACCACAGCGATGAGCAGTATGTTTCCTTGGGTTTCGGAGTCCGTGGTGGCGTAATGAGCGACTTCGTTGGAGAGGGAGCATTGCCGCAGACCGGGAACCTCTACCGATCGTACCTGCTGCATCCTGCTGTCAAGCCTTATACGGATGCCTTTAGGATTGAGACCGACCCGCCCGAGTGTGTCAAACACGTGCCGGTCGAGGAGTCTGATGCCGACATCGAACAGTTCGAGTCATGGTCGGAGACGAGCCGTTGCCTTCTGCTTGATCGGAAGGCGAGGCAGTTCTCTGTGGGAACCGTCGCCGGCATCGGAGTCTGGCTGATCTTCAGACCCTTCCTGTTTCCGAACTCTCGAATGAGGGTTCGGCGAGCGAGACGATACGGGTCAACGCGTGAGGCTGAAGCAGCACTTTGGGCCTGGCTAGAGCTTCAGCCTGCGGCTCAGCTAACAGCGGATTTTATTCGCACCTGGAACCAGACGTTCGCTGAGCGGCAGGCGGTGGCCGGCTGTATAGGCGCCGGGGCGAAGCTTGGGTTTGAGGCGGGTGAGATACGGCGGATGGTTACTGAAGCCTTCAGGTCTCCGCGGCGGGGTAAGGAATGAACCAATTTTCGGATGCGGCGCTACGCGCCGGAAGCAATCACGGGTGACACGTCACCCCATGCTGGGTTGACGTTTGCGCGCAGATGCGCGCGCCCGTCGAACGAGCGTTCGCAATTGCGAACGCCTTAACAACGAATGGTTTGCAGGTGAAGAGGATGAGTGTGTCTGAAGATCGAGCGCGCTTGCAGCGCACCAAATCCGTAGGCTTTCGGGTCCGCCCGTCGGAATATGAGGAGTTGGTTCAAGCGGCTGAGGCCGCCGGAATGCCAATTGGCGAGTGGATTCGTGACGTATCTCTCCGCGCCGCTCGACAGGGCGATAGCGCTGACTGCCAGTCCGGGTTACCCAAGCTCGTCCGGATCGGCCTGGAGGAGGTGGCGGCTCTACGGGCGGTGGTTCTAACGCTGTTCGGCACTACTCATCCAACCCTCGCCAAGGATGAGATTGACCAGATGTTAGCCTACGCCGATTCCGTGAAGGGGGAGAGAGTGGACGTGCTGATCGGACGGCAAGCGTAGAGGAGCCGGGAAGCGGAAAGGAGGTCGACCTTGCAGGACTGGATGCTATCAGAGGAGGGGTGGACAAAGTCCAAAAACTGGGCTCGTCGAGTCATTCTCCTGTCCATTTTCGCCAGTCTCATTGGCGCGACTATTGCCGGCGGCGTCTCCTTTGCGATGGTCCACGCCGTCTGGTCGGACCTTGAGCGCTACTACCTGTCGAGCTATCTGTGGGCGGCGTCTCCGAGCGTTTTATCGTCGACTGGCACGTACTCTTTTGTTGTCATCGGGTTGCCACCTGAGCCCAACTATCTGGCAACACCCGGCGATGTTGTCTACCGGAATGGCGGTTTCGTGCTCACGTCCGCAGCCCGCAGTCGAGGCGCCGCCGCCGTTTGGGAACGGCAATACATCGATTTGGCTCACGCGGAAGCGTATTGGAAACTCCGTGAGTACGTTTACGGCGGGCACTCCTGTTGGCAGCTCTTTCGAGTCCCGCGACTCATCGGTGTATTACTTCTGATGGCTCTCGTATGGGGAGGCATTCTTCGAGAACACAAAGACCGTCAAGCCAAACGGGCGGGATTGGTTGAGCAGGGGCCGCGGCTCGTCGCGCCGGAGGAATTCAATGAGACATATCACGGCGACGGAATTGGCTTGAACGTGAAGGGCAAGGGAACCTCAGAAATGGTCCGGGTTCGAATCCCCATGGCGTACGAACCACAGTCGGTAATTGTGCTGGGCGACACCGGTGCCGGAAAGACTGTCGCTCTCAAGCAAATGATCGACCAGATCGAAGAGCGCGGCGATCTCGCGGTCATTCATGATCCGAAAGCAGACTACTTACCCACTTATTTCCAAGCGAAGCGAGGCGACGTCATCTTGAATCCGTTCGATACGCGGAGCCCGTTCTGGAATCCCGGCGATGAGGTTCTGAGTCCCCCCGACATCGAGACCGTAGCCAACGCGTTCTTCCCGGACATACCAGGGAAAGACGTGTTCTGGACTGAAAGCCCGCGGAAGTTGATGACGCTCTTTTTATCCAAGGGCCTTTCGGCGTCCGATATGGTCCGTCTGTTCGAAATCGAGAACCAGATCGATAAAGTTGTCGCGGGATCGAAGTACGCGTCTCTGATCGATCCCAAGTCCCCAGCGCAACGCAGTGGCGTTTTGTCTGAGTTAACAAAGCTCGCTCAGATCCTCCAGTGGCTGCCGGAGCAACAAGAAACGAAAACCCGGTGGAGCGCGGCCCGGTGGACTGCCGAACCTCGGGGATGGCTATTTCTTACGAGCCGCGCCGACCAGTCGAATGCCCTCCAAACAATTTATGCGATCTGGCTTGAGTTGTTGATCACACGATGCCTAGCCAAGCGATTCTCGAAACGGCTTTGGTTCATCATCGATGAGTTGCCCGTTTTGCGGTACATCCCCAATCTCCAGAAACTGATCACGTTAGGTCGCGAGTGCAACGTGCCCTTGATTATCGGCCTGCAGGGCCGGGCTCAACTCGATGAGAGGTACGGGCAGAACGGGGCTGAGGTAATCCTATCTCAGCCAGTGACGAAGGTCTTCCTTCGCACTAGTGAACCGAAGGCGGCGAAATGGATCTCGGATAGCATCGGCCACCAGGCGCTCGACCGCATTCGAGAGGGAGTGACGGCCGGCGTCCAAGATTGGCGCGACTCCGTTAATTACACTTCGGAACGGCGAATCGAACCGGCTGTTCTCGACAGCGTCATCGCGAGCCTGCCTAACTTGCGCGGATATCTGAAATTTCTTGAGCACATCGTCGAGATCGAATACACGCCAGAGGATCGGCCCAACCGAGCTGCGCCGATGATTCTTCGCCCGCTGAAGTCAGGGCAGGGTCTCTCGGGGTCGCCATCTACAGCTCCGCCGACCGGCGTGAGCGCCTCGGGAGAGCAGCGGCCATCAAAGCCGAAAGTGAGGCTGCTGGGGTAGCAGATGCTAACGATTTCCAAACCCCTATCGGCGGGCCAAGCCCTCCGTTACCACCGGGAGGAGTTTTCGAATGCTGAAACGAACTACTTCACCGAGGACGAGCGGATTCTGGGCGAGTGGCAAGGAAAGCTGGCTACCGAGTGGGGCCTTATCGGAGACGTGCGCGAGGAACAGTTTGCCAGACTAAGCCAGGGCCAAGATCCCCACACCGGAGAGCAACTTATCACGCATCACCGATCTCACACCTACGAGTTGGAAAACGGGGATGAAGTCAAGACAATGGAACACCGCGCAGGGTGGGACTTCACTTTCAGCGCGCCAAAGTCCGTGTCAATTACATCCCTGGTTGGGGGAGACCGCCGGATTGCGGAAGCTCACAAGGAGAGCGTAACAGTGGCCCTGGACGCTGTCGAAAAATACACGCAGGCCAGGCTCGGCGGGCGCTACGTTCCTGAAACCACGAGCCGCTGGATCGCCGCGAAATTCCATCATGATACCGCTCGGCCAGATCACAAGGAGCAGTACACAGCGCCACAGCTGCACACTCATTCAGTCGTCTTTAACATGACGCGGAGGGAGGACGGCAGCATCAGGGCTTTGGATGCGATCGAGCTGTTCCGCAGCCAACAATTTGGGTCGGCGGTCTATCAGGCTGAGTTGGGGAAGCGGTTACAGGAGCTCGGGTATGACGTGCAGCCAGGCAAGAATGGGGCTCCGGAAATCACCGGCTATTCGAGGGAATACTTGGATGCCAATAGCGTGCGAAGTGCGGAAATTCGAGCCTATCTGAATGAACGGGGGTTGGAAGGCGCCGGTGCCGCGCAAATCGCGGCCCACCGCACGCGCGAAGCAAAGAGTCTTCGCACCGCCGAGAACGTTCGGCAGTTATGGGCAGAGCGAGCTTCCGAATTTGGAAATGAGCAACAACGGGTCATTCGCGCGGCCCATGAGCGCGGACCCGTGATCTCATCCCAAGGAGAGCGCGGTGAAGCCGCTGAGCGAGGTCTGACGTTTGCGCGAGATCGCAATTTCGAACGGGAAGCGGTGATTGACGAGCGCAGCCTGTTGCGGGATACGTTGCGCCGCGAACTGGGTCGTGCCGATCTCAGCACCTCCCGCCAAGCACTAGAAAATCGAGCGGGGCAGGGTGAATTCGTCCAAGTGGCGCGAGAACACTCTTGGTCTCCGGCTCGCCGTTACACAACTCCGGAGATGCTCCGGTTGGAGCAGCAGAATGTTAGTGCGATGGTGAAGGATCGAGATCGATTTGCGAGCCTCGTTCCGGAAACCGTCCGATCCTCTCTGACTATCGAACACCTGAATGACGGCCAGCGCCGCGCAGTCGAATTCATCTTTTCCAACCGGGATCGAGTCGTTGGACTCCAAGGCGATGCCGGAGCTGGAAAGACGACCGCTCTGGCAGTCGTTCGCGAAGGCGCCGAGAAGGTTGGATATCAGGTCCGCGGTCTGGCACCGACCAGCCGGGCCGCGAAGCAACTCGCCGAGGCGGGCGTGCAGTCCGAGACGCTGCAGAAGCACCTCGCGAGCGGCGGAGGTAGCACAGGCGCAGCAACTATGCTCTACGTCCTAGACGAGTCAAGCTTAGCAAGCACACGCCAAATGAACACCTTCCTACAGCGGCTAAAGGCCGGTGATCGTGTATTGCTCGTCGGCGATACAAAACAACACGAGGCCGTCGAGGCTGGGCGCCCGTTCGAGCAGGCTCAGCAGGCGGGGATGACAGCTGCGCGCCTCGACACGATCGTCCGGCAACAAGACGAAGGGCTCCGACAGGCTGTTCGGAGTCTCGCGAACCGGGACGTGCGTGAGGCGGTCGCGTTGCTGGATCAGCAGGGACGGATCAGAGAAATCGTTGATCCCGTTCAGCGGATGCGGGCCATCGCTGATGATTATCGAAGCAAGCCGGAGAGTACGCTGGTCGTCCCTCCAGACAATGCGTCCCGTCAGGCCTTAAACCAAGTGATCCGGAGCGGCCTTCAAAACGACGGATGGGTTGATCGAGTTGGACTCAGAGTCCGTGTGCTGATTCCGCGGCAGGATCTGACTGGGGCCGACAGACAGTGGGTAGCCCGTTACGACCTAGGCGACACGATTCGTTTCAGCAAAGGGAGCAGACAAATTGGTATCCGCGCCGGCGAGTACGCTGACGTTCTCCCAAGGATGCACACACCAATCGGCTTAGCGTAAGGACCGGGAACGGCGTCGAAATCACGTATGACCCGCGCCGTTTGCAGGGCGTTGCTGTTTATCAGCCTCAGATCCGCGAACTAGCCAAGGGTGACCGCATCCAGTTCACCGCACCACTTCCGGAACTGCGCATTGCAAATCGCGAGCAGGGGACCGTTCGGATGATCGAGAGCTTGGGAAGCGTTCAGGTACAGTTGGACTCCGGGCGGCGAGTGACCTTGGATCAGTCCACGGCACGTCATTTCGATTACGGATATGCCGTCACAAGCTACAGCTCGCAAGGCCTGACCGCGCACCGAGTGCTGGTTCATGCGGACACCTCGCAATCAAAACAACTGGTGAACGAGCGTTACGCCTATGTGGCTGTGTCGCGAGGATCTCATGACGCCCGGATCTACACGGACAACGCTCACCGACTCCATCATGTGCTGAGCCGGGAGCAATCAAAGACGGTCGCTTTAGAGGAATGGAGCCGCCAGGAGCAGCATCAACGTCAGCCCAATCCTCATTATGGACACGGACGCAGAATGTGACGGTGCAAAATGGGAGCCTTTCTTGAAATGCTCAGACGGTTAGGTAGCGCAACGGCCGACGCAGCGGCTGGATTCCTGCTCAGCGACGACTCTTCGGCGGAGCGTGAGGAACCAGAGGAGGAGGAACAGCAGAGTTTGATCGATGTACCCGCGGACAGTGCCGAGATCAAAGAGGAACATGTACGAGACTCACCCCTGGACGCCATTTGTGAAGATCTTGCGGAATCTATGGACGAAGCGGGATCGAGTCACGATCACGGTGAGGGGTCTTCCCTTGCCCCCGAGATCGCAAGTAGCGAGGGGATGGATCACTCGCCATAAGGAGTAAATGGAAATGCTGACAAACGGAATTCGGTTCTTCGCGACAGCCCTCTTGAGCGCCTTCGCATTCGTTGCCGAGAGCTGCAGGAGGATTCTGTTTGCATGGGCTGGCGTTGATCGTTCGGCCTGTGTTTTGGCTGTCGGAATGCTGATCGGTGCTTTTGTCCTGGACAATTCGTTTTGCCGCTGGATGGCTCTTGGAGCGATCACGTGTCTCTCTGCCTCAGCGTGGCGCGGGCAGCGCTGGAATCTGAGCAAGGACGCCGGGATTGCCTCCGATCGCTTCCGGCGGGGATGGGAACGAGGTGGGCAGGAAGTAAATGAACCGCAGTCGAATCGGAGGTCGTCCAGGACCACCTTCGCAGGTCCCGTCAGCACACCTCGAAAAGAAATGGCGGTAGAAGCGCTCAGACCCAGGTTCGGTGAGCGAATCGTGGGGCAAAACCAGGCTCAGGATCTCGTCCTTTCAAAGCTGGCGAGTCTGATCCTCGGAACGCGTCCGAAAACCCAGGCACCGATGTCATTTCTTTTTGTTGGTCCCACCGGAACCGGCAAGGGTGAATTTGCCTCCCTAATAGCCGAGGTGATGGGTCGGAACGTGGCGAAGTTCAATATGGGCGAGTACAACAACGATCAAACGCTCTGGACATTACTCGGTTCCCCTAAGGGATACGCGAACCCAGAGGAAGGGCTGCTAACTCGCGCGGTACGCAATGATCCCGGCACGGTTTTGTTCTTCGATGAAATCGAGAAGGGACATCCCAGAATATTTGATATTTTCCTCTCCATCCTCGACGACAAAGACGGGACGTTTGGAGATGGGAAGACTGGTCAAAAGCTCCGCTGCAGCGACACGATTGTTGTATTTGCGGGCAACCTCCTAAGCGACCTAGCTGCCGACCAACGGCCAACACAAAACTCACTCCGCGATGAGCTACGGAGCAGCGGGCTGCTACGCCCTGAGTTCGTGGCGAGAATGACCAGCATTGTTCCCTTCTATGAATTGACACCCGATGAGTTGGGCCTGATTACTGAGAAGCAGGTCGCCGCGTATCTCGAAGATGTCTGTGATCGACGAGGGCACGCGGCACGCATCACTGTCGAAAAGGAGGTCGTCCAACAACTAGTCAGCCGGCAAGACCCCAAATACGGCGCGCGGAACGTGCGCGCCAGCATTGAGGAGCTGGTAGAGCCGGCCCTGCGGGATGCCTTGATGCGAATCGGGGACCGTTCGCCGAGCGTCCTTCACGTGCGAAAGGCCGGTGAAGGGCGACTGGAAGTGGCACTGCACTGAGAGGAGAGGCGTGATGGAGTGGGTAGTCAGATTGCTTTTCAAATTGATTCTTCTGGTGGTCGCTGTAGGCGCGGTGTTCAGCTTCGTACACCAGCTCTTTTCGCCGGTTGAAAAGCCAGTGGTCATGGCTGGTCCAGGCGGCGGCCGACTGCCGGTGCCGCTGCCCAAAGGAGGAATCCGCGCCGCCGGACCTGGCGGAGGCGCGACCAACCTGCCGGCACCGCGGCCACGAACCCCAACTCGCGGTGGCTCTGTGAACGCGCTGGTCGGCGATGTCGCCGCTGCCGTGCCTACGCACGTCGACACCAGCAAACCCATCACGGACGCCATTCATGATCAGGTCCTCTACCGATTCCTGGACGCGAAGGCCCAAGGGAATCGACTGACGATTCGAGTTCAAGCTTTAAACCAGGGGCTAGATCGAATGGTCGAGATCGGCTCTTTGCCGTGGTCGAAGACTCTGTTTTACAACGAGCGGGGCGAGGCGTATATCCCCCAGGAGGTGTGGATCGCCAACACGCGCGCGAACGCGGGGAAAACGCGGGCCATGCTTATCGCGGGGGTTCCCGCGGAGATTCGGCTGGTTTATAGCGATCTCCCAATGACGGCTGGAAGTCTCGCTTTCGGGCAGGTCGCGCTCATGCAGTTAGATGTTGCGCTGTTCTCGACGGATCAAGCCTACCGGAACGCCTTCTGGGACCCGATTGCCGTCTCCCGTCCCACGTTTCGGCTGATCGGCATAAACGATGGCCCCGCGGCCTCGGGAGTGCCGCGATGAAGATCGAACTTTCGTGGGCTCTGGGCTTTAAGCTATTCACCATTTCCTATGGGATGGGACTGATTGGTACGATGCTTCTGCCTTCGCACGAGCGCACGGAAGCGTTAAAAAGCGATCAGCATCTGATCCTTGAGGACGACCCCACAACTCGGCCCGCGAATTCGTCGGCCACGGAGATTGCCACCGCAACTGCCGAGCCCATGTCCAGGGCAGTGCTCGAAAGAATCTACTTTGACGTTGTCGGAGCGACCGGACAGGGCGAGCAACTGCAAGTCGAGTTGCGAGCGCACAATACCGGGCCAGACCGAACTGTCATTCCCGGTCGCCCCAAGGGAATTCTTAGACCCGCTCTTTTCGCCGCTGTGTTCGATGAACAGGGGAGAAAGTGGTCTGCCGATCACATCCAGGTCGGCAACGCTGCGAGCACTCCGGGATTCCTACCCGAAAGCAAATTGATTTCGGATGTTCCGGCCACGATCCTCCTCACTTTTGCAAGGATGCCAGCGATTGCTGGTGTGCTCCAGATTCGAACAATCTTGCGTTTAGAGGTTCCCTTGATCGTAGGAGGCGATGACCATGACCTAACCGGCCAGGAACAGCCTGTTGTCCTTGTCTTTAGCCGCATACCCGTAGCGAGCCCGAGCCACTGAATGGTCACTCTACATAATCCCGCGGGAACGGCGATGGCTGGGCCGAAGCCACAGCGGAGGCCCATGATTGAAATACGGGAGCTAGTGGTGGCCCTCCTTTTCGTTCACCTGACTGCAAACGCCGGTCTCATCGCCCGCGTTGTGGGACCAGTCTGGGTAGCTGTATCGTTCGCGGTATATGCGCTCCTGATCTACTGCGGCGCTGTGTCCGGCAGACAATTTACCGCTCGCCTTGCGATCGGTTGGGTCGGTGCTCCGTGGCGCGCGTGGATGGGGGCGGCGGCTGTCGGATGTCTGCTGGGTTTGATAGTGACGGCGGCGACTTTCATGTCAGGTCGCTCGACTCATGTGAACGAGCCGTTCCACAATCAAATTTTAGCGGTCACGCTCGGCCCGATTGTCGAGGAGATTTGTCTCCGCGGTATGCTTGTGCCGATCCTCGCTCGGCTAGCAGGACCCGCCGGCGCGGTGGTTGTAAGCGGTGGTGCCTTCGCTTTATTACACTTGCCGGGTTCCCTGCTCAAACTGGCCAGCATCGGGATCACTGGAATAACGTATGGATGGATCAGGATTCGATCTGGCTCGACAGCGTTGGCAGCCGTCGCTCATTCGACCTACAATCTAACCGTGTTGATCCTTGGAGTGCTGTGCTGATATCACGAGGGACTCATGGCGCTTCCCCTTTGTGTGCCCTATGATCGGCCCTTTTCTCTACCGCGTGTGAGTATCCGGTTCGACGTGTTAGCGGCCGGATGGCCGGCAGCCAGATGGTCACATGATCCGGCAGCAGAGGGCACCCCTGCTTTGGTGAACGCTACGCTTAAGGAAGGATGTATACGTGGCCGCGTCAGTCGCTACGCCTTAGCCAGAGGGCGCGAGTCTGACCACCGAAGGTCGCTGCTCGCCTCCCGGCGTTTTAGGTCTGCATAGATCTGATCCAGGTTGTAGCCGTGCTCCGCGGCGTAGGAGTCCCGCACCGCGTTAACCTCTTGGAGCACTTCGTCTTCCCATGGTTTCTGCTCAGATAAGCTCTTCCGGCGTACAGATGGTCGTTTTGGTGTAGCCATGGTTCGAAAGAATCCTCTCCGCCTCCTGGCGAATACGAACGTCCGCGATATGCCGGAAGTTCCAGGTAAGTAGAAATTCACACTCTTCCACTGCCGCTGCGGCGATATGCACTGCCTCTGGGCCTGCCTTCTCCGGGATCGCACCCAGAACCACCAGCAGCCGCGCTAATTCCAGTATCCTCTCATTCAAAGGGAAAAGCGAAACCTCGCCCAGCAATTCGCGCCGGCGCGAAACCGATTTCGCATCACCACGTCCGCATTCCGCCTCGACCACCTCCGACACAACCAAGTTGTATTTCTTCCGCTCGGGCTGCCGAGCTCGGTCGCGCAGCCAGATAACTCAAGATGGTGGTCTCATACACTTTGGGCTTCATCGCTTGTCCTGCTTTGCTACCCGAAAGTGACGGCGGGACGGCAGGTGATCACGCGCCAGTGGTGGGAGACCAGGTATGCGAGGTACCCGTTGACCAGCACAAAGATCCGCTATACACTTCCAAAAGTAAGTTCTCCGTAGAGGTTTCGTCACGTGCCGGCAGAAGTCCATCGCCGTCCAATTTTCCAATTCAACACAGGAGGTCCCGCTTTATGCATTCCCATCTCCCTAGAAACATCGAGTCGCTCTGCCCCGGCTGCAATAGCGAAGCAGTCGCGTTAGCGATTGAAAGTGGTGACAGCAGTGTGCTCAAGAACGCACCCGGCGTTGTACGGGCCGAGATCTTAGAACGGGACGGCACCGTCGTGATGCGGAAGGCGTGCCCAAAACACGGAATCTTCGAGGACCTCTTGGCATCCGACGCGAACTTCTTCAGGCGCATAGAGGAGCGCGCATGGGCCACTACTCCGGGCGACTTTAGCGGCGATCATGGTGCCTTAAGCGTCCGGGAGGGGACCGGCGGATTCATGGTCGTCGACCTGACCACTCGTTGCAACCTAAAGTGCGCACGATGTTTCATGGATGCCAATGGAATCGGCCACGTCCATGAACCGGACTTTGAGACGATTCGACTTCTCCTGGACCGGGCGAAGGCTGCTCGACCCAATGCCGACATCAACATTCTGTTCTCGGGTGGGGAACCGACGCTCTCTCCGAATCTGCTTCCCGCGATCAGCCACGCGAATGCTCTGGGATTCAAGCGGCTCTACATGGCCACGAACGGAATAAAGTTGGCTCAAGAGCCAGACTTCGCTGGAGCGTGCCACGCTGCTGGACTGCACGGCATCCTCCTGCAACTGGACGGTGCCAACAATGCGGCCCACGCCTACCTAGGAGCAGCGAACCTGTTCGATGTCAAAACGGAGGCACTCAGCAACGCACACAACGCAGGTCTTCAAGTCACGCTCCAGGTGACGGTCGCAAACGGCGTCAACAACGACCAGGTCGGTCCGACTCTCGATTTCGCTATCAAAAACATCCGCCGAGTGTTCGGCGTCCTATTCCAACCAATCATGTTCGCCGGCAGGGATCATGGTGTGACGGATGACGACCGCCTGACCCGACGCTATACATTGGCGGATCTCGCAGCGGACTTGAGGATGCAGACGGATGGCAAGTTAGAGCCTCTCAGGGACTGGTGGCCAGGAAGCCGCTTCCAGTTCTTCGCACAACTTGGCAACTTTCTGCGCCGCAACGAGACCGCTTCCATCGGTCACGGTGATCCCGGCCACTTCGGGACATTTGCCCCGCTGGTCGTAAACACAAGGACCCGCCAGTGGGTGCCTCTGGGCCGCTTCTTCAATCTCGACAGTTTCGAGCGACAGATTCTCACGGAAGGCCCTACAACAGCACCAGACTTGGCGCGTGCGATTCAAGCCGCACGCAACTCGTTCAGCGCGGGAGAGGCTCCGTCGGGGTTCACCTTTGAGGATTTTCCGTCCCTTCTTAATCAGTGCATCGCGCGTGTCAACACTGGTTGGGGCGATTGGGAGCGGCGCGGCTACGAGGATGGCAATTTCCGCCTAGTCATCGTTCAGGGATTGTGGTTCCAGGATCTTTTCAACTTCGACGTCCGCATCAATAGAACTTCGCCCGTTGTCGTTGCCACGCAAGAAGGCGAAATCTCGTTTGCGGCATACAACGGAGCCGGCTGGCGGCAGGTCGTGGAGCACAAATTCCAAACGGCTGGGTTGGCTGAGTGGAATCGCACTAGGGGTCGGCATACCATCTACGCAAATCATGTGATGGTCCCAGTCTCATCTCTGACGGCGACGAGCAAGTAAGATCCGGCGCTAGTTCAGCGGAAACTCCCGTGACGAGTGACAAAGGTGAGCCCGACCTCCTTCAGACCCCGTTCCTGGCGGTCGCTCCGGCGGAGATCCGCGAGGTGCTTCGATGGTCGAAGACGAGTTCAGCCGCACCGCCAGATACGCTTCGGTTTGCCGAAGGTTTCCTCGGGAGGTTGGTCGAAGATCAGGCGGTGATTCCTGTTATGAGCGACGCTGTCGCCGTACTGGGCTACGTCTTAACCCACCACCTATGGAGACCGGAAAGTGCGCCGGCATGGCTCAACTTAGGGCTGGCTCTCCGGCGGATGGCACTGTACCGAGTGTACGATCCGGCCTCCAAGAACGAAGAGAGGCTCAATCTGGCTTTGACAAGCCTAGACCGGGCTCTGGCTGCCGAACCCAATCTGAAGGTGACGGTGATCAGATCGTGGTGCGGGAAGGCTCTGGTGTTTTCTCAAAAGGAGAGCTTCACAGAAGCGGTGGATTGTGCCCGCCTGGCGTTAGACGCGGATCAATCTGACCCCTCTTTGTGGTTGCTTTCTTCATCGATGCTTGGGCTAGCGAAGCGGCAGGATGAAGCCGAAGCGGCAGTGGAGATGGCTTACGCAGCTTACCTTGCCGCTGGGGAACCGCCTCAATTGGCCCACATCTTCACAACGGATACGCGCACTAACAAGTAAGCATTGGATGAGCGCAGCCCTGAAAAGGCTGGCGTCGGCGGTTCGATTCCGTCCCTTCCATGAGAAGGCCGGTCAGCGTCAAGCAAAATCCGTTTCGCTCCCTGGCATTTCCTCCTTATTAGTCATCCTGTCGGCA
>Ga0157378_10002045_pt1 | contig 18055 bp, 18 predicted proteins | sample M65metaG_FD_115309 | JGI IMG/M metagenome (GOLD analysis project Ga0157378, IMG submission 115309) | Miscanthus rhizosphere microbial communities from Kellogg Biological Station, Michigan, USA - M6-5 metaG | ecosystem: Host-associated > Plants > Roots > Rhizosphere > Soil | place: USA: Michigan...
ACTCGATCAATTCCGCCACCTGGCAAGGTTCAATGCCGATACAGGAAGCGTCGAGATGCATCTTCAGTCCCAAGTCGCGCAAACCGTGAACATCCACGCTGCGGACCTGTCGGTTGCCTTCGAAAGCGGCGAGACCATCTGGACCGAGAACAGCCACAAGTATTCGCATGACGAGATCGCGCGCCTGGCCGAGCTGGGCGGATTCCGGTGTGAGGCGCAGTGGATCGACCATCAGTGGCCGTTCGCGGAGAGCCTCTTCGTGGTAGTTTGAGACTCGATGGCTCTGGTCGAGTTTCGAGGCGTTTCCTACGAAATCGCAGGCAAGCCGATCCTCTTGGACCTGAGCCTTGGCATTGAGGCCGGCGAAACTCTGGTGCTTCTCGGGCGCAGCGGTTCGGGTAAGACCACCGCGCTCAAAATGATCAACGGTATGCTGTTTCCCACGCGGGGCCAGGTTCTGGTGGACGGCAAACCGACCACCGAGTGGGATCCGATCCGGCTGCGGCGCCGCATGGGCTACGTGATCCAGGAAGTCGGTCTGTTTCCGCATTTCACGGTGCACGATAACATCGGCCTGGTGCCAACGCTGGAAGGCTGGGCCCGGGCGGATATCGACAGCCGCGTGGATCTGCTGCTGGAAAAGGTCGGGATGCCGCCCGCGGAGTTTCGAACGCGCTATCCACGGCAGCTGTCCGGCGGCCAGCGCCAGCGCGTCGGCGTAGCGCGCGCACTCGCGGCCGATCCGCCCGTGCTCCTGTTCGATGAACCGTTCGGCGCGCTGGATCCGGTCACGCGCCTCGAACTGCAACAACAGTTTCTCGCATTACAGCGCGATTTCAAGAAGACCTCCATTTTTGTCACGCACGATGTCCGGGAAGCCATGCACCTGGGAAGCAACATCGCGTTGCTGGCGGCTGGCCGTCTGGATTTCGTCGCTCCGCCGCGGGAGTTCCGGAGCGCGGTGAGCCCGGAAGCGCGCGCATTTCTGGCGTGTCTCGAGAACTGAAAATGCGATCCGATCTGCTGGGAGAGATCTTTCGCCTGACCGCGGATCATCTGTTGCTGGTGGTGAACGCGATGGTGGTGGCCATCGCTATCGGCGTGCCGCTGGGGATCTTTCTCACGCGCCGCCCGAAAGCGCGGCCCTGGCTGCTGGGCTTCGCGAATATCATGCAAACCATTCCCAGCCTGGCGCTGCTTGGTTTTCTGATTCCGATTCCGTTCATCGGGGGAATCGGCAAGCGCACCGCGATTGTGGCCCTGGTCCTGTACGCGCTGCTGCCGATCCTGCGCAACACGTTTGTCGGAATTCTCGGCGTGGAGGCGGCGGTGTGTGAATCCGCCGTGGCCATGGGAATGACCGACAGGCAATTGCTGCGCCAGGTCCAGCTACCGCTGGCTGCGCCGACCATCATGGCCGGAATCCGCGTAGCCACGGTCACCACCATTGGCACGGCGACTATCGCGGCGATCATCGGCGGCGGCGGGCTGGGCGTTTTCATTTTCCGGGGAGTAGCATCGCTGGATACGGTGCAGATTCTGGCGGGCGCCGTGCCGGCCGCATTGATCGCACTGGCGGCAGACGGAGGATTGGGATGGGTCGAACGAAAATTATCGCCGGTGTGACGCTTTTATTCGGTCTGGTTGGGTGTTCCTCTAAAGGCCCGAATATTCGCGTCGGATCGAAGAACTTCACCGAGCAGGTAGTGCTGGGTGAAATCATCGCGCAGCACCTGGAGCACCGCCTGAATCAGAAAATCGAACGCAGCCTGAACCTGGGAGGAACGCTGCTGGCGCATGGGGCGCTGCTCCATCACGAGATTGACCTGTATCCGGAGTACACGGGCACGGCTCTAACGGCGATTCTCAAAGATCCTCCCGACAACGATCCGGCCCGGGTACTGACGCGCGTGCGATCCGAATATCTGACTCAGTTCAAGGTCGAGTGGCTGGATCCCCTGGGCATTGACAACAGTTTCGCCATGGTCGTGAGCGGCGCCGACGCGCGCTCGAAGCATTTGCAGAATCTGAGCGACGCGGCGAAAGTCGCATCCGGCTGGAGTCTGGGCGTCGGATACGAGTTCCAGCAGCGTCCCGACGGACTGGCTGCGCTGGATCGCACGTATCACTTGCATTGGACTGGCTCGCCGCAAAGCATGGATCTGGGACTGCTCTATAAGGCGCTTGAAGGAAACCAGGTCGGCATGATCGCCGCTAATGCGACGGACGGGCTGCTGTCGAAGCTGGACGTGAAGGTTCTGGACGACGACCAGCATGCGTTCCCGCCCTACCAGGTGGCCATCGCAGCCGGGGAGCAGCGATTAAAGGATACTCCCGGCATGCGCGAAGCACTGTTAGAGCTCTCCGGGAAGTTCACCAACCAAAGCATGCAGCAGCTCAACTATCAAGTGGACGGCGAGCATCGTCCGGTGGCGCAGGTAGCTGCCGAATTCTTAAAGGGGATCTATGGACAACGATAAATCTCTCCGCGAACATCTTGTGAAGCTTTTAGAAGGCGGACATGCGCACGTGACGTTTGAGGCAGCGATCAAGAATCTTCCAGTGGCGCTGCGCGGTAAGCGGCCCAAGGGCGCCGAACACTCTGCCTGGGAAATCGTCGAGCACATGCGCATCGCGCAATGGGACATCCTGGAGTTCAGCCGCGACGCCAAACATGTTTCGCCGGAGTGGCCGGGCGGTTACTGGCCGAAGACCAGGATTCCTCCTACTGCGCAAGCCTGGAATAAATCCATTCGGGCGTTGAACACCGATCTCGTTGCCATGAAAAAGCTAGTTGCGGCGAAATCCACCGATCTGCACGCTCCCATTCCTCATGGTCAGGGGCAGACGATTCTTCGCGAGGCTCTGCTGATCGCCGATCACAACGCGTATCACCTGGGGGAGCTGCTTCTCGTCCGGCGATTACTTGGCGCGTGGAAGTAGCCGGAACTCTGCGCGGGGTGCGATCACACCGACCAGCGATTTCGTCGAGCTCAGTTGGCTGATGGAATTATTGGCAGCTTCGGCCAGGACGACCTCTGCGATATCGCCAAAATCCTCATTCGCCATCGCCATTCCGATCAGCGCCACCTGCAGGGGCGGCAGGCTGGGATTGAACGCGGCGTTTTCGATATAGGATCCGGAATACACGCTTCCGCGGCGCGAGCGGATCGCGACTCCGGACGGGGAGTGTGTGTATGGAGCGTAGGACTTTGCGGCGGCGTAGCGGGCGGCTCGCACAACATCTCCCTCCACGCTTTGATCCACGATATTCGTTCGGGCGAGAGGGCTCTCCGTCACCTTCAGATCTCGCGGACCAAACGGATGCGGCAAAAACGCCGACAATCCAACGGGCGGCTGATCGGGAAGCAATATCTGGATGTCGCGGCCATCCGAGAATTCGTACAAGAACTGGCGGCAATGCCCGCACGGAGGCGCGCTCACGGCAATCGCTTCGATGCCGGGCTCGTCCTGCATGAACGCATTCGACAAGGCGGCTTGTTCGGCGTGCACAGTTTGATGCAGACTCTGCCCGGGAAATTCCAGATTCGCGCCCAGGTACAGCTTGCCGGACGTCCCCCGTACAACCGCACCCACACGGAACTTAGTCAGCACCGGACGCGCATAGGACTGCGCCTGCGGCAGAAGCTCAAGCATATTTTGGGAGCTGCCGCGAAAGGTACGGAGCCAGAGTCGGGTCTTTCGCCAGGATGACAAGCGCGTCCAGGGCGATTTCAGCGGAGAGTTCCTCGCCCGCCATGCCCCATTCGTTGGTGTGCCGATTGGCGAAGACTGCATTGATCGCGCCCGCGGGCAATCCGCCGCCTTCGGTGGCGCACCAGACGAACAGATCCGCAGCTTCCATCGAGTAACACGCGGCACCCAGGCGAAGAACTTCCTGATGCCGAGCCTGCATGCGATCCGGAACCTTTCCGAACAGGTTCGGCCGGCCTTGGCCAGTATAGAAATCACTGGTGGTGCACTCGACGCCTAAGTGAAAACCACCGGAAGCTTTCTCCTGCGCCGCGCGCTGCAGAGCGCCCACTACGCGCCAGTCGGCGACGGCCGGATACTCGCGCGGAGCCCAATCGTCGGCCGTACGGTCGAATCGAATGGCCGCGGTGGGTATGATGACATCCCCGACTTTCGATTCGCGGATCAAGCTTCCGCAAGATCCCACGCGAATGAAAATGCGAGCGCCGCTGCGGACCGCTTCCGGCAGCACGATGCCCATCGAGGGACCACCCATGCCGGAGGTGGTAACCGAAATATCGCAATCGCGGTATTTCCCGGTGTGCGAGACTAACCCGCGAGAGTCGTTCGAAAATCGTCGCGAGCCCTTTAAGTACCGTTCGGCGATCATGTCCGCGCGCCCGGGAGCGCCCACGATCAAGCACAAGGCGGCCAGATCATTCGCACCTGTATGAGTGTGATATTCGACGCCGCCGGTGGCTTTGGGTTTGTCTGCGCTGGGCACGATTGTCACAAGAATAGCAAGAGCCGCAAACTGAGACCGTATACTGGAAAGTCGAGATCACCATGGCTATTGCGAGCGTAAATCCTGCAACCGGCGAACTGCTGCGAACTTTCGAGCCTCTTTCCGATTCTCAGATTGAAGCCAAGATCCAAACCGCTGCTTCCGCGTTCTTGAAATTTCGCAAGCTTGCCTTCACCGAACGCGCGCGCATGATGACCCACGCGGCGAATATTCTGGATGACGAGAAGGAAGCTCTCGGCAGGCTGATGACCACCGAGATGGGCAAGACGCTTTCGTCCGCGATCGCCGAAGCCGCCAAGTGCGCCACGGCCTGCCGCTACTTTGCGGACAACGCCGAACAATTTCTCGCCGATGAACTGGTGGAAACCTCCGCCAGCCACAGCTATGTTCATTACCAGCCTCTGGGTGTGATCCTGGCGGTGATGCCATGGAACTTTCCGTTTTGGCAGGTGTTCCGCTTCATCGCGCCTGGGCTGATGGCCGGAAACGTCGGCTTGCTGAAGCACGCTTCGAATGTTCCTCAATGCGCGCTCAAGATCGAAGAGATTCTTTTGCGCGCGGGCTTTCCGGAAGGAGCGTTCCAGACGCTGCTCATCGGCGCCAAGCAGGTGGAGCGTGTTCTTACCGATCCGCGCATCGCCGCCGCGACGCTTACGGGAAGCGAGGGAGCCGGTATCCAGGTCGGCGTATCCGCCGCGAAAAACATCAAGAAAGTGGTGCTGGAACTCGGCGGGAGCGACCCGTTCATCGTGATGCCCAGCGCGAACCTGGCGGACGCCGTCTCTACCGCCGTCAAAGCGCGCGTCGTCAACAACGGGCAGTCCTGCATTGCCGCCAAGAGATTCATCGTCGCGGAACAGATCGCCGACGATTTCGAGCGCAACTTCGTGAAAGCGATGGCAGCTCTGACGATTGGTGATCCCATGGATCCGGCTACCGATCTGGGCCCGCTGGCATCGGCCGAGGCCGTGGCGGGGCTCGACGCCGATGTTCAGAAGACCGTTGCCGCCGGCGCGCGCGTGCTGACGGGCGGCAAACCGGTGGATCGCGCCGGGAGTTTCTATGCGCCCACAGTGCTAGCGAACATCCCGAAGGATTCTCCCGCCTATCGCGAAGAGTTGTTCGGACCGGTGGCTAGCGTGTTTCGCGTGAAGGATATCGATCAGGCGATTCAGGTCGCCAACGACACTCGGTTCGGCCTGGGAGCCAGTGCCTGGACCAATGATGCGGTGGAGCGGGAGCGCTTCGCCAATGAACTCGATGCGGGCATGGTGTTCATCAACCAGATGGTGGCCTCGGATGCCCGGATGCCATTCGGCGGAATCAAGGCCTCGGGACACGGCCGCGAACTCGGGGTTCACGGGATCCGCGAGTTTGTGAACGCCAAGACGGTCTGGGTCAAGTAGGCTTAACGCCCAGACCAGGATTCGCAGGTTGGAGCTGGACCCTGTACCTGCGGCATCGGAGCAAGCTTCTCTGTGGGCGGAGCGACCTGCTTAATCTTGTAATCGACGTCTTTAGGGATTTGCGCGCCCAGCAACGGAATCGAACACGGCGATGTTGCTGGCGGCGGCGTCATGAAATTCTTGCTGACTGTAGCGCGGGGAATTTTCGCTTGCAACGATCCTGAGCTAACACCAGCGCGGGGAATCTTCACTTGCCACGAACCTGAAATGATGGGTCCGTAAAACTTGCCCGACGGTGAGCCGGGATCTTGCGCAAACAGGCAATTCACGGCTGAAAACGCCACGAACGTAACGCACAGTATTCGCACGCCCGAAGTCTACTACACAGAAACGCCGGCTACAAGTGTCGAGACATCTTCGGCGAGCGACTGAGGCGTTAGACTAGAACGATGGCAAATTTGGGGTTTGTCGGCTTAGGGGTGATGGGCGGCGACATGGTTGCTCGTCTGCTCGACAAAGGTCACACCGTTACCGGCTACAACCGCACCAAATCGAAGGCCCAGCGTCTGATCGACCGCGGCATGAAATGGGCCGATTCTCCGCGCGCGGTCTGTGCCTCGGCGGATGTCACATTATCGATGGTGACCAACTCCGCCGCCCTCGAGCAGGTGTTCGATGGTCCGGATGGAATGCTGGCTGGGTTGAGCGCCGGCAAGATTCTGGTGGACATGAGCACGGTCAGCCCGGCGATCAGCCGCGCCCTGGCCGCTCGCGTCCGCGAAAAGGGCGCCGACATGTCGGACGCGCCTGTATCCGGCAGCGTCATCACTCTTCAGCAGGGAAAACTTTCCGTGATGGTCGGCGGCCGTCCCGAAACGTTCGACCGCCTGAAGCCGTTGCTGCTGGACATCGGCCCAAAAGTGACGCACGTGGGCGATAACGGGCTCGCGCTGGTGATGAAGATCGCCACCAATCTGAGCCTCGCCGTACAGATGCTGGCGTTCTCCGAAGGCGTGCTGCTGGCCGAAAAAAGCGGTATCGCGCGGGAGACGGCAGTGGACGTCATGACCCACAGCGTGATCGGGTCGCCGATGGTGCAATATCGCGGTCCAATGGTCCTAAAGATGCCCGACGAAGCCTGGTTCGATGTCAATATGATGCAAAAGGATATGCTGCTAGCATTGGAGCTGGGCCGTCAGGTGGATGTGCCTCTACCCACCACGGCGGCGACCAATGAAATGCTGACGGCCGCGCGCGGCATGGGCCTGGCGAAGAAAGATTTCGCCATCCTTTTTGAAGTGCTGGCGCGAATTTCTGGTGTAAGCAAATGAGCGAATCCATCGACACGAAGTTATTGCTCCGCATGTACCGGCGGATGGTGATGATCCGCCTGTTCGAGGAACAGGTCAACGATCTCTACACACGGGCGTTGATGCCCGGCCTCGCGCACCTGTATATCGGCGAGGAAGCCATCGCCGTGGGCGTCTGCGAAGCGCTGCGCGCCGACGATTACATCACCAGCACGCATCGAGGCCACGGGCACTGCCTGGCGAAAGGCGCTGCGATTGACCGCATGTTCGCCGAGCTGCTGGGCAAAGAAGTCGGCTACTGCAAGGGTAAAGGCGGATCGATGCACATCGCCGATCCCGACACCGGCAATCTGGGAGCGAACGCGATCGTCGCGGGAAGCGCCGGAATCGCAACCGGTGCGGCATTTTCAGCCAAGCGCCTGGGCAATGGACGCGTTGCCGTCTGCTTCTTCGGCGAAGGCGCGCTGGGCCAGGGAGTGGTCTACGAAGTGATGAACATGGCGGCGCTCTGGAAGCTCCCCGTGATCTACGTGTGCGAGAACAATATGTACAACGAGTACACGCACGTTTCCGAGACCGCCGCCGGCGATATCATGGCGCGAGGCCCGGCGTTCGGAGTGCACTCGGAAACAGTAGACGGACAGGATGTGCGGGCCGTTTACGCTGTCACGAAGCGCTTGGTTGAGCGCGCGCGCCGCGGCGAAGGTCCGGCGTTCCTGATGGTGCCCACATATCGCTTCATGGGGCACCACGTGGGCGACATCAGCCGCGAATACTATCGCCCCAAGCAGGAGGAGCAGACCTGGAAAACGGAGCGCGATCCCATCAAGCTGTTCACGGACGTGATCCTGGCGGAGAAGATCGCGGACCGCTCGGGGCTGGATCAGATTCAAGGCGAAGTGAAAGCCGAGATCGAGAAAGCGGTGAAATTCGCCATGGATGCGCCGTATCCGAACGTGGATAAAGTGGAGCAGGACGTATATGCCTGAAACAGCAGTGGCCGTTCGCGAATTAACGTTGGGCGAAGCCGTCCGCGAAGCGCTCGCCGAAGAAATGCGCCGCGATCCGCGAGTCTTCATTCTGGGGGAAGACGTCGCCGAAGCGGGAACAGCGTTCAAGGTTCTTGGCGGCCTGGTGCAGGAGTTTGGAACGGACCGCGTGCTCGACACGCCCATCTCGGAAGCCGGATTCACGGGAATCGGAGTAGGCGCGGGGATGACCGGCATGCGTCCTGTAGTGGACATCATGTTTGGCGATTTCGCCGGCCTGATTATGGACCAGATGGCGAACCAGGCCGCCAAAATCCATTACATGTCGGGCGGCAAGTGGAAATGCTCCATGGTGCTGCGGACGACTTTGGGCGCCACGCGGCGATCCGCCGCGCAGCATTCGCAATCGCTGCACGCGTGGTTCTGCCACATACCGGGACTGAAAGTTGTGATGCCGTCCACACCCTACGACGCCAAGGGCCTGCTGAAGTCCGCGATCCGCGACGACAATCCCGTGGTCTTCTACGAAGACAAGATGATGTACAAGCTGAAAGGTCCGGTGCCTGAGGAAGAGTACATCATCCCGCTGGGTGTCGCTGACGTGAAACGCGTCGGCGAGGACGTGACCATCATCGCGACCAGCAGCATGGTGCAAGTGGCGCTGGGCGCGGCGAAGCTGCTCGAAGAGCAAGGTGTGAGCGCCGAGGTGGTGGATCCGCGCACGCTGTGGCCTCTGGACGAGAAGACCCTGATCGATTCGGCCCGCAAGACCTCGCGGGTGATCGTGGTGGATGAAGGCTACGGACGCTATGGAGTGACCGCGGAGCTGGCGGCCGTGATCCAGGAGAACGCGTTCTTCGACCTGGAAGCTCCGGTGAAGCGCATGGGCGCGATGCATGTGCCGATTCCGTTCTCGCCGCCTCTGGAAGACGCCACCGTGCCGACGGAACGCTCGGTTTGCGAAGCTGCACTGGTTCTCTGCGGGAAATAATATGGCTCTAAAAACTTACGGCACCATGGCGGTTGATTGGGAGCAGCGCATCGATTTCGATCGGCTCCGCAAAGAAAGACTCGCTCGCGCGAAAACACTGCTGGCCAAATCCGATATGGGCGCGTTGTTGTGTTTCGACATGAACAATGTGCGCTACCTTACGGCGACGCACATCGGGACATGGGCGCAGGATAAGATCAGCCGGTTCACGTTGCTGCCGCAGAATGACGAGCCGATTCTGTGGGACTTCGGGTCGGCTGCCAGGCATCATCAATTAAATTGCCCCTGGCTCGGCGATCGCTCGCGAGCAGGAATTTCGCTTCTGCGCGGCGCGATGTCGCCCGAAATGGGCCGTGCCGAAGATGTTGCGCGCAAGATCAAGATGGAGCTGGAGATGCGCGGTCTGCACAAACAGCCGCTGGGCATCGATGTGGTCGAGCCACCCATCCTGTTTGCTCTTCAGAAGGAAGGCATCACCGTTGTCGATGGCCAGCAGCTCATGTCGGACGCACGCGTCATCAAGACGCAGGATGAAATTTCGCTGCTAAATACGTCCGCGATGATGGTGGACGCCGCTTACGAAGAGCTGTACAGGGCGATGCGTCCGGGCTTCAGCGAAAACCAAGCCGTCGGGCTTGCCAGCAAGGTTCTGTACGATCTCGGCTCCGAATACGTTGAAGGCGTCAATGCAATTTCGGGCGAACGCTGCAATCCCCATCCGCACGTTTTTTCGGATCGTGTATTGCGTCCGGGCGACCCGGTTTATTTTGACATTCTGCATTCCTACATGGGCTATCGCACCTGCTATTACCGGAGTTTCGCGGTCGGCTACGGTTCGCCGGCGCTGGTGGATGCCTACGCGCGCTGCCGCGATTACCTGGATGCCGCCATTTCTCTGATCCGGCCGGGTCGCAATACGGCCGAGATCGCGTCCGTATGGCCCAAAGCGCAGGAATTTGGTTTCCCCAACGAGGAGGCTGCCTTCGCCCTGCAATTCGGCCACGGCATCGGGCTCGCGATCTGGGAAAAGCCGGTGATCAGCCGCCTGGTTTCGCTGGAGCATTCTTACGAATTGAAACCCGGGATGGTCTTCGCACTCGAAACATTCTGGCCTTCGAAGGATGGCTGGAGCGCGGCGCGCATTGAGGAAGAAATTGTGGTGACGGAAACCGGTCATGAAGTGATCACGCGCTTCCCGGCCGAAAAGCTTCTGGTCGCCGGAACGCAATACATCACCGTGGACGGACCCCTCGCTACCACGCGCGAGCACGATCCCCCGCCTAGCACCCGAGTGGTGGAAATGGTCGAGGCCAGCGCCAGGGTTGAAGAAAGAGAAGCTGAGAAGGCTGGAGTGTCCAGCTAGTCTATGGCCATCAGCGTCGTGATGCCGGCCCTGGAGCTGGCGCAAGAAACCGGGAAGGTTCTCGCCTGGATCAAGAAGGAAGGCGACAATGTCGTCAAGGGCGAGCCGCTGCTCGAAATCGAAACGGATAAGGTTTCCTTCGAGCTGGAGGCGCAAGCCGACGGGATCCTGGCCGGTATCAAGTCGCACGAAGGCGATGTGGTGCCGGTGGGCCAGATCATCGCTTGGCTGGTCGCGCCGGGAGAACAGCCTCCGGTTGAATCCGATACCGCATCGCGTGGGATGGCCGAGCAAGCTCGTCCCATGACGGCCTCGTCCGCTCCGGCTGCGGCCGCCACGCCTGCGGCAGTCGCTCCAGCGGCTTCCGGCGGTCCGCGAATTTCTCCGAAAGCCCGCAGGATGGCTCAGGAACTGGGCGTCGATATCAGTCGCATCGTCGGCACTGGTCCGGGTGGAACCATCAGCGGTGAGGATGTTCAAGCCGCGGCCGCAAAGCCCGCAGCTTCAGCCGCTGAGTCTCTGAGCACCATAGCTCGATTGATGGCAGAGCGAACCACGCAAAGCTGGACCACCGTTCCGCACTTTTTCCTGGCGCGCGACGTCGATGCAGCCGGATTGAACGCCGCGCGCGAGCATCTTGGGCGCGATCAGTTCACGCTGACCGACTTGCTGATTGCCTTGGTTGCCCGCACGCTGCTGGCGCATCCTAAGATGAATGCGAGCTGGACAGGCAGCGGAATTCGGCTCAATCCCTCCGTCAGCATTGCCATGGCCGTGGCCGTTCCCGAAGGCGTCGTGGGCGCAGTGATCCCCAACGCGTCTAACGCGAGCCTTGCCGAAATCGCCACACAACGAAAAGATCTCGCGGAACGCGCCAAATCCGGACGTCTCCGCCCTGCCGATATCGCCGGCGGGACGTTCACCATCAGCAATCTGGGCATGTTCGGAATCGATGCCTTCAGCGCCATCATCACGCCGCCGCAGGCCGCCGTGCTTGCCGTGGGCCGAGTTCGTGACCGTGTTGTAGCCTTGAACGGTCAACCCGCTGTGCGTCCCATGATGACCATCACACTTTCCAGCGACCATCGTGTTGTGGATGGCGCCCAAGCCGCCGCCTTTTTGAACGATCTGGCGGGCGCCTTGGAAAAGGCTTCTCTAGAGTAGGGAGTTACCAGCAGCTATGAGTTATCGAAACCTGGACGACGCGATACAGACCGCCGGCAGTCCCGTCAAGCTCCTGCGCAATTCGCAGATAGGACCGTACGCGTTTCCCGTGGTGCAGTCTGAGTTCACCAACTGGAGAGATGAGCAGCGTTCCTGGCGGGAAACCTGCGCGCTTTTCGATCAGTCGCATCACATGACGGATCTCTATGTGGAAGGTCCCGATGCGTTAAAGGTGTTCTCCGATCTTGGAGTGAACAGTTTCAAGAATTTTAAAGTCAATCAGGCTAAGCAGTTTGTCGCGTGCAACCACAGTGGCCACGTGATCGGCGATGCGATCCTGTTTTATCTGGATGAGAACAAGTTCAATTTGGTCGGCCGCCCTCCGGCTTCGAACTGGGTGCAATATCACGTGGAAACCGGCGGCTACAAAGCCAAGGCCGAGCTGGATCAGCGGTCGGCCGTCAACCAGGGAAAGCGCAAGGTGTTTCGATATCAGGTCCAGGGGCCTCACGCTTTGAAGGTCATGGAAAAGGTAACGGGACAGCCTGCCCCGGACATCAAGTTTTTCAACATGAGCGTGATCACCATTGCCGGCCATCCGGTGCACGCCTTGCGGCATGGCATGGTCGGCCAGCCCGGATGGGAATTGTTTGGCGCATGGGAGCACGGCGAGTCAGTCCGGAACGCGATCGTCGACGCCGGTCAGGAATTCGGGATCAAACAGGTGGGCGCCAGGACGTATCCCACCAGTTGCCTGGAATCCGGCTGGATTCCATCTCCGCTTCCGGCCGTGTATGTTGGCGACGAGATGAAAGCGTACCGCCAATGGTTAACCGGGAAGAGCTATGAAACCATGGCGTCGCTCGGCGGCAGCTTTTATTCGGATGACATCACGGATTACTATTTGACGCCCTACGATCTGGGCTACGGTCCGTTCGTAAAGTTCGATCACGACTTCGTCGGCCGCGCGGCGCTGGAAAAGATGTCTGGTAACCAACAGCGCAAGAAGGTCACACTGGTCTGGAACGGTGAGGATGTGGAGCATGTCTTCGGCTCGATGTTCCGCGGCCGCGGATCCATCGCCAAGTATCTGGATTTGCCTTTGGCAAACTATGCCACGCTGCCGTATGACAAAGTATTGAAGCACGGGAAGACCATCGGATTGTCTACATATACCGGGTACACCTACAATGAGCGCGCGATGATCTCGCTGGCGATGGTGGACGTCGCGCACAGCGTGCCCGGCACCGAGGTTTCGCTGATCTGGGGTGAAGAAGGCGGCGGATCGCCGAAGCCTACGGTCGAGCGCCACGTGCAGGCTGAAATTCGGGCCACGGTTGCGGCTGCGCCTTACGCCGAAGTCGCGCGTGTCGCGTATCGCCCCCACTAGATCCGCAATAACGAAAGGATTCAAACTATGGCATACATTTTCCACGAGGATACGTTGCCCAAGCTGGTCTCGGCCGTGCCGGGGCGCGAGCGGACGTTCTTCGTCAACAAGGAACTGACCCACATCGACGATATGCTGGCCGGTATCATGCGCTATAAGCAAGGCGCTGCATCGCCCTTGCATCTGCATGAGAATTGCGAACACTTCTACTTCATCATGGAAGGGAAGGGCAGCGTCGAAACTCCTGAGGGCATTCGCGACGTGAATCCCGGGGACATGGTGTTCATTCCGGCGGAGGCGACGCACCGCCTGCGCGCGACCGAATCGCCCCTGTTCTACTTTGAGTTCCAGGCGCCGAATCGCTTCGTGACCACGATCCTGGATGGCACGCCGGAAGACTTGAAATGGAATCGCGTGGACGGCCGCGTCTGGATTCAAACCTAAATCAAATGCCGCAGACACTCTTTATCGATACGAACAAACTCCCGCGGGTGCAGACGCCGCAGGGCGAGGCCACCGAGATTCTGAATCAGCAGCTGGCCGGGGCCAAGAACGTGCTGGGGACCCTGCGCTGGCTTAAGTCCGGCGAAAAGTTCGACACCGGTCCAAGCGAAAAACATCAGCTGATTTATCTGATGGAAGGCAAAGGCAGCATCCAGCTTGAAGGCAAGGATCACGACGTGACCAAAGGAATGGGCGTCTACCTTGGCCCGTCGGAATCCGCCACCATTCGCGCTACCGATGCGTCCCTGAAGCTCTTTCACCTGATCGTTCCGCAGATTCCGAAATAGCGCTACCAAAGCCGGGCGGATGCGAGATCGGCGCCCGCCCGCAACGTCTGCAGCTTCAGCCAGACCACGGGTTCGATCACCCATTCCCGTCCGGTGAATGTTCCGAATCCGCAATCCGCGCTGGCGATTACCCGCTCTCGATCCCCGACCGCATCGACCGCTTCCAGCAGGCGCCGCGCCACTACCTCAGGATGCTCGACGATATTGGTCGTCGTATCGATCACTCCGGGAATCAGCGCCATATGAGCCGGCAAAGGATGGCGGCGCAGAGCCGCGTATTCGTGCTGATGCCGTGGATTGGCGAACTCCAGGCTAAGCGCTCCCACGTTAGCCTGATACAACACCGGCAGGATCAGCTCCAACGGCACGTCGTGGATATGCGGACCATCCCAGTTGCCCCAGCAGCAATGTAGCCGGACACGTTCGCGCGGAATGCCCTCAATCGCCTGGTTGAGGGCCGCCACGTGCATTTCCGCGGCCTTGACGAACTCCGCGTCCGATGCGTCGCGATAGAACATGGAGCGGTCCATGGCCAGATCCGGCGAATCGATCTGCAGCAGTAATCCGGCTGCATGAATCGCCAGGTATTCATGACGCATCTCGCGAGCCAGCGCCTCCAGATAGGCCCGCTGCGAATCGTAAAACGCGTTCAGCATCGTGGTTGAGATGATGCCCGGCGAGGGAGCCGTCATGAAACACGCCGTGAAGTCTGCTTTCGCCGCCGCCTTCTGCAGCCGCGCGACTTCCTGGTGGATGGGGCCGGTATCCAGATAGTGCAGCTCGGCCTGCGCTTCCGGAGCGTTCTGCATCTTGCTGCGCTTGGGAAACCGCTGCATCAGGACCTGGACCAGTTCCGGGAATTCCTCGTAGTCCCGGCCCCGGCGGCGCTTCGATTCCCCCGCGAATCCCGACATCCTGCGAGGCACGTAGGTCTGGAAACCCACGCGCTGCTGCTCGCCGTCGTTAGCGATATCGATTCCGGCGTCTGCCTGCTGACGGACCACGTGTTGCACTGCGCGGTCCATCTCTTTCGCTAATTGGTCTTGGTCAATGGTCTCGCCGTCTTCGCGGCGGACAAGGAGGCTGGACAATTCGTCATTGCGCGGCAGGCTGCCGACGTGGGTAGTCAGAATTCGCTGTTTACTCAGAATCATGGCTATGGCGCGAGCACTTTGCCGCGCGTTTCCGGCAGTAAGAATGCTGCCAGGGCCATGGTCGCATAGGCCAAACCTGCGAATAGACCGATCGCCTGGCCCAGCGGCACGTGAGCCGACAGCATGCCCACCAGAGTCGGAAACAGGGCGCCCGTTGCCCGCCCCGCGTTATAAGCGAATCCCTGGCCGACGCCCCGCACGCGTGTTGGAAAATGCTCGGTGAAGAACGGACCCATCGCGCTGAACACCCCGGATGAGAAGAAACCCAGCGGGAAACCCAGGGCCAGCATGGCCGCGTCGCCAAAGGGCACCATGGTGTAGGTAACAGCGATCACCCCCGCGCCGATCGCGAACACCAGGAACGTCATCCGCCGGCCGATTCTGTCTGCCAGGAATCCTCCCGTCAGATAACCGCAGAAGGCTCCTGTGATCGAGACTCCCAGGTAGCCCGCGGAATCGAGGACGGATAGCTTGCGCTCGGTGCGCAAGAACGTCGGCAGCCAGGTGGTGACGGCGTAATAGCCGCCTTGCGCGCCCGTGCCCATCAGTCCTCCCAGGATCGTGATGCGGAGAAGCGGGGGCCGGAAAATTTCGAGAGCCGAGGGCCGGTCGCCGCTGGCCGCAAGCATCGCGCGAGTTTCCAAATAGACCTCGGGTTCCTGGACGTAGCGCCGGACGAAGAAGACCAGCAGTGCGGGCGCGATGCCCATCAGAAACAGCGCGCGCCAGGCGATCTCCGGAGAGAGCACGGAAAAGAACAGCGCGTAGAGCAGTGCCGCCGCGCCCCATCCTACGGCCCAGCCTGCTTGCATCATTCCCAGCGCTTTCCCGCGATGCTCCGGACGGATGACTTCGCCCAGCAGAACCGCTCCAGCAGCCCACTCGCCACCGAAGCCTAATCCCATGAGCGCGCGCGCGGCGAAAAGCTGTTCGAAGTTCTGCGCCAGGCCCGACAGGAAGGTGAACAGAGCGAACCATAGGATCGCCCATTGGAGCGTTCGGACGCGGCCAAAACGGTCCGCCAGCCATCCCGCCAGCCACCCGCCTACAGCCGAGACCAGCAGCGCCGCAGTCGCCAGAACGCCGGCCTGCCCGCGCGTGATTCCCCAGATGGAGACTAGCGTAGGGATGACGAAGCTATAGAGCTGGACGTCCATGGCGTCCAGAGCCCAGCCGCCCGCGCATGCTACGAAGGCGCGCCGTTCGATTTTTGTGAGAGTGGAGAGCAGACAGGTATGTACCTGAGGAACTATCTTAGTCTTTATGCATCACGTTTCGAAAATCGATCCATCCGCCGCCCGGACGCTGAAGCTCTATGAGCCGCACAGCACCGGTTTCCGCCGTGCGACCTACGTCGATCGATCCATGGGATCAGTCCATATGGGGGTGGGCGTCTGCTACCTGGATCATGGGGGTGCGATTCAGCCGCACCTGCACTCCTTCGAGGAAAGCTTCTACATCCTGGAAGGACACCTTACCCTGCAGATCGGGGACAAGAGCCACACGCTTGAGCCGGGAAACTTCGGATTGATCCCCACCGGAGTCCGTCATGCTTGGCGCAATGTTTGGACCAACCCTGGCGATCAACCGGCTCGCTGGCTCGAAATGCAAGCGCCCCAGCCGCGGGCGCTTGAATACGGAAAAGACACATTTTTCGTCGCGGACGACGCGCCTACTGCGCAGGAGGCCAACACGCACATCGGCCACTTTGACGAATCCCAGCTGCCCAGGCCTGGCGCGCCTGCACAAATGGAAGGATTCAATCCGACCACAGGCGTCGCCATCAAGATGTTTGTCGATCGATCCTTTGGAGCGATCCATCAATCGCTCTTCCTGATTCAATATATGCCCGGCGCAAAAATCGATCCGCACGATCACACCTTTGAGGAATCGTATCTGATTGTCCGTGGACGCGTGCGCGCCACCGCTGATGGCACCAGTTACGATTTAGGCCCAGGCGACGTGATCTGGACGGGCGTCGGCTGTATTCACAGTTTCGAGAATGTGGGCGACGAGCCGGTCCGCTGGATCGAGACGCAAGCGCCACTGCCGCCTTCAAAAGAAGTATTTCGCTTCGAGCGCGACTGGGCTAACTACTAGTTACTCGCGGCTGGCGACGACGATCCCTTTGTCCGCCATGGCCTTTTGCAGGATCTTCGCGGCCACCGGGAACTCCTTCTTCGAGTTCGCCATGAAGATACCCTTGCTGATGGTCAGCGGGGTCCAACCCAGGCGGCTCTGTATGTCCAGCTTTGCGCCGCGATCGACCAGGTACTGCAGGATCGAGGGCTGGTTGCAGATCACCGCGCCATGCAGAGCGCTGAAGCCGTCCCAGCGCGGATCGCCGACGCCCAGATTCGCCAGATCTTCTTCAAAGTTGTCCGGATAGTGGGCGAGCATGGACTCCGATGTGCCCGTCATCTTGAAGTCGCCCAGATGCGCCTGGGCATTGATGTCGTTGCCGAGATCCAGCGCCAGCTTCACTGCTTCCAGACGTTCTGCTTCGGTCACTCCCGTCAGCGGGCCGGGTGTTTCGCCTTCGTAGTAATCCAGGCAGGCTGCGGCCATTAACGGCGTGACGCCGACGGCGGTAGCCAGCTTGGGATCCGCGCCATGTTCGGCCAGCAGCTTCATCATGGGTGCATCGCCGTTGCGCGCCGCGTTATAGAACGGAGTAGATCCGACGAAGCTCAGATAGTGGCGTCCGAGATTGATATTGGGCGGATTCTTGGTGGTGCCCAGCCCTTTGGTCATCGGCATCTCTTTCCACGCGATGCGGGCATTGGGATCCGCGCCCTTATCCAGCAGCTTCCTGGCCAGCTCCATCGCGGTCATCTTCTGGCCGGTTGCCCGGGGTACCGGAATCGGATCCGACGCCGTAGCTGCCGCTTCCCAGGAGGTGCCGGGCTTGCGCATCCATACCAGCGAGTGGAGAGGCGTTCCGTTGAGGTCCTGAATTTTCGGATCGGCGCCGAAGTCGAGCAGAACTGACGCCATAT